>Ga0209344_10004090_pt1 | contig 13713 bp, 10 predicted proteins | sample Cruoilmetagenom6_FD_187293 | JGI IMG/M metagenome (GOLD analysis project Ga0209344, IMG submission 187293) | Oil polluted marine microbial communities from Coal Oil Point, Santa Barbara, California, USA - Santa Barbara Oil Seep Sample 6 (SPAdes)... | ecosystem: Environmental > Aquatic > Marine...
AGGGAGAGTAATCATAGGCATATGATGTTTGTGCATTTTGGAAATTGTCATATGTTGGATAGTAACATTATAGGAAGTATGTGTCAAGAAAATTTTTCCCGTAAATAATCAACTACTTTGGTATCGATCATATTCTCGTCACCATTCCAGCGCTCTTCAAGATTTTCTTCTCCGACAATGGCTTTTAAAGAAGTGATGGTACCATCTGTGACCAGGCCAGTGATCTCATCCTTGTAGTGGCCTGTTTTTTTCATAATTCCCTGTAGCTCCCGGGTAACACTGGCGAGGGAGACCAGGTCATCTGGATCCACTTCTCCAAAATAGAGGTGATGATTCTCTGTTAGCTGTTTTAATTTTAAGATCGGGTAAGGATGATCATCTACCCGCAAGTCGAGATATCGATCATTATCCCCACCATACCCTCCCCCTTCCCTGACGACAAGCAAACCAGCAGCCTGGCGACCTCTTTTATCACCACCTGCTTCCTGGCCAGCTTCTAGGGCAGCCACCAACCAGTCTGCCAATTCGCCCTCTCCCTGACGGGCTTTTTCAAATTTCTCAGCCATGGCCTCGACAGTGCCAGGAACAAGAATATTTCCCTGGCAGGCGAAACCTTCTCCAACGATGTGGCCGGCCCATTCATGGCATTCATCTCCAGTAAAAGAGGCTGCTTTTCCCGCTTGATCAACTACCCCCACCTGTCTTTGGTCCTTATTTTCGTCATTCTCAATTAAAAGCTGAATTGTGTCTTCTGCTGAAAGGCCATCCTGCATCAGATCTAACCCGCGAAAACCGTAGGTAACATTTGCGTAAGATTGGGTGGCAACAGCTCCAGCATTTGCCTTTGCCCATGATACGACTGCCGCGGCCGCCAGGAATTTAGATTGGACTGCAACTCCCCACTCACTTTTCCGTGGGTCATAAGCAACAATCGAAAATGTATGTATTAGTTTATCCACAGCAGGTTCGCTCCCAGCTAATCGGATTAATTCAGGACTTTGAAATAAGCTTTACAATTGGGTCCTTCTTTTTCGATCCCGGTTGTGAGCAGCTCCAGCATTTCTTTTTGAGCAATCTTATTGATCAGGGATTCCAAAAGACTTGGTATCGGGCATAAGGTTCCTTTCACCTCTGCTCCTCCAACACCTTTTGGACAAATACGGCAGGTACTACCAGTGATCAATAATACAACCTGATCTTCGCCTGACGCTTGCAGATCATATTCACCAACCATACTTAGGATCTTATTTATATACAAGATCAAATTCTTAATGATTTCTGCCTTGGAGCCTCCTGGGACGGCATTCATATCCGGAAGAATTTCTTTCGCATCAAGATAGGCATAAAGGTAATCCGCCGCCCGCTTGGCAACAATATTGATCGATCCCTGGTTCAGCATACCTAATTCACCTAACCCAGCAAAGAAAGAGGCAAAAAACGAATGAAAAGGGTTCAGATCCCTATCAAGGACTACTTGTTTCATATCTGCCATTCTGGTCTCCTTGAAGTTACATACTTCTAAAAATTCTAAAGAATTTCGCTCAATTTTTCAATGCATTTTTTACATTCATAGAATAACATGCCAAGGCGTACTTCTTTCTCAACAAGAGCTACCAAAATTGCAAATTCACCTATACTCCGGATCAGGATATAGCCATTTGTTCCTTCAACGAGGACACGCGTCATTTCTCCTCGATCCAATTCATCGCCACTTCGCGAACTTATCGAAAGGATCGCCGCTCCCATCGCACCTATCCTATCTTCTTCAACATCTTTTGGTAGTCGGGAAGCGATCACCAATCCGTCAGTACTGACAACAGCGGTTGCCTGAACATGTGGAACATTCCGTTCAAAATTATTTAAAATCGCATCCAATTGGGCAGAAATTGTTGGGACCATGAGATTACTCCAAGTATAAATAAAAACATAGATCACAATGGAGAGGAATTCCTCTCTGCAAACTATTATAAACCTATCTCTGATTGTTAATCTTCAAATTATTGAGGCGATTTATTATCCACTAATCCAAAAAAAGAGATTGAACCTTAGGCTCAATCTCAAATAATGCAATCCATATTGATTTGGAAACAAATTGTGGGTGTCGGTTCAGGAATCTATAACCTCGTCAACCTCATCCAATTTCAGACTAAGAACCTGGCTGGAAGAATCTGAGGACATGATAATCCCATAGATGATATCAGCGACCTGGACTGTATTCCTGTTGTGAGTGATCACAATAAACTGAGTATCAGAGCTTAATTCTCTGATAAGTTTTCTATATCTTGCCACATTAGATTCATCAAGCATGGCATCTACTTCATCCAGAACACAGAATGGCGTTGGAGAGATCCTCAACAAAGAAAAGATAAGTGCTGCCGCGATCAAGCTTCGTTCGCCACCTGAAAGCAAGGACAGCCCTTGTGTTCTCCGCCCTGGGAGACGAACATTGATATCCACACCAGATCCAGTCATATCATTCGGGTCTGACAGGACCAACTGTCCTTTACCCCCACCAAATAGTTGAGTAAAGATATCCTTGAATTCAATAGCGACTGCATCGAAAGTTTTTCTGAACTCTCGTTCCATCAGGATATCCAGCTCAGCAATCACTTCTTTTAAGTCTGCCTCTGCTTTTCTAAGATCTGACAGCTGTTCAGTCAAGAATTCATGGCGCTCATTAACTTCTCGGTATTCATGTTGAGCCTCGGGATTGATAGCACCCAGGCGTCTTAACTGCGCCCTTTGCTCACGAATCGTCCCACCCATATCCTTGGGGATCTCGTTAACAACTGGAAGTTTCTGAACATAACCTTCCAGGGGTAGCGGAGTGGGTCCTGAGATATCCTTGTTGTATTCCAATTCCACCAGGCCAATATCCTCTTTGATACGTTCCTGGATCGATTCCAGTTTTTCCCTGTTCCTGGTGAAATTGATATCGGATTGGGCATAAGTGCGCTCGGCTTGATTTAATATACGCCGGGCCTCAGCTTCCTTATTCTGCAAATCGCGCTGTTCTTCTTCATCTTTACCTAATTCAAGATCTGTTTCATCAATCAGCTTCCTCAATTCATCAATCTCTTGCTGGATTGTTTTCTCGCCATCCTGCAAGAACTTTGATTCCTCGGTGAGTGTCTTGATTTGATCCTGAGATTCCTGACTAACTGTTGAATTCCTACTAAGTCGATTATCTGCATCCGTCCAAGCTGTCTCTCTTTCTTCAACTCGTTGATTTATATCCTGCAGCGCTCTTTCAGCAACTGCTACCTGTGTTTCCCAATGAGCTTGCTGTTCCCGTTCCTCATCCAGAGCGAACCCTCGCAGGATACTTTTCGATTGCGATGCTCTTTCCTCTGAAAGGGTTATGTCTGTCAGGATCTTCTCTAAATCCCCCTTCAGCTGAAGGGTATCTTTTTCCGTATCGGTGATCTCACTCAGCAATAATTGATGCTGTGCTGATTCCCACTCAACTTGGCGTTCAGCCTCATTCTTGCTCAGGGAACTCTGGCGGAACTTTTCATCTATTTTGTCGACAGCTTGTTTGGCTTCCGTTAGTTTTGCCTTTAGACTGCTTTCCTGATCAGTGAACTCGGAAAGTTTTTTATCCACCTGATTAAGACTATCCTCCAATTTCGATATTTCCCGGGATGCTTTTTTGATCTTATCCTGCCAGCTTTTCAACTGTCGTGATCGGCTGAGGACTCCCGCCTGCCCTTCATTGCCAGCGACAATTTCCCCGGTAGTATGGAATACCTCCCCTTTCAATGTGACAGCTTTTGTGCCCGGGGGCTGATCCCGGAGAACACGATTAAGATCTTTTTTATCTTTCAGAAGAAAAACTCGACCAAGCAGGAGTTCAATTACAGGACGATATTTTGGAGGTGCTTTGACCAGATCGGCCGCAACCCCCAATAGTCCAGGAATATTGCCGTTCAATTTCGGACGATCGAGGGTGACCAAACGATTTAATGGAAGTATTACACCTTTGGTTGTTTTCTTCAGCAGGATATCAAGAGCTTTATCAGATCCTTTATCTTCCTCGAGAATGACCGCATCCAGGTAATCCCCTAATGCAGCCGCAATTGGTTTTTCATATTCCTCAGGTACTTCCAAGAAATTACTGATCGTTCCCAACGCTCCAGGTAGTTTTCCTTCCCGGGACTCAGTTAATAACAATTTAGCACCTTCAGCATACCCTGCAAGTTTCTGTTCAGATTGCTGAAGAACCAGTAATTCAGCTGTTAGCTGGCTGAATGCAGTCTTATTCTGAGAAAGCTCAGCAAACAGATCCTGGCGAATATTTTCCCCTTCCTCTTTCTCTAGCAGGATTTTATCCAGTTCTGTTTCAATCTTTATTTTCGCATCACTGTCTTGGTCAAATTCGATCTTCAATTTTAAGTACTGTTTATGAATCTTCTCAAAGCTATCTTTGGCTTCCTTGACCTTTTTTTCCGCTGATTGAACTCGTTCTCTTCTCTTGTCGATCTGCTCTGTACGGTCAGCCAATTGAGAACGAAGCCTGATCTGCTGATTAGTGAACTCATTCAGATCATTCTGGGCATCAGTCGCTTCCTTTTCAATCGCGCCCATTTGGGATCGTTTTTCATCCAGAGCCTTTCTGGCCTGGTCCGCTTTGCGTTGGAATTCAGCCAAACTTTCCTGATCTGATGTCAAATCATTCTTAGAGTGATCAAGCCTTTCCCTAGTAAGGACTGTTTGCTCTTCCAGGCGTACGCGTTCAGTTTCCAGATCCTGGATCCTTTTTTCAAGTGAGCGGATCCGCTCTTCAATAACTGCCCGTTCCCGACTGATATTCTCTTTTTGATTGTGGTGCTCCGAGAGTTCTCTGTGCCAGGTATTTAAACGAGAACGCTGACTTTGGACACGCGCTTGATTTTCCGACAAGTCCCGGTCATAATCCGCCTGGTCCTTTCGAGCCCGGTCTAGATCTAATCGGTATTTAGCTTCCTGGCTTTTTGCTTGATTCAAATCCTTTTGAACCCTTGCCCAATGATAGCCATACCATTCCTGCAGCAGCACGCGTAGATCAGCCTTTACCTGGTCATACTGCTCAGCGCGTACCGCCTGGCGCTGCAAACTTCTCAATCGAGGTTTTAACTCCGAAAGGATATCCTCAACCCTATCCAAATTGCGGTGGGTCTTCTCAAGCCGTCTTTCTGCATCGGCTTTTCTTGAGCGGTACAAACCAATTCCAGCTGCCTCTTCAAAAAGCATGCGCCTTTCTTCAGCTTTGAGAGAAAGAGCAGCATCCACCAAGCCCTGGCCTATAATGGTATAGGTCCTCTCCGCCAGGCCTGATTGTCCCAAGAGTTCGTACACATCTCTTAAGAGAACTTGCTGACCATTTAGGAGATATTCGTTCTTGCCATCCCGGAAAGCTCGCCGGGTAATAGAAACTTCAGAAAAATCGATTGGAAGCCAGCCATCGCTATTATCAAATGTAATCGTTGCTGCTGCCATGCCAGCTCTGGGCCGCTGTTCTGAGCCAGAGAAGATCATGTCCATGGTTTTCTTTCCACGAAGCAGCTTATAGGATTGTTCGCCAAGCACCCAGCGAACCGCATCTGCAATATTGGATTTCCCAGATCCATTCGGGCCAACAATAACTGTGATTTCATTTGCAAACTCAAAGTGTGTTTTGGTTGCAAATGTCTTAAATCCGTTCAACTCGATCGATTTTAATCTCATGAAATCTCAGTTACCTTTTTTCTTATGATGATTCAATTGTGATAATTTTTCCATTGCTTCCTGGGCTGCCAACTTTGACGCTTCACGTTTGCTCTTCCCTATCCCAATACCTGAGACTACCCCGTTTACACTAACATTGACCTCAAAGACCTTATCATGGTCAGGACCAAATTCTCTGGTAGTCTGATACTCGGGTGGTTCCTGTCCCCTGGCCTGGGTCCATTCCTGCAGCAGACTCTTGGGATCATGAGGATGGCCATCAATCAATATTTCTTCTAATGCCTCCTGGAAATAGGGCTCGAAGAAATCTTCAACGGCCATTACTCCCCGATCAAGATAGATGCCACCAACCAGTGCTTCGAATCCAGCACAAAGTAATGCTCGCCGTGACCTACCTCCAGAAACAATCTCACCCTGACCCAAACGGATAGCCCGGCCCAGATCCAATCTACTCGCAAATTCAGCCAGTTGCTCAGTCCTGACCAGGGCGGTCCTGACTAAGGTCAAATCCCCTTCTGCCATTTCAGGATACCGGTTATATAGCCACGCGGCTACAATGAAATCCAGCACTGCATCACCCAAGAATTCAAGGCGTTCGTTATCTTCCAATGCATCTGGGTTCTCATTAATATAGGACCGATGGGTCAAAACACGCGTCAACAACGCCATGTTTTTAAAACCCAGTCCAGCTCTTTCATTAAATTCCAGGGGGGTTTCAATAACTTCCTGACCCTTCACCTGACCCATCTCATGCTCCTCAGAACTCAGGGTCAGCCAAACTCCTCAGAATAGAGTCAAGAATTTCGCTGTCCATCAGTTCTTTTTCTTATATTGTCATGGTAATGTTTTATTATACCCAATGGCGCAGGATAGGCAACGGTTCAACCATTTTTCAAACCATGCCCAGTGATAATGCTAACGATAGGCCCTGGCATTGAATCTCGAACCTGCTCCAACCCACTCCATACCAAAGCGGATGTCATTTCTACATGTAGGCCTAGATTAGCGAGCTGCCCATACCCTTTTTGGATATCTTCCTCCCCGACCTTCACGATCGATCCTCCACTTTGGCGGACGGCTGCCATGACCTCTTTTCCATGGAACGGGTCTGCGATACCAACGCCTGCTGCCAATGTAATTCCCTCAGGTACAGGGCTTACTTCCATCTCATCTGTCTGAAAAGCTTCATAGAGGGGAGCACAAGCCGCAGCTTGAACACCAATAAGTTTGGGAAGTTTGAAGATTAATCCCGCCTTAAGCAGGGATTGGAACCCCAGGGATATCCCTAGCAGTAAACTGCCATGGCCTACCGGTAAGACGATAGTACCTGGAGCACCGCCGAGCTCTTTAAATAGTTCATAGGCGATGCTTGCGATACCTGCAGTACCGTGCGGCAAGTAGGCATGGGACGCATAAACTGTCCCTGATCCAATTTCCATAAGGACTGCCTCAGCCGCTTTAGACCTCGGACCAGAAACCGGGACAATCTCTGAACCATAACTTTCTATTTGCTGTCTTTTTGGGCCGGAAGCAGAGTCTGGTATATACACCTTTCCACCAATGCCAGCGTGTGAGGCATAGGCTGCAAACGAAGCTCCGGCATTCCCTGAAGAATCTTCAACTGCATCCTTGATACCAGCCGCCTTTAACCAGCTCATCAATACTGCTGTACCTCGATCTTTGAATGAGCCTGTCGGGTTTTGGCTCTCCATCTTAAACCCGATCTTTTGTCCACTTATCTCACACCAAACCAGAGGTGTATTCCCTTCCCCCAAACTTACTTCAGGAGCTCCATCAGGAAGAGAAAATCCGTTTCTATACTGCCAAATACCTGGAAGACTTTGATCAATCTTTTCTGAATTAAACTCGAGTCCTGAAGAGAAGCCAAAAAGACCTCCGCATTCTGGGCAGCGGTGAGGAAATCGTTCAACTAAAAAGGGGTGTTGGCATTCCCGACACTGGATCATAGAGGACTCTCGCACAAATCTCATTTGGCTATGCGCAAATATTTTGTAGTTTATCCACCACTAACGTGAGGGAAAAACGCTATTTCAGCATGGTCCGGGATGATCGTCTCATCTCCTGAGAAAACCTGGTTCACCGAGCTGAGCATATTGCGTACTGTTGGGGCTGCATCGGGATATAAATCTATCAAGACTTGCTTCAAGTCATTAACAGAAGAGCCAGCAGGCAGGTTTAGTTCTAACTGCTTTTTGCCAATCCGAGCCCGAATTGTAGAAAATAAGAAGATCTTAACTGTAATCATACGCTTGAACCAAATACAAATATCCCGTTCGGAGGGGACCAAGAGAATTAATCTGGTGAAATTATACCGTACTCAATCCTTTGTTCAGAAGTGTCCAGATCAAATCGGAAAATACCCCCGTGTTATAATGCACTCGATGGAAAATAACCTTGAGAAATGGAAAGTTGGTCTTTCCAAAACACGAAAATCGACCTTCGGCAAGATAGTAACTTTTTTTGGCGCCAGCGAAATTGACTCCGACTCCTGGGATGATCTAGAAGAGCTTTTTATTCAATCAGATCTTGGCGCCCAAACAAGCCTGGATATCATTGATCAGTTAAGAATCCGTAGCGAAAAAGATGGCGTCATCCATGCTGATGAATTGAGGGGATTAGTAAGAGACGAACTTACCTCCCGTTTGATCAAACCTCCTGAAATTCATCTCAAAGAAAAACCGCATGTCATTTTGATCGCGGGAGTGAATGGATCAGGAAAAACAACTACGATTGCAAAATTGGGAAAATACTATCAGGGCCAGGGGCAAAATGTCCAATTCATTGCCGCTGATACTTACCGGGCTGCTGCGGTGGAACAACTGCAGATCTGGGGTGAAAGACTGAAAATACCAGTCACAGCTGGGCAGCAAAATGGTGATCCCGGAGCAGTCGTTTACGATGGCATCCAATCTGCCGTGTCCAAGAAAAAAGACCTGGTACTGATCGACACCGCCGGCAGGCTGCACACCAGTTATAACTTGATGGAAGAATTGAAAAAAGTGCACCGGGTAGCAGGAAAGGCAATGCCATCAGCCCCTCATCATTGCTGGATAGTAATGGATGCCACAACAGGACAGAACGCTCTCCACCAGGCAGAATCCTTCAATGAGACTATTCCTCTCGATGGCATCATTCTGGTCAAACTGGATTCCTCATCCAAAGGCGGCATGGCATTTGCAATCCAGGACAAACTGGATTTACCTATTCTTTTCGCTGGACTTGGTGAAAATCCGGAAGACCTGGTTCCGTTTGATCCAGTATCATTTGTCGGCAGTATCATCAATAAGGAATAAGGTAAATATGCAGCAAAAATTGAAACGCTATCAAAAAGAATTTGAATTTTCCTATTGCCTGGGAGTTTACCCCACGTTGGAATTGATCAACACTAGACCTGATGCAATTCAATCAGTTTTGTTGCATTCCAAAGGATCATTTAACAAGGGAATTGAAAAGATCCGTCTTAAGGCCTCAAATCTTCAAATTGAGATCATAGAAAACGACCGGCTGGTCGAAAAATTAGCATTGAGGGGGAATACTTATGCAATTGGGGTCTTTAAAAAATTCGATTCGGAATTAGATCCAAATCAGAATCACCTGGTGCTGGTCAACCCATCCAGTATGGGCAACCTGGGCACGATTATGCGCTCCATGCTTGGTTTTGGGATCAACGACCTGGCACTGATCGAACCAACATCAGACCCCTTTGATCCTAAGGTTATTCGAGCCTCCATGGGAGCTGTTTTTCATTTGCGTTTCCAGAAATTCCGGTCATTCACTGATTATTGGGGCATTCACACCAAACATGCTATATACCCTTTCATGACCGATGGTAAAATAGCCCTTCCAGAAGTTGATTTCAGTACACCGTCTGCTCTGATATTTGGTGGAGAAGCCCCTGGCCTAGGAGAGGAATTTCATCAATTCGGAACCAGTATCAGTATCCCGCAGGCAGATGCAGTGGATTCATTGAATTTGGCACAATCAGTTGGTATCGCACTATATCAATTCTGGGTAAATAAAAACCCGTAGTCAGAATAACACATCCCATTCTCAGGGATTAACAAACGGAGTTCAGTTATGGAATCCTTAACCAGCATCCTCCTAGAAAGCCAGAAGAAGATCCAGAATTTACTGGAGCGTCTTTGACGTAGCTGGGAAACAAACTCTGTTTGAAAGCTTACAAAAAGAATCTCAGGCTTCAGATCTGTGGGATAACCAGAATCGAGCGAAAAAGGTAATGAAAACCCTGGCGAACCTGGAGGGGGAATTAAAGAATTGGGCCATTCTTGAAGAGCGTCTTGGGGACGCACTGGAATTGGCAGAACTGAACGACGAAAGCCTTGAGGAAGATCTCCAAAAAGAGGTCTTTGCCCTGCAGGAAGAAATAGAAAAGAGGGAATTTGACGCAATGCTCTCCGGAGAATATGATCGGGGAGATGCCCTACTTGCAATCCATGCCGGCGCGGGAGGAAACGATGCCCAGGATTGGGCAGAAATGCTTCAACGAATGTATCTCCGATGGGCAGAAAAAAGAGGCTTCAAAACAGAAACGCTGGATCTTACAGCCGGTGAAGAAGCCGGGATAAAAAGCACAACTATTTCGATCAGCGGTTTATATGCCTATGGCTACCTGCGTTCGGAAAAAGGCGTTCACCGGTTGGTGAGAATATCTCCTTTTGATTCCTCCAACCGCAGACATACTTCTTTCGTACTGGTGGAAATATTACCGCAAGTTGATGATGACCACGACATCAATATCAATCCAAATGACCTGAGGATCGATACTTTCCGCTCCGGCGGAGCAGGCGGACAAAGTGTCCAGAAAAATGATACCGCTGTCCGTATCACTCACCTGCCAACCGGAATAGTTGCCAGTTGTCAGAATGAACGTTCTCAAACCCAGAACAGGGAAATGGCTTTAAAAGTTCTTAAGGGCCGGCTTGTAGCGCTAAAACAACAAGAGAGGAAAGGTAAGATCGACGAGCTCCGGGGAGAGTACCAGAAAGCCGAATGGGGTAGCCAGATCCGTTCTTATGTACTCCACCCTTATCATTTGGTCAAAGACCACCGCACAGATTTTGAAATGGGCAACACCGAAGCGATTCTGAATGGAGAACTGGACCCATTTATTGAAGATTATCTCAGAAAGACACTGGGCGATAAAGCAGCATAACTACCCTTGAGTATAAGGTGTTGTAGATTACTGCGTTGAAGTGATATAGAAATTCTTAGTAGAATCCTGTCTATCCGTCAGAAGGAGGACTCCGATGGCGAAAAAGATCGGAAAGATCCTAATTGGCACAATCATTATTCTCATTTTCCTGGGAGCTGTCACTGTCCTCATCGCCCCTCCCCTGGTCCGCAGAACCGCAAAGAAATCATTTCCTCTTGTTGAAGGAGAAATTCAGATCACCGGTCTGAACGCTCCTGTCCGGATATATAGGGATGGGTACGGCATTCCCCATATCTATGCTTCCTCGCACCATGACCTGTTTTTCAGCCAGGGGTACGTTCATGCCCAGGACAGGTTCTGGCAAATGGATTTTTGGCGGCATACGGGTGCTGGAAGGTTAGCAGAGCTGGTTGGGAAACCCATGCTTGAAACAGATAAATTTCTGAGAACCCTGGGCTGGGAAAGAGTAGCCCAGCAGGAATTGGATTTATTAGGTCCTGAAGAGAGGGCTATTCTTGAAGCATATTCTGCTGGAGTAAATGCCTATCTATCAGAGACCGCTGGATCTGATCTAAGCCTGGAATATCTATTCCTGGGTGTATTGAACGCAGATTATGAAGCTCCTCTCTGGACACCGCTGAACAGCTTGACCTGGGGAAAAGCGATGGCCTGGGATCTGCGCGGCAATCTTGACACAGAGATCGACCGGGCAAAGCTATTGAAAACCCTACCTCGCAACCAATTGGAATTCATCTATCCCCCCTACCCGTCTGATCATCCCTATATCATACCTGGCACCTCCAGCGAAAATGAATCTGATGATCAGAATTCAACTTTGTATGATCCTGAAGAATTCAATCTATCCAGATCCATCTGGGATGAAGTGGCCATATCGATGGAAAATATTCAAAGCTCTGGTTCAGAGGTTGATCGGATCACAGGAGGGGGATTCGAGGGGATCGGAAGCAATAGCTGGGTGGTACACGGAGACCTGACAGATACCGGCAAACCATATCTCGTGAATGACCCTCACCTGGGATCCCAGATGCCATCGATCTGGTATGAGGTCGGTCTTCACTGCCTGGAAAAAACCGAGGAATGCCAGATGGATGTGACCGGATTCTCTTTTGCTGGCGTTCCTGGGGTCGTTATTGGACATAACGACTATATCGCATGGGGCCTGACTAATGTTGGTCCGGACGTGATGGACCTTTATATTGAAAAGACCAATCCTGACCATCCCACTCAATACCTTACACCAAATGGTTGGGTTGAAATGGAATCGGTCGTAGAAGTGATCCAAATAGCCGGGAAAGATCCAATAGAACACCAGGTCTACCTGACGAATCACGGACCGATTATCGGTTCCGAATATGATCTGGATGATTTTGATCAATCCTCAGGATTGGCCATTCCTGAAAACTATGCCCTGGCTTTAAGATGGACTGCCCTGGAACCCTCCTGTGTATTCTGTGCCATATGGGAAATAAACCTGGCTAAGAATTGGGATGAGTTCCGACAGGCAGCCGCCCAATTTGTTGTGCCTTCGCAGAACTTGATCTATGCAGATATAGACGGAAATATTGGCTACCAAATGCCAGGTAATATCCCTATCCGCGTTGAAGGACATGACGGTATGCTCCCCGTTCCCGGTTGGAATGGGGATTATGACTGGCAAGGATATATTCCATTTGAAGAGCTTCCCTATTCATTCAACCCCTCGTCTGGATATATCGTGACTGCTAATAATGCTGTAGTAGGACCAGAATATCCCTACCTGATCGCAGAAGAATGGAACCGTGGTTTCCGGGCTCAGCGTATTGTCGATATGCTGGAAGCCGCTCCTAAACCGATTAACATCGCGATTCTAAAAGCCATGCAAGGTGATAATTATGATCAGATTGCTGCGGTGCTTGTTCCAGAGATATTAGATCTATATTTCTCAGACCCGGAACTGGCGGCTGCCCAGGCTCTCCTCCTGGGGTGGGATTACCAGGCAGACCTGGATTCAGCACCTGCAGCCCTGTTCATGACATTTTGGCAAAACCTGATAACCAACACCATGCAGGATAACCTTCCAGGTGATTATAATGTCGGAGTCGGATCAACCAGTAAGGAGATCATCCGGCAGCTTGTTGGTCAACCTGAAAATCCATGGTGGAATGACACCAATACATCTGAGCGGGAAACAATGGTAGATATTCTCAAGGTAACTTTTGAAGAATCCTACCGGGAATTAAAGAAAGAACATGGGAAAGATCCCGCTGCCTGGCAGTGGGGAGAACTCCATACTATCACTTTCCATAATCAGGTCATGAGCAGTTTCCCATTTGTAAACAAGTTCTTTGATCGCGGTCCTTTTCCGGCTGCTGGCGGAAACGAGATCGTGAATGCAACAGGTTGGGATCCTGCCAAACCATACGTGATCGATTGGCTTCCATCGATGCGCATGATCGTTAACCTGAATGACCTATCCAACTCGCTCAGCATCCACACTACTGGTCAGTCCGGCCATGCCTACCACCCCCATTACATCGATATGGCTAATCTCTGGCGCAATATTTACTACCATCCCATGCTCTGGGAGATCGATCATATCAAGCGCCAGGCGGAATCGTTGTTGATATTGACTCCTTGAAGTATCACGGTCATTGCGAGGAAGCCCTGAGAATGATCGAAGGGCTAACGAAGCAATCTCCTGAACCTGGGGATTGCTTCGTCAGAAATCAAGCTTTCCTCCTCGCAATGACAACCTGCAACAGCTTCTCCCCAGTTCCCATCTCCCTCTTGCCAACCAAGCTCTCTTTGTGTAT
>Ga0209344_10004092_pt1 | contig 13712 bp, 8 predicted proteins | sample Cruoilmetagenom6_FD_187293 | JGI IMG/M metagenome (GOLD analysis project Ga0209344, IMG submission 187293) | Oil polluted marine microbial communities from Coal Oil Point, Santa Barbara, California, USA - Santa Barbara Oil Seep Sample 6 (SPAdes)... | ecosystem: Environmental > Aquatic > Marine >...
GCGACGACCGAGCGATGACCGAAAGTCCGAGAGGGTGGGCCCTCGCTCTGGGACATGGGTGAACTGCGTCGTGGCGTGATGGACCTCCGACCCCAAGCATACAGTCTCGCTGCGAGGGTGATCGAAGGTTCGGGACCACAGTTCGTTTTTCGGAGTCGGTGATGGCAATCGGCCGACCGGGGAGTGCTAACGTGAAGCGGGATGAACCGTCGTATCGTTCTCTACAATCCAAAGGCCGAGTATTGGACCATGCCTCTGGCTTTGCTTTCTTTGGCTTCGGCTCTCGATCGAAGCCGATACGAGCCGGTGATCATCGATGGTCGGCTGGAGAACGACCCGGAAGAGGCGGTGCTCGGGCACTGTGAAGAGGCCCTCTGCGTGGGTTGTACGGTTCTCAGCGGTTCCCCGATCATCGATGCTCTCGAAGTGTCGCGAGTCGTCAGGTCGCGGTATGCCGACACTCCCCTGATCTGGGGCGGTTGGCACCCTTCCGTCCTCCCGGAAACCTGTCTCGAGGAGCCCTCGGTCGATATCGCCGTCCAGGGCCAAGGTGAACCGGTCCTCAACGAGGTCCTCGATCTGTGTGCCCGTTCGGGTCTTCGAAGGGTGGTCGTCGGGGTTGAGGCCGCAACACCGGAGGGGCTGAAGTTCTTGCGCAAGGACATCACCCTCGACCAGGTCAGGACCTCGGCCGAGCGTCTGGCCCGGCATGGGATCGCCGCCAAGTTTTCCTTCATCGTGGGTCTGCCCGACGAAGCCCTTTCGAGCGTTCAGGCGGCCCTTGGCCTGGCGGAGGAACTCCGCTCGATGGCCCCGGTATTCGAGACCCCGTTTTTCTTCTACCAACCATACCCGGGCACCGAGCTCGGTGCGGCCATCGAGGCGCGGGGCCATCGGGTTCCGGTTTCGTTGGAGGAATGGGCTGCCTTCGACTACGTGGGCACCGCCGGCCCTTGGGTTCCGGAGGATGTGCGTAGGCTTGTGGCGCCCCACACCCTCTCGAATACCTCATGACGAAGGGCTCCGAGCCTCGCCACGACGACGATGCGGCGATCCGCCGTCGAGTGGTGGTGGTGACTCCCGGATTCTCAGCCTCGGACGATGACTGGTGCATCCCGATCCTGCGCGATTTCGTCGACGGGTTGGCCCAACGGAACGACGTCTCGATCGTTGCTCTGCGCTATCCGGGTGACGCCGGGAGCTACCAGGTCGCCGGGATCAACGTCGTCTCCCTCGGAGGGGGAGCTCGCAAGGGGCTTTCGAAGCTTGTCCTCATGGCGCGGGCGACGGCCGCGGTTGCGAGGGAGGCGAAGCGATTCTCCGCTGATGTCATCCACGCATTCTGGGCCCATGAGCCCGGGGCCGTGGCGAGCGTTGCGGGCCGCCTCATCGGTGTTCCGGTGGTGGTGACCGTGATGGGTGGGGAGTTGGCCGCCCTACCGGAGATCAATTACGGCGGACTGTTGGCCACAGGGAACAGGAACTTGGCGCGTCTCAGCCTGGGCCGGGCGGACCGAGTCGTTGCCATGTGCCCGGCAGTGGGTCGCGCCGCCGCCGGGTTTGTGGCACAGCAGCGCCTGTGCCGACTCGACTTCGGGGTGCGGACCGACCGATTCCGCCCCGTCGGGGAGACATCCCAATCGTCATCAGACCGTGTGAAATTCGTTGCGGTGGGATCTCTCATCCCGGTCAAGGGACACGAGGTGATCCTCCGGGCGTTTGCCCAATGTAACTGGAAACTGCCTCGGACCGTTTTGGATCTGGTCGGTGATGGTCCGCTCCAGGATGCGCTCGAACAACGGGTCGAAGAACTGGGCGTCGGCAAAGTGGTGCGGTTCGTCGGGTCGGTCGATCACTCGAAGCTCGCGGAGGTGTACCACAGTGCCGATGCATTGGTGTTGGGCTCTTGGTGGGAGGGCGGCGCGCCGCAGGTCGTGGACGAAGCCCTCGCCTCCGGACTCCCGATCATCGGCACCGCCGTCGGGATTCTCCCGGAACTCGGTGCCGCGGCGCGTTCCGTTCCGGTCGGAGACGCCGACGCCCTCGGTAGGGAAATGGGACGGTTCGCCGCGAGTGCCGAGACAAGAGCTGAAATGGCCGCCGCCGCGATTGCTGCGACCCGCCCCATCGCCGGGTGCATTGCCGACTATGAGCGGCTCTACGATTCCATCCGCCGCGGCGTTCCGTTCCCGAAGTGTGGCATCTCGACCACTGAGAAAGCCAGTTCCCGGTGGAGGAACGAATGATGCGGGTCGCTCTGGTCAACTACGCGGCCCGGCGCGGCGTGACCTCCCCCGAAGAGCTCGTCGAAGGCACCCCTGCACTCGACGGCTGGGCCTCGAGCCTCCGGGAGGCCGGGTGTGAGGTCGGGGTCTTTCAGGGGTTTGTTCGCGATGCGCAGATCGAGCGCAACGGCGTCGGCTTCCGATTCGTCGGCGGGAGATTCAGCCCCGATCTGTCGCGGTGGAGGTTGCCGCTTCGACTCCACCGATGTGTCGCTTCTTGGCGTCCGGAGGTGGTCCATCTCAACGGGTTGAGCTATCCGCCGCAACTGATCCACCTCAGATCGCGTCTTGACCGATCGTGTGCCATCGTCGTCCAGCACCACGGCGAACGTCCCATGGGTGGTCTTCGACGCTCGATGCAACGATTCGCGTTGCATCATTCGGATGGAGTCCTCTTTAACGGATCCGGTGTCGCCGAGCCGTGGCTCGATGCTGGGCTGCTGGGTCCTTCGACTCCGGTCTGGGAGGTTCCGGAAGCCTCGAGTTCGCTGGAGCCTGGGAATCGGCGGGCCAGTCGGGAGGCAATCGGTGAGAATGGAGATCCGCTGTTACTCTGGGTCGGCAACCTCGATGCCAACAAGGACCCGATGGTGGTCCTCGATGCCCTCACCGTGGTCGCCGAGAGTTTCCCGGCCGTTCGGTTGCTCATGGCTTACCGCTCCGAGGTCTTGCTGGAAAAGGTCCGGACGCGGTTGGTTGCCGATCCGGAACTCGACGACCGGGTCACGCTCCTAGGCAGGCTGCCTCACGAACGCATCGGCGGGCTCATGAGCGCAGCCGATCTTCTGGTTCAGGCGAGTTGGCGGGAGGGCTCTGGCTTCGCTGTGTTCGACGCTCTCGCCTGCGGTCTGCCGCCGGTGATCACCGACATCCCGTCCTTTCGGTATCTCACCGATGAAGGTCGCATCGGTGCCCTTTTCAGGTGTGGCGATCCGCACGACCTCGCGGAGAAGCTTGTTGACCTTCTCGAACGAGGAAACCCGGGCCTGGGCGAGCCCACGATCGAATGGTTCAAGCGGCGACTCGCGTGGCCGGCGGTGGCCCGCCGAGCCATGGCCGCTTACCGCCTCGCCCTGCGCCGGCGGCGGGGGCGGCTCCGAAGAACGCATTGACCCAGGTTGACAGTATTTCGCTGAGAAAGTGGAGAATATGAAAATCGTACGCGCGGCCCATGGAAACCATCAGGGAGGATCGGTAGGGGCGACGTTCGTCGTGGCGGCCCTGTGTGGGATGGCTGAGCTTGCCGTTACGGTTCTCTCTGATCAGCTCATCCTGGTGACGGCTGGCGGTCTGCTCGTCGCAATGGCCCTTGCCGCGGGAATCCACGCTCTTGTCGTCGGGCCGGTGGCGCTGACGGCGGCTTGGCTGGGTCGTCGTGGAGGGCTTGATCTCGAGCCATCAGCCGCAGCGGTGGGTTTTTTAGTGACCATCTGGACCGGCATTGCATGGCACGTGGGTCTTCTCCCGGGCGATCCATGGCACTCGATGAGGGGCCTGGTCGGCACAGTTGTCGCCTTGGTGCTCGGCGTCGTTGTTGCCGCCGTCGTGAGCCGAGTCTCGCAGCGAGTCGTGATTGTGGCGCTTGTTTTTGTGGTGGGGTTGCTGACCCTTGCCGATCTGACCCGCGGCGCCGCAGATCGGGTTGACGAGGCGCTGTCCACGTCACCGCGATCCGGTTGGTACTTCCTGATCGTCTGCGACACGCTCAGAGCGGACCACATGTCGAGCTACGGCTACGAGCGTGACACGACACCGTTTGTTCAAGCTCTTTCACAGGACGCTGTGGTCTTCGATCGCGCCATTGCGCCAAGCTCGTGGACCCGACCGTCCATGACCTCGCTGCTGACCGCGGCACCCGTTCGCAGTCATCAGATGGAAGACGGTACGGGTCTTCTTCGATCCGGTATCACGACGATCGCAGAGCGTTTCCGGGAGGCCGGCTATCCGACGGCGGCCTTTGTTACCAATCCGGTGGTGTTGTCGGATTTTGGCTTTGATCAGGGCTTCGCCACCTTCGATGACGTGCTCGCCCGACCCGTGGTGTCGTCGTCGGGTCTAAGTCCCATCTGGGTTCGTTGGGGACCGTTGAGGGCTTTTTATCTTCAGACGTTGTCCCGCCTTGACGCCCGGCGCCACCGGGGCGACGAACTCAACCGCCGGTTCATAGAGTGGTTCGACCAAAGCAATCCGCCTGGGGGTTTTGTCTGGTTGCACTACATGGACGTTCATAGCCCGTACTATTCTCCTGCCGGGTCGCTGACTTTCGGAAGCTCCCCGCCGGATCTCTACGACGCCTCGATTCGATACTGGGATGGCGTGATCGAAGACCTGGCAACGGCGCTCAAAGAGCGTGGCATCTGGGAAGAGGCGACGATCGTCATCACTTCCGACCACGGTGAGGAGTTCTGGGAGCACGGCAATTGGGGCCACGGTCAGACCCTGTACAACGAAGTGATCCATGTTCCGTTGATCGTCAAGACACCCGAGGCACAGCCACGGCGTGTTGCGGAGAACGTCAGTCTGGTGGATGTGGCTCCGACTTTGGCCGACTTGGCCGAACTCGAGGCCCTGCCGGTCGGCCACCAGCGGCGCCTCAGGCCGTTTCTCGACGGAGGGAATGTCGAGGGGGGGCCGGTTGTGAGTGAGATTCTCAGGGCGCACGACCGCGTCCGGATCGCCATTGTCGACCATCCATGGAAGCTGATCCTCCGACCCGACGGCGGCGAGGTCGAACTCTTCAACCTGGATGACGACCCCGGTGAGCAGCACCCGGTGCCGGTTCCCGATCCCGAGATCGTCCGATACCTTCTCGAGAGCACGACAACTTGGCCGGTGGATGTGTCCAACCTCCGGCCGCCGTCTCTTGATGGAGAGGTAGAAAAACCTCGGGTTGACCCCAACGACGCACTCAGGGCGCTGGGTTACCTGAGTCCGAACTGAGAGCGGCACTCGGCCCCCGGTAGCTCGACGAACTCGAGCGGTTCAGATCTCCGTGTCGACCGGATCTGATGATCGACCGTCGCAGCCGATCTCAATTTCCTGGTAGACCGCACTGGCGCGGTCCAACAGCGCTCGGTTCAGGGAGCGCCGGTCGTCGATCGGCATCGGACATTTCGAAGCGCGACGGAACTCCGGATGTGGGACGATCGGTCCGGAAACCAAACTCGCCACTGCCCGGGATTGTCGACGGAGGATGTCGACGTCGGCGATCAGATCGTCGAAGAGAAAGACATCGAGCGTGTCGAGATGGCGGGCCAGCCATCGGTGGTAATGGATCCACCGAAGCAGGATGATCCATTCTGCGAGCCTCGGATCCTTTGATTTGAGCGATGCGCAGGCCCCGGCCGGATCACGCACCAGGACGATGACCGGCACTCCAAGGCCGAGTGCCCGCTTCAACTGAACGGTCTGATGGAAGTGACTTTCAATGTTGGCCGGTCGATCCACAGCCATCCGCAACGAATTTGAGACGAACGAGCTTCCACTCCCGGGAAAGGCCTCGACGCAGACATCGGTTGAGCTCGAAACGAACTTCCGTTCTCGCCATGCCCCCTGGGTGAAGGGCTGTTCCTTTTCGGCCATGGATTCGTATCGTTGTGGTGTTCGCGACAACAGGCGTCTGAGTCGACGGTAGGATTCTCCCGACACCAGGAACCGCGGTGCACAGTCTCCGATCAGGTGCGTGAGTTCGAGCACGTTGCGAACCAGGACCGACCACGGACCGGTGCGAATGGGTGATGCTCCCGTTGAAGTGAATTCCTTGATGAATGCCAACGCGTTGTGCAACTGCCGCCGATCCAGAACCACGAGAACGGCCGCGTAGGCAACCACCAGAATCAGTAACTCCAACACCGGGAGCGCCCACCCCTGGACAGTGGCGGATCGTTTCAGCGCGAGGGAGAGGCCGCTTCCCGCCACAACACCGACCAAGGGCGGACCCACCATGCGGATCAGTGGGAAATCGACGTAGCGTTTTGCCAGAGTTGTCATGATCACGGCTCCGGTCAGTGCCGAGATTGTGACCGCCAGGGCAACGCCTGCAATCCCGAGCGCGGGGCCGAGCGTCGTCAGCCCGATGCAGAGCACAACCACCTGAAGAAGTCTCGCCGTGATTGCGTGGTCGGGTCTGCCCACAGCAGTGAAGAGGCCGGCGATCGAGTACCGCAACGGATCGAGGAGGGTGAAGACCGCGAGTAGCTGAAAGGCCGGCACCATGGGAAGCCATCTCTCCCCCAGGAGCGTTCCCACGAGCTCCGGTGCCACGAGCACCATCCCTGCTGCGAGGGGGAAACACACCCGCATCAGCGCTGAGTTGCTGACAAGAAACGCCGTTGACAGTCTCGGACGATCCTCTTTGAGCTCGGCATAGGTGCCTCCGAGCACCTCGCTTACCGGGTTCGAGACCAACCGCCTGGGGAAGGTCGCGAATCCGAATGCCCGCGAGTAGAGGCCCAACGCGGCATCGCCCAGAAAGATGCCGGTCCACAGGTCGTCGAGCCGTTCGATTCCGCGCAGCAACAATGTCGCGGCAAAGCTCTTTCCGCCGAAGCCCAGAAAGTACCGGACTCTGGCTCGGGACCATGCCAGTCGAGGCCGCCACACGGGCCGCCAAAGATAGAGCCCGGCGATGGCCACTCCTGCGGTGACGAGGTCGATCGACAGCAGCGCCCACAGCTCGGCCCCGGCGGCTGCCAGAGTCAGAGCGACTCCGGTTCCGACGACGGCCGTCACGATCTGTAAGAGGGCCAATCGCCCATGCAGCACCTGCCTGATCAGCAGAACCCGTGGCGTCTGCGTCAGGTGCAGTGCGACCGTCGTGCCCACCAGCACCAGCATCGCCACCATCAACTCACCCCGGCAAACTACCGAGGCAATCGCCACCGCGAGCAGAGCCCAACCCGTCAGCAGAACGAGCTTGAGTGTGAGATGGGTGGCCGCGGCGTGATTCTCGTCTTCGGTCTCCGGGGCCCGGTGTAGAAATGCCTCCCCCAGACCGAGATCAGCCACGATGGAGCTCAGTTCGACCGATGCCGAAGCCATGACATAGACTCCGAATACCTCGATGGGGAGCCACCGCGCCAGCAGAATCGCTCGGACGAGAATCAGCGCGATGGCGATCACGTTGGCCGCAAGGGTCAACGACGTAGACGTAACGCTTCGGCGCCACAGACTCGGCTGGGCTGGCGAGGGCGCTCTTGTGGGGGTGGTATCCACCCATGAATCGTACCTGGGTAGACCCACATCCGGTACTCGCGCGTAGCGGCGCTGGCATTGTGAACTCATACTGGCTCGTCAGAAGACACTCAGCCGTCTCGCGGTTGCGGTGGCCGCGGCTGCGATCGTCTTGCTCGTCGCCGAGGCCCTCATCGACCATCTCGAAGAGATTCTCCACCGTCGGCTGCTTGCTGAGAACGGTTTTCGGGACGGCCTGGGCGATCTTTTCTCGACTAAAGACCCTCGTTCTGCGGCTCACGAAGTGGAATGGCGCGCCGCGCCAGATCCAGCTCCCACGGATTGTCCCACCGCTCGCCGGCATAGCGCCACAACGCGAGACCCCGTAGCGCGCTTTTTGCCCAACTCGGCGTGGAGTGGTCCTGGACGGTCGGGAAGCGACACGACAGGACCTGGGCAAAACCCTGTACCCGACGGCGAATCCTGGGGGTGAGCCACGGGGCGTCCTGGTGGCAGATGTAGTCGATCCAGCGTTGCTGAGTCCACTCCTCGGGCGTCGTGGGGAGGGGTGGACCATCCGGCCCGTAGTTTCGGAGAATGGGGATCCTGGATCTGGTTGCCTCGGCCCGCTCGGTGGAGCGGTCCCGCTGCGGCGTCGGGCTGTAGAAATAGAGGATGATCTCGCACTCGGGGTTGATCGTCTTGAGGCGTTTGATGAAGCGGAAGGTCTTTTCGATCTCGCCTTCCGGGTCTTCCGGACCCCCCAGAATGAAGGAAAACTCGGGGATCACCCCGTATTCCCTGCTTCGTCTCGCCACTTCGAGGGTGTGCTCGACGCGGGAACCCTTCTTCATGCTCTTCAGCAGGTTGTCGCTTGCCGCCTCCGCCCCAAGATAGGCCATTCGGAGACCGCTCCTGCGAACCATGTCCCAGTCCTCTGATGAAAACTTCGCCAGGGTGTCGGTGCGTGCATAACACCACCAGGGCATCCCGAAACGGGCCATGACCCGTAGCGCCTCGATGCTGGTCTCCTGATCGTCGAAGAAGTTGTGGTCGTAGAACTGGACGGCATTTGCCCCGTAACGTCGTTGGAGTGTCTCCATCGCGAGGGCGAGGCGGTCAGGACCCTGGAGCGCCGTGTGGCCGTTGAACATGGACGCCACCCCGCAGAAGCTGCACCGATACCGACAGCCGATGGCCGCTTGATGAACCGCGGTGCGCGTGCCCAGGAAGCTCGGTCGAAGATACGTTTCGACATCGCGCAGCCGCCGATAGGGGAAAGGAGGAAAGGAATCCGGGGGGCTGAGCGGCCGGTCCGGGTTGTGGATGATCTCTCCATCGCGCTTCCAGGTCAGGCCGCGGATGTCGGAAATGGCGCTGTCGTCGGTGACGGAGGTCATGCAGTTTCCGCCTGCCGCTGAGGATGGGGGGCCTGAGTCCGGAAGGTGTTGGAGCAGCTCGAGCAAGGTGTGTTCGCCCTGACCGCGCACCACGAAATCGACATACGGGGCGTTGATCGCTGAGTCCGGATAGAGTGTTGGAGAGAACCCTCCCCAGACGATGGGAATGCTCGGATGGGCGGCGCGTATCGCCGTGGAAACCGCAATGGCCGGCGCAACCTGCTGACCGGGCATCACCGTGATCCCAACGGCCGCGATCTCGGACCTCGAGTCGACGAGATCGAGAACGGTGTTGATCGCGTGGGGGTCGATGTTGCCGTCAACAATCTCGAAATCGAAGCGATCCTCCAGTACAGCGCCGAGCGCGAGGAGTGACAGTGGGAGCCGCACCGAACGGGGCGAGCACATCTTGGGATTGACGAGAATCACGGTTGGCTTCATGATCACGCCCTGCCGAGACCGAGCGGTTGCCCGACCATGCCACCCGGAGCAACGCATTTTCGCGTGATGGCGTAGACGGTCATGGTTTCATTCCCGAAATCTCTGTGGGCGACCGGTCGGACCAATAGCCCCGATGACTGGAGGATCTCGAGAGCGTTCTGCTCCCCGTCGGTCGAGAGCAACACCAGAGCTGTGCCGTTGGGGTTGAGCACCTGCTCCAACCCGGCGGAGAATCTCTCGACCACATCCTCGCCTCGCCATGCCATGTCCGCGATGTCGTGCGGTGGTCCGCGGAAGAAGGGTGGGTTGAAGGCCACCAGGTCAAAACGGGCAATGTCCGGAAGTGGATGGAAGAGATCGCCTTCGAGGACGCGGATGCGTGCGTCCAGACCGTTCAGTACCGCGTTTGCTCTCGCGCAGCGAACGGCGACGGGGCTGATGTCGACGGCGATGACGTCGTACCCGTTCCGGGCAGCGATCAACGCGCCCAGACCTGAGCCCGTTCCCATGTCGAGCGCCGTCCGGGGGGCGGGGTTCTCCGGGTTTGGTGGGTCAGCGGAATCGAGGAGTTGAATGTTTTCGGCGAGAAAGACCCCGCTCCTGAGAAGTACCGGATCCAATACTCCGGGAAGGATGACCAGATTCAGGTCGTCAAATGTCTGGATCCTGCACCTGCGGATTCGGTGCTTGAGCAACGGCAGCCTGAGGCACCAAAGCCAGCGCCACATGGTTCGGCGAAGAGACTCCGACAACGGGCCGGAAATTCGGGTGGGATCGCTCATTCCCGACCCTCCGAGCGAGGTGCGGATTGTGGGATCGGGGTGCTCGTTTCCACGCTTCCGAGCGTAACACGCTGGCCGGTCTGGGAGCGGGCGCCCGGCAGTGTGGCCGGTCTTGATGGTCCCTGGCGGCCAATGGGCGGGCCGAACGGCGTCGGCGATGGCGCGACTATAATCGATGGACTGCAATTGCTGTCGGTCGTCACGGGAGGATCTCGTTCACAATCGCGAAAATGTCGCTATCACCGGTGCCGGGACCTCGTACCGATCAGCTGAGTGGGCTGCAATGGTGCGGTCCCTCCTCGATGTACGCCTAAAAACGCCCCATCGGACCGAGATTCAGGGGCGTTGCCGGGCTGGTGAAGGCAACGTGGAAATCGTACTGAACGATCTCTGGGTCGGGTCCGGATGAGGACTGAGCGGTCATCCTCGAGCGCCAACCTGCGTTGTTGGTGCGGTTGTCGCGAGCTCGAAGTTTTTGGCGAATCTCATCGTCAATGTTCGTCGTGTGGGACTCTCGTTTCGACCGAAATGGAGCGCGCTGCCATCTATGCGGAGGTCGGCGACGACGAGAGCGGCTTTTACGGCGAACAGTACTGGTCCACCCATGTCCCCGTCACCCAGGGGTTTCCGACCTTGAAAGAACGGGCTCGCAGCGACCTCACTGAACGAGCCATCGACTGGATGTGCCGGATTCTCGAGCTTCGGGAACCGCCAGCCGATATCCTCGAGCTTGGCTGCGCCCATGCTCGATTGGTCATGCTCCTGTGCCGTGCTGGGTTCGATGCGGAAGGTCTGGAAATGAGCCCGTCGGTCGTCCGCCAAGCCCGGGAGCTCAGCCACGTTCCGGTCTATCTCGGACCACTGGACCCAAACGCAGTGCGGCCGATCTACGACATCATCGCGGCCATGGATGTCGTCGAGCATCTCGCTCAGCCGGTGGAGACGCTCAGAAACTGTCATGCACTACTCCCCGATGACGGCCTTTTGGTCTTGCAGACGCCGTGTCATCGTGGCGAGGACGACACGTGGGAGATGTTGATCCCGGAGCATCTCTTTCTCTTCAGTGATGATGGAGTTCGTCGGTTGTTGGATCGAGCCGGGTTCGCCGAGATCACCATCGGTAGCGCGTTCTTCCCGTATGACATGTGGGTCGTGGCGTCTCCAAGGGGCCCCATCCCGCGCCGTAAAGATCCGTATTCGGGCCTCGATCCGTTGTTGACGGCCCTGATCGACGGTCTCACCGCTAGAAATCGAATTCAGCGCGATCTCGACTGGTCGGAGAAAGTTCGTCGAGAGCTCGAAGAGCGTCTTGGCGTTGTCGAATCCACCGCGAAGGCCACCGCTGACGATCCGTCTCCTCCAGGGATGCAAGGGAGACCGCAGAAGAAAGAGGAGCGTTGCCGGTGAAGGTCGGAGTCAACCTTCGCGGTCTGCGCCCCGGAGAAATCGGCGGCCAGGAGAACTACGTTCGGGAGCTCATCCGGTGGCTTCCGGTGGTCGATCCGACACTCGAGGTGGTGCTGTATTGCAGTCACCACAATGCCGCCACCTTCGATGAGTCGTCGGTCGAAGTCCGTTGTCGATCTGAAGAGGAAATCACCGTCCTCACTCCGGAGAAGTTGGCCGAATTCGACGTGTGGTTCTGTCCATTGATGGCTCTGGAACCCGTGGAATGCCCGATCCCCTCGGTAGTCTCGATACCCGATCTGCAACACGAAAGGTTTCCGGAGTTTTTTACGCCGAATGAGCTGGATTGGCGCCGCCGTGCGTACGGAGCGTCCATGCAGCACGCCGATGCCGTGATCTCGGTGTCGTCTTTCACCCGGCAGCAGATGCTGCACCACTACCCGCTCGCCGGACCTCGGATCCATGTCATTCCCGAAGCGGCGCCGACTCCGTTCGACGACGAGCTGCAGATCGAGGCCGATCAACTTGCGGAGGTTCGCCACCGCTACGGGCTCCCCGATCCGTTTGTCATCTATCCGGCAAACACGTGGGCGCACAAGAACCACCTCCGGCTGTTTGAAGCGATGTACCTGGCGTCTCAGGAGCTCGGCGAAGTACCGACGCTCGTGTTGACCGGGGCAGCCCCCGTTCCGGTGGAGGAGTGGAGACCGGTCCTCGACCGTTTCGGAGTCGGTGGCAGGGTGAGGTGGTTCGGATACGTTCCGCGAACCGATTTCGCGGCGTTGCTGATCGAAGCGCAGGCGCTGATCTTTCCTTCGTTGTATGAAGGCTTTGGCCTACCGGTGCTCGAAGCGATGCGAGCTGGAACGCCGGTTGTCTGCTCCGTTGCCGGGAGCCTGCCGGAGGTTGTCGGGGACGCCGCCCTTTTCTGTGATCCCACCGACCCGTGCAGTCTCGCCCGGGCCATCATCGGAGTCTGGACCAGTTCGGCTGAAAGAAAGCGGCTCGTCGAGGCGGGTCGCCGGCGGGTTCTGGAGTTCTCGTGGGAGAAGACGGCGATGTCAACCGTCGATGTTCTGCGGGAGGTGGCTCGGGGTGGGCCCGGCCCGACTCGAGTCTCGTGGAGCTCACCAACAAACGGCAACGATCTTCGAATAGGCATCGTGACGCCCTCTCTCAACCAGGCGCCGTTCATCAGATCCTCGATCGACAGCGTCCTCTCTCAAGCCGATGAGGGTGTCGACTACCTCGTCATGGACGGTGGGTCCACCGACGGCACCGTTGAAATTCTCAGATCCTACGGTGACAGTCTCCGCTGGGTTTCTGAACCGGATGACGGACAGTCGTCGGCCATCAACAGAGGGCTGCAAATGGTCGAAGGCGACATTCTGACGTGGGTGAACTCGGACGACGGTTTGGCGCCCGGGGCCGTCACGATGGCTCGGCGGGCGTTCAGCGAAAACCGGGGCGCGGGTCTCGTCTATGGGCGCGGCGGGATCCTCGACGAATACGGGCGGATGGTCGATACATTCGTCGGTTTTGAGCCGTTCTCACTTTGGCGTCTCGTCCATGTGCTCGATTTCGTGCTCCAGCCTGCGAGTTTCTTCAGTCGCAAGGCCATCGCCGCCGTCGATTGGCTTCGGGAGGATCTCCACTACGCCATGGATTGGGATCTGTGGATCCGGCTCGCCGCCGTCGCCCCCGTGGTACGGGTGGACGAGGTCCTCGGTTTCTCTCGCGAGTACTCGTCGACCAAGACCAGTTCGGGAGGTTGGGGCCGGATCAACGAACTGACCCGAATCGCTCGACAACACGCCGGGAGGCGGTGGACTCCCGGCATACGTCTCTACGCCCTCGAAACTCTATTTCAACAGCTTCGTCAGTGGTTTCCGGCCTCTGTGCATGGTCTCGTCCAGAGTGGAATACAACGTCTTCAGCAGATCTCCCAGATTGGAATCAGAGTCCATGCCGATCGTTGGCTGGGGCCTGATGCGCCGCTACTGGTTCCACGCCGCTGGACACGCGGTCGGTTGGTCTTTGAAACACGTGCGGAACACCCCGGAGATCCATACTCCGTTCAGGTGACGTCGCACGACGCTGAGGTCGGGGCCGTCGATGTGCCGGAGGCTGGCACCTACGAAATAGAGTTCGAGGTCCCAACCGCCGGAGAAACGACGTTGGTCGAACTCAGGGTTCGATCGACGTGGGCGCCACCTCCACCGCCC
>Ga0209344_10004093_pt1 | contig 13711 bp, 12 predicted proteins | sample Cruoilmetagenom6_FD_187293 | JGI IMG/M metagenome (GOLD analysis project Ga0209344, IMG submission 187293) | Oil polluted marine microbial communities from Coal Oil Point, Santa Barbara, California, USA - Santa Barbara Oil Seep Sample 6 (SPAdes)... | ecosystem: Environmental > Aquatic > Marine...
CCCTTGGTGTCCGTGTCGTCGTGAAAGATGTCGATCATCGTTGCAGCATGGCGGCCGCAGCCCTGATCCCGGCGGCTGTCGACCGGCTCCCCCCGCGAGATGGTATCACTTCGATCGTGATGACCCGCGGGTGGCGGCCGTATACCGGATGGTGAAGAACTGCGGGGGACAGTCTTGGAGCAGGTATGAGCCGCAGGAAAGATCACCGTCGAGCACGAATCAATGGACACGGCCGCAGTTTTCTGCGAACCGATACACCGAGTGAGATGCAGGCCGCGAACCTGTCGAGCCCGTTCTTTCGCGAGATCTGGAACATCTCGTCGGAGATGACCTGGCAGCAGTTCGTCGCGCGCTGGGAAAGTCGTTTCACCTCACCCACGCGCCCCGGGCGCGGTGGGCGGTAGACGGCGGGGGCCATCAGTGACACGCCACAAGAAGGAGGGGTGGCTCTGAAGGTGGGGTCAACCCCACCCTACGTCCGACACCGTTGGTCGATGACCCCACCTTCAGTGACCTTCCCATCGCGACAGAGCAACCGCGCCGGTCAGACAGCCAATAAATCCGCCTAGTCGACGCTCCTTCGGAATGGCTCTGTAACTCGTAACTCATCACCAATTGATGGCGATCATCGGCCCACCGCCGATGATCGCCATCAATTGGTTTGGCACGGGGCTTGCTACAGTTTTCCCTGCACGGAGGCTTCATGCGGATCCAAACACGACTCTTCCTCGGTACGGCGCTGCTGGTTCTGGCGCTGACGGCTGCCCAGTGGTGGCTTCATCTCCGCCAGTTGCGGGCGGTTGAGGCTGAACTCGGCGCGGTCGCGGCATCGGTGGGCAAGGACATCCTTCAATTCGGACCTGAAGTGCTGATGCCGGGATTGAACCACGCGACTCACGGGATGGTCTGGGTCGATGGTGGCGAGATCGATGGCGCCCAGACTCATCATGTCGTCCGCCGTGATGTCCATGTGGCTGTGATCCCCGAGGGAAGCGATTCAGAACTGGCCCAACGGATCACCGAGCGCGTGATTCGAACCTTGCCGGAGGGAGAGGGCGAGACCTGCGCGGATGAGATTCGTCTCCGAGCCGAACGGATCGAGGTGAAGACCGACGAGACGTTCGAGATCATCGATGAGACCTCTGGTGTTGAGCAGGAGAACCGATTCATCCTTCAGGTTGTTGTCGATGACGAAGCAGCCGAAAGGCATTTGGTTATCCAGAACGAGGATGGAGACCTCCAGAAGATACCGATTCCCGTGGAACCCGCTGTACAGACCTTCCGATCAACCATGCAACGCGGCGCGGCGGTGAGTGGGGTTCTGCTTGTCCTGGGTCTTGTCGGCGCCGGGGTGCTGGCGAACCGGGTTACCAGACCGCTCCGTGGTCTTGCCGACGGAGCCGAGGCTGTGGGTCGTGGCGAACTCGGAATCCAGTTGCCGGTGACCGGGGCGGGGGAGGTCGGCGAGCTCCAGCGCTCGTTCAATACCATGTCGGCACGGTTGGCCGAACTCGAATCCGAACGCGATCGATGGCGGGAGCGCGAGCATCTGGCCCAGCTCGGTGATCTCTCTCGCGGGCTCGCTCATACGGTTCGAAACCCGTTGAATACATTAGGCTTGGCGGTTGAGGAGCTGGCCTCCGACGCGGGGGACAGGGATGACCTTGTCGTCACCGCCAGATCGCAGATCCGGCGAATCGACCAGTGGTTGCGGTCATTCCTCGCTCTGGGCGCGGAGGATGCCGCCGAGCCGGCGTTGGAGGATCTCGCGGACATCACGCGTGCGGTGGTCCTCGAGGCGGTGCAACAGGGACGGGCGGTGGATATCGAGTACGCGGACGATCCGGTCCCGGTCACCGTTGTGGGCACGGCGGTGCGGGCGGCGCTGGCGAATCTGCTCGAGAATGCATCGGACGTCACACCGGCGGGGGAGACGGTAAGCGTCGAGATCCGGTCCTGTGGCGAACACGGTGTTGTGCGAATCACCGACCGAGGTCCGGGGCTCCCCGATGATGTTCGAAAACGGCTTTACGAGCCTCATGTGACCACCAAAGTCGGGGGTTCGGGGATGGGTCTCTTCCTCGCGCGCCAACTGGTCGTCGGAATGCATGGCGGTGAGCTCGGGGTGGAGGATCATCCGGATGGCGGTACCATCGCCATTGTGAAACTCTCCATCTCCGTTGGAGCCGAGGCTCATGGCGACTGATCCTGCGGTATCGATTCTGGTGGTCGAAGACGAGCAGGCGCAGCGCAAACTGATCGTCGAGATCCTCGAGCGTGCGGGCCACGAACTCCGCGCGGCGGGGGATGTCGACCAGGCGCTCGATGCGGTTTCGGACGATGTTCCCGATCTCATCCTCTGCGATTGGCGGATGCCGGGCCGCGACGGTGGTGAGCTCTTGAAGGAAGTGCGACGTCGCGGCCTCGGGTGCGGCTTCATCGTCATGACCGCGTATGGATCCATCGCCCATGCCGTGGAGGCCATCCGCCTCGGCGCTGACGACTATCTCGGGAAGCCGTTTGAGCGTGACGCTTTGCTCCTGGCGGTCCACCGCGTGGTCCGGACCCATCGACTCGAGAGCGAAAACCGACGGCTCCGCGAGGTCGTCGGCGGAGAGAATCGGTTTGGCCGCCTCATCGGTGGAACACCGGTGATGAAGAAGCTTTATCGCACCATCGAGAAGGTGGCGGCCACCGACGCCACGGTCCTCATCATGGGTGAGTCCGGCACCGGCAAAGAGCTGGTGGCGAGCACCCTGCATCGAAGCAGCCGCCGGGGCGAGGGCGCCTTTGTCGCGGTCAACTGCGCGGCGATTCCGGAGACCCTCATCGAATCGGAGCTCTTCGGCCATGAGAAGGGCGCCTTCACCGGCGCCCACCGGCGACGCGAGGGCAAATTCGAGGAGGCGGATGGGGGAACCCTGTTCCTCGACGAGATCGCCTCCATGCCCCTGGCTCTCCAGGCAATCCTCTTGCGGGTGTTGCAGGAGCGGCGGTTCGCGCGGTTGGGCGGCAGCGGGGAGACCGAGGTCGATGTTCGGGTGGTGGCGGCGTCCAATCGCGACCTGCCCCAAATGGTCGCCGACGGGGAGTTTCGTGAGGATCTCTACTACCGGCTCAACGTGGTGCCCATTGAGTTGCCTCCGCTGCGTGACCGTCGAGATGATGTGCCACTGCTCGCCAAAGCGTTTCTCGAACAGGCGGCGGCTCGCCACGGCCGAGATGTCGGGTCTCTTCCGCCAGCGGTGATCCGCCGTCTGATGGATCATGGCTGGCCGGGAAACGTGCGGGAACTGGCCAACGCGGTTGAACGATTGGTTCTGCTCGCCGAGGATGATGGCCTCAATATCAACGACCTCCCTTCCGCAGTGATGGGCGAAGCGAGCCAGACGGCACCGATTCGGCTTCCGGCCGACGGTCTCGACTGGGATGCCATGGAAACGAGCTTGTTGCGCCAGGCCCTCGACCGGTCGAGTGGAAACCGTGCGGCGGCGGCGCGTCTACTCGGTCTGAACTACAAGGCATTTCTCTATCGGCTCGAGAAGGTCGGCCTCGGCGAACGCGAGAATGACTGAGCCGACCTTCCCCTTTTGCGGACCCCTTCTCCCCAAATGAGGATCTCCGGCGGCGAAATCGGCCCGTGAGGCCTGGCACGATGGTTGCTCTAAGAGAAACCGAGCGTTCCGACACCGGCGAATCGGGCGGCACGCCAGAGACAGAAAAAACGGAGGTCACGAAGATGAGCAAATCGACATGGATGCAGTGGGTGTTCGCGGCGATCATGGTGATACTGGCGGGGGCGCTCATCGCTTCGGCCGAGGAACGGATCGAGATCAGGGTCGAGGCTGACGGAGGCGACGAGATCAGCGTCGATGTCAACGGCGTGACCGAGGTCGTCCGGCTCGACGATCTCGCCGATGGCGAGAGCCGGTACTTCGATGTAGGCGATCACCAAATGGAGGTTCGGCGGGTCGGAGACGAGCTGACCATCGTCAACGACGGCCATGCCTTCGGCAGTATTGGGAACCACAAGACCATCGACACCAACATCTGGGTCACCGACGAGGGCGAGAACATCGAGATCGATGGCGCCCACAAGATGATCATGGTGAAAGCGGGCGGTTGCGAGGACTGCGACGAGGGAGACTGCGAAGGGCACGCCAAGGCCTACACCATCCGTGTCGACGGCGATGACGTGCTGCTTGACGAGGACGGCAACGTCGACATCGAGACGATCATCGCAACCCACGGCGGTCACGGTGCGCACGGGGCGGTCTTCGTCTCTGAAGACGGCAATGTGCACCACCCGTCAATGATGGGGACCCATCAGTGGCACAGCGACATGGTCACCTACCGCTGTGAGGAATCCGGATCGACGCTCATGGTGAAGAAGGACGACGCCTTCGAAGACGTCTACATCTGCCCGGCAACGGGCTGCGTCATGACCAAGGTCGAGGAACCCGAGCTGCGGGTCATCACGATGGTCAAGACCATTGAAATCGAGGACGAAGAGTAGATTACGATCCCATCCCAACTCACCTCGGGCCACGCCGGTGACGGCGTGGCCCACTTTTTTTCGCGTGACCGGCGTCCGGGAACACCGGCCTTCTCGCGTTCTCTCGGGAGCACGTGGGGTTGGCCATGACCGGACGTGCCGTCCTTGATCAATGTTCGGCACTGCGGAGCGTTTCGGTTGGGTGGAATGCAACGCCGATCATTGTCAAGGGGGGCAATCTCGGGCAACCACGATGATGAAACCATGTCGGGATCGCGTTCAGAGGTTCACGCTCGCGGTCTTGATCTCCGGTTGCCACCGCCGTTGCGTCCCGGAGCACCGGCCTTCTGGTCCGCCGCAGCTGACGCCGCGGGCGGCCCAGCGTCGCACCATCGGCGTGATCGCGCGGTGGACAATTGAAGGACTGCGACCACGCCGGTGGTACGCCGGCGGCCTGCCTCGTTGCCGGAACAGCCGCACCGGAGCGCTTTACCGCGAGGGTTGCCCGGCAGCGCCATTGTGTGGAACGTGCCGCGTGGCTGGATGGTCGTTCCGGCACAATGGCGTGCCCGGCACGCCCCGGTGGGGCGCCATACCCCCGCAGGTTCAGGGGCGGCTCCGGCACGCCCCGGTGTGGCGCCATATTCCCGCAGGCTCAGAGATGACTCCGGCACGCCCCGGTGTGGCGCCAAATGCCCGCGCGTTCAGGGACGGTCCTTCTTCCATGTCATCCTGAGCGAGCGAGTGCCGCCGAGTGAGTCGAAGGATCTCCAGATGGTGAGCGGATCGCTCCAACCCTCTGCGGGACGATGACAGCTGGAACGATCTCCCAACCCAGAGGAGATTCTTCGACTCGCTACGCTCGCTCAGAATGACAAGGTTGTTTGTCTTTGGGAGCGTGCGCGTGCCGCCCCAAGCCCCAAGATCACCGCTACAATGCCCGAACGGACAAGGAGGCAGAGATGGCCACGGATCTGAACGGAAAGACGGTATTCATCACGGGCGCATCGAGCGGCATTGGTGCGGCTTGTGTCGAGGTCTTCGCGACCGCGGGTTGTCGCCTTTTGCTGGCGGCGCGGCGTCTTGATCGGCTCGAGACCATGGCCGAACGTTTGCGGGAGGAGTCGGGAACCGAAGTTCAGGTTGCCGCCCTCGATGTCCGCGACCGCAAGGCCGTCAACGCCTGGGTCGAGGGACTCGGTCCGAACTGGTCCGACATCGATGTCCTTGTCAACAATGCCGGTCTCGCCCGAGGTCTGTCCACCGTCTATGAGGGGGATATCAACGACTGGGAAGAGATGATCGATACCAACATCAAGGGTTTGTTGTGGGTGACCCGCGCGGTGCTTCAAGGTATGGTCGCCCGAGGAAGCGGGCACGTCATCAACATCGGCTCCATAGCCGGCCACGAAACCTATCCCGGAGGCAACGTCTACTGCGCATCCAAGCACGCGGTCACCGCCATCGGGCGCGCCCTCAACATCGATGTTCTGGGCACGGGCGTCCGGGTGAGTTCGGTGGACCCTGGTCTGGTGGACACCGAGTTCTCGGTGGTCCGGTTCCACGGAGACCAGAAACGGGCCGACTCGGTCTACGACGGAATGGAGCCGCTGCATGGTCAGGATGTGGCCGATGCCGTTTTTTTCTGTGCCACCCGGCCTCCCCACGCCAACGTCCGCGAGATGATCCTCATGCCCTCGGCCCAGGCCGCCGCGGTCCACGTTCACCGCGAGGGTTGAAGACCATGGACGTCGAGGCCGCCCGCACCTCGCCCATCGAGATCGGCCGGCGGGACATGAGCGAGGCGATCGAAAAAACGATCTCGACGAACGGCAATGTCGTGCAGGGGATGCGGGTCGAGGAAATCGAAAATACCCTCAGAAATAGGTGTCTTCTCCACCCGAAAACCTCTTGACGAAAGCACGCCGGAAAGCCTGCTCACCGGGGCGTGCCGGGCACGGCATTGTGCAGGCACAACCTCCCGGCGGCCAAACGCGCTGCGCACAATGCCGATGCCGGGCAACCCTCGCGGTAGAACGATCCGGTGCACCTCTCCCGGCTCAGATGGAGGCCGCCGGCGCACGAGCAGCGTGGTCACAGACCTTCCGGCAACCAACCAAGTGACCACGTTGCTCGTGCGACGCTGGGACGCCTGCGGCGTTAGCCGCGGCGTCCCAGAAGGCCGGGATTGAGGGTCAGACCAATCCGCGATCATAACCGTGACACCGGCAGGCCTGGCTTGCCGCACTGCGTCGATCCGGTAGAATCGCGGGATGGAACTCCAAAAACACTCCATCATCGGCAACCGTGAGGTCGAAGGCCCGCGGACGATCACCTCCTTCAACCCTGCAACCGAGCAGGAGATCGGCACCGTCTCGGCCATCGTGGCCGATGGGGTCGAGCACGCCGTTCAGACTGCAAAGGAAGCACAACCCGGATGGGCGGCGACGCCGGTCGAGGAGCGCCAGACCATCCTTCGTCGTTGGCTCGAGATCATGATCGATGAAGGTGAAGAACTCGCGGCGCTCATGTCTGCCGAGAACGGCAAACCAGTTTCCGAGGCCATGCTGGTCGATGTGGTGCCGGCCTGCGCCACCCTCGACTACTGGGCTGAAAATGCGGAAAAGCAACTTGCATTCAAACCCGTGGCGCCGGAGCTGCTCCTCTTTGCCCACTGGAAGGTCTCGGGCTACCGTTTTGATCCGCTCGGTGTGCTGGCCGCCATCACGCCTTGGAACTACCCGGTGGCGATTCCCATGTGGGAAATCGTCCCCGGTCTCGTGGCGGGCAACACCATGGTCTTCAAACCGGCTTCGGCAACGGTGCTCACGGGTCTTGCCCTCGTGGACCAGGCTCGGCGGGCTGGGATGCCGGACGGCATTCTCAACGGTGTGGCGCTTCCGGGCTCGGCCACCGATGCGCTGGTGGATCACCCCGATGTCGCCAAGGTGCTCTTTACGGGATCGGTGGAGGTGGGCCGTCACGTGGCGCGGCGATGCGCCGAGCGGATCATCCCGTCGCAGCTGGAACTCGGCGGCAACGATGCGGCGGTGATCGCTGCCGATGCGCCGCTGGAGCGGACTGCCAGATCGCTGGTCTGGGCGGCCTTCATGAACACCGGCCAGTCGTGTGCGTCGGTCGAGCGGGTCTATGCGGTGGGCGAGATCCACGACCGGCTGGTGGAACGGATTGTCGAACTCACCAACGAGCTCGAGGTTGGTGATCCGTCACGCCGCGATGTCGATCTCGGTCCCCTGACCACGCGTGGCCAGCGTGACATCGTCGTGGAGCACGTGGTCGACGCCGTCGCCAAGGGTGCTCGGGTGCTGACCGGAGGCGAGGTGCCCGACGGTCCGGGCTACTACTATCCACCGACGGTTCTCGTCGATGTGACCGATGAGATGGAGATGATGGTCGAGGAGACCTTTGGGCCGACCATGCCCATCCAACGGGTTCGCGACCTCGATGAGGCGGTCGAGAAGGCCAACAACTCGCGATTCGGGCTGACGGCGTCGGGGTTCACATCTTCACCCGAGACGGCCGAACGGCTCCAGCGAGACCTCGCCGCGGGTGCGGTGGGTATCAACGAGCACGGGATCGTTGCCGCGGGCGAGGTCACGGGCAGCTGGGGTGGGCTTGGCGAGAGCGGGATCGGCCGTGCCCACGGACCCTTCGGACTCCACGAGCTGGTCAACATCAAGTATGTCTTCACCGATCCCGGGGACGATGAGGTGGCGCCGTGGCACTACCCCTACGACGAGGATTTCGGTCAATTCATCGGCGCGGCCATGCCATACCTCTACAAAAGGGGATTCGGCAAGTACGCCCACGCAGTTGATCTGATGTCGAGCAAACGGTTTCTCAAGAGGGTCCGCAAGACCACGCTGCTCAAGAACGTCAACAAGCTGCTGTGAGAGGCGCTGCGGCAACACAACTCTGGAGCACGAAAAAGGGCCTCCACCGGGGGTGCCTGGCTCTCTTTTCGCCGCGAAAAGGTGCCTTGCATCCTCTCCGGCGCCGGATCGCACGTCTGGTGTTGTGTTAGGCCATACGATTCGGGGTTCGTTGGACTGCGAGCAACGATCCGCCGAGCTTCCACGATCAGTTGAAACACAAAGAACACGAAGATCACGAAGAAACAAACAAAGCATCTTTTTAAAATTCAGCGCCGAACAACCGGCGGAACCGAGTAGATTCGATGACTCGGCTGGACGGATGGCCGTCTTTGTAGCGAGCTTCGTGCGCTTAGTGGTCTTCGTGGTGGGAAACTGCCGGAAGCGGCAAGGTCATATCCAAAGCCCTCGGCGCTGCCACTGCACCGCACCATCGGGAGCGGGAGGACTACTCCGCCGGAACGCCCTCGGCGAGCATGACTCCGTAGGTTTCGTGGGCAAAGGCGTGGATCTCGGGCATGGCGCCGAAGAGCCAGCCCTCATAGTCGCCCTTGCCCTCCTCGATGATGACCACCCGGGCCGCCGGGTTCTGGGGGTCGGTAGAGCGTGAGGTGATCCCTGCCTCGCTCATGACGAAATCCGGGACGAAGGCGACGGCTCGCAGGGTGAGACCGGTGTCGCCGAGGGGCGCTTCCTCGCCGACGGCGATCTCGTGAAACGTCTCTTCCATGGTATCGAGTTTGACCACGCGTACACGGATTGCCTGCCAGTCGTCGGCGATCTCGGGATCGAGGGTGATTTCGGCGTTGACCCCGCCTCCTCTGTGCATTGCGTCGCCCGTGGCGGCGTCCGCGTGGACGTCGTCGTTGGGCATCGCTTCGTGCGAAGACGCGGGTTCGATGGTGTCGGTGGTCGGATCGGCCGAACCGCCACATCCGAGAGTTGCGAGAAGGGCGACGAGTAGAAGAGTTCGGGAATTGCGCATGATCATCCTCCGGCGGCGGATTATACACACCGAGACGCAACCTTGCTTGCTCCGACAGGCGCGCGCCGCCAATGTACCCCGCCACAATTGGACGCGGTATTCGATCACCGATGCATCCCACCTGCCGGTGTTTGGCGAAATCAACGTACGAAACGGTACGCCTGATTCGCGAAACACCGGCAGGTGGGCGCCTCGGCACTCTCGGTTCTTCGCCCCAATCGCGGCGGGGTACACTACCATTGACCGACTCGATCGCCATTTCATTGCCTGGGAGTACCATGGATCACCTGTACGAAGCCGTCAGCAACATCATCGTGACCTTGTCGAATCTGGTGTGGGGCTGGCCCGAGCAATTGCCGCTCATCGTTGTCCTTCTCGTCGGTACTGGTTTGGTCACCACCCTCCGCCTTGGTTGGATCCAGATCCGGTACTTCCGACACGGCATCAGGGTCGTTCGCGGTGAATACGACGATCCCGAGCATGAGGGCGATCTTTCCCACTTCCAGGCGTTGTCCACGGCGCTCTCGGCGACAGTGGGAATCGGAAACATCGCCGGAGTGGCGACAGCCATCCATTACGGCGGACCCGGGGCCCTCTTCTGGATGTGGGTGACGGCGGTCTTCGGAATGGCTTTGAAGTACACCGAATGCACTCTGGCCATGAAGTACCGTGTCATTCACCCGGACGGAACTGCGTCCGGCGGGCCCATGTACTCCATCGAAAAGGGTCTCGGAAAGTCGTGGAAACCACTGGCGGTTGCCTTTGCGGCCTTTGCGGTGATCTCGTCCTTCGGTTCGGGCAATGCGGTCCAGTCCTTCACCGTAGCGGATCAGTTCCGGCAGGACCTGGGAGTCCCCACCTGGATCACCGGCGCTGTCATGGCGTCCCTGGTGGCGTTGGTGATTCTCGGCGGCATCGGTCGTATCGGTCGAGTCACATCGAAGCTCGTGCCCTTTATGGCCGCGATCTATATCGGGACCGCCATGATTGTTCTTGCGCTCAACATCACCGAGGTCCCCTCGACCCTGGCGCTCATTTTCAGTTCGGCCTTCCAGCCGGCGGCGCAGATCGGCGGTTTTGCCGGAGGGACATTCATCTTCATGTTGACGTGGGGCATCAAACGGGGACTCTTCTCCAACGAGTCGGGCCAGGGGTCGGCGCCCATCGCTCACGCGGCCGCCAAGACCGATGAGCCCATTCGCGAAGGTGTCGTCGCCATGATCGGTCCGTTCATCGACACCCTGCTGATTTGCACCATGACCGGGCTGGTGATCCTGACCTCGGGGGTGTGGCACGACAAGCAGGAGCAGCAACTCGTGGTCAACGACCAGGCGGCTCTGGTCGTGGTCTTCGACGGCACCACGGTTGAGACCAACGGCGAACTCAAGGACTCCGATCTGGCCCATGGGCAACTCAAGGTTGTCAGTGGTCAACCCAAAGGGTTCGACCTGATCCGCAACCACTCCATCGTCGATGAGCCCCAGTTCCTGATCACGGACAACGCTGTGCTCAAGACAAAGCTCCGGGCGTTTGACGGAACCATCGAGCTCGATGAGGCGGCTGCAGGCAAGCTCGAACTCGGCATCCTCACCGATGCCGCCGGGCAGGCGGTCGAGGGCTCGCTGGTCATGCGCGGAAAAGCCATGCAGAACGGCTCACCGCTCACCGCATGGGCCTTCCAGCGTGGTCTCGGCAAGATCGCCGGCGGTAACGGCCACCTGTTGATCACGCTCGCGGTCTTCCTCTTTGGTCTTTCTACCGCCATCAGCTGGTCCTATTACGGCGATCGGTCGATCCTCTATCTGGCGGGCCCGAAGTGGGTCATGCCGTATCGAATCTTCTTCTGCGTGGCGCACTTCCTCGGGGCGGTGTATTCCCTCGAACTCGTGTGGGCGTTCGGCGACATGGCGCTCGGGCTGATGACCATCCCCAACCTGATCTCGATCCTCCTGTTGACCGGTGTGGTCAAGGGTTGGACCAAGGAGTATGTTTCCGAGGGCAAGCTCGAGCCACCTGCGCATCTGGCCTCGACCAAGAAGGACCCGGCGCGGCGCTCGTAGTTTGTTCGCCCCGGTAACGCGATGGGAGGGGAGCCAGGCACGCAACTTTGTTTGCGGCAAACAGAGTTGATGCCAGGCACCCATCCCGCGTGCAGTCGAGGGTCTGCGGTCAGGCCTCTTGAGGGACGCAATGGGAGCGGATGCCAGGCACGCAACATTGTTCGCGGCTCGCAATGTCGGAGCCAGGCACCGTGTCCGCGTGCTATCGACGGTATGCGGTCTTGGCGTTGAACGGACGTGCCGTCTCAAACTGATGTTGGGATGGAACGCCAAGCCGAGTTCGACCCGTTGGGGCCCAACATCGTTTGAGGGGCTCTCACGGGCAACCGCGATGCGGTCACCAAGTCGGCACCGATGATCAGGATGCCCACTTCAGAGACGGGCGTCTCTTTGATACGACACAGTCGCGTAGGTAGAGGTTGATCAGGTTCTGATAGGGGATTCCGGTCTCCTCCGCCAAGTCCTTGAAGTACTCGAGGACATCGACCCCGACCCGAATGGTAATCTGTTTCTTCATCTCTTTGGCGTAGGGATTCCTGCGCCCCTTCATCTTTGCGAAGTCGTACTCTTTCCTCATGGCTTACCCCTTCGAGCGTAATAGTGCCGCTCCTTCGGCGTCGCCTTGCGCGCCGATATGATGCGGATGACGATTTCGCTCTCGCGTACACAGTGGCACACGACGAGCACCCGAAGCTGGTAGCTCCTGCCCAACATCAGGAAACGATTCTCCGCATCAGAGTGAACCGGATCCGCATACTCGATCGCGTCGTCATCGAAGAAGACCGTTTGAGCCTCCTCGAATGACACACCGTGCTTGCGTCTGTTCGAAGCGCTTTTGTTGTCATCCCATTCGAATTTCATCGCTCTATAATTATACCATAATTATATAACTGTGTTTCGAGGAGCGGTCCGTGGTCAGACGATTGACGGCGGCCAAACTGGCGCCGATGGCGGTTCTATCTCTGGCACCCGGGGCACCAGACGGTGGTGCGACCGGCGATGCGGGTGTCCTTGAGTCTGATTGAACACCTCGGGCAGGGTTGGCCTTCCTTGCCGTAGACCTGGAGCCTGACGGCAAAGTAGCCGAAATCGCCCGATGGCGTGGCGTAGTCGCGGATGGTTGTTCCGCCCTGGGCCACGGCCTCCTCGATGACCTCGCGAGTGATGATCGCGAGTCGGCGCAACCGCTGGAGCGAGGTTTGAGAACCCTTACGAGTGGGCCTGATGCCTGCCCGCCACAGCGCCTCCGCGGCGTAGATGTTGCCGACCCCCGCGACCAGACGCTGATCGAGCAGCAAGGATTTGACCGGCGATCGACGGGCGTGGAGCAGGGGAGGCAGCAGCTCTTCGAGGGCCGAATCGAGGGGCTCGATCCCAAGCGATCTCAGCGATGGATCGATGGTCTCTTCACCGGGTTCGAGCCAGACGGCGAGACCAAACCGGCGGGGATCGACAAAACGAAGTTCGCGACCGTCGGAAAGATCCAACACGAGGTGGGTGTGATCGAGCGCCGATTCCGCGGCGTCGCAGAGCATCATTCGACCGGACATCCCCAGGTGAATCATGAGCGATCCCGGTGTGTCGAAGTCGAGCAAAAGGCTCTTTCCCCGGCGGCGTGCCGCGACGAATCCGGCCCCGGTGAGTCTGGCGGTGAGGAGCTGCAGATCCAGGGGGCGCCGCATCATCACCGACTTGCCGCCGACAGCGGTCACGTGAGCCCCATCGAGCCCGATCTTGAGCGCGCAACGAACCGTTTCTACCTCGGGCAGTTCAGGCATTGGAATGGTCCGCCGAAGGTGCAACCGCAGGGCCTCGTGAATCGTGAGTCGTGAGTCGTAAGAATGCGGCCCGCCCACTCGGTCGTCTGTGGCTCGGGATGATCGGCATTGAATGAACTGCGAGGTGCGCTCTGGATTCTGACGCACCTTCCAGAACGTGTCGCCCACTACTCACGACTGACGACTCACGACTCACGAAATAGAAGGCATCGGATTCAAGCAATCTTGAAGCGATCAATCCGCGTATCCGGGGACCTCGACCAAGAGCATCTTGCTCTTCATGAACGAACCGGTTCCGCGGCCGACGAGGCGCCCCCGATCGTCTTTGAGTTCGGCGTCGGCGATGAGGAGGCTCCTGGTGGAGCTGACGAGGTTGCCCTTCGCGATGAGGGTTCCTTCGGTGACCGGTCGCAGGAGATGGATATTGAAGTTCGTCGTCAAGACGAAGACGTCTTCGACAACCGAGTTGGCTGCGAAGAAGGCGGCGTCGTCCAGGGCTT
>Ga0209344_10004094_pt1 | contig 13702 bp, 8 predicted proteins | sample Cruoilmetagenom6_FD_187293 | JGI IMG/M metagenome (GOLD analysis project Ga0209344, IMG submission 187293) | Oil polluted marine microbial communities from Coal Oil Point, Santa Barbara, California, USA - Santa Barbara Oil Seep Sample 6 (SPAdes)... | ecosystem: Environmental > Aquatic > Marine >...
CGCTACCACGTATTTTAGCGAGTTAATAAGTCATGCATATCAGTGTATTCGGAACCGGTTATGTCGGCCTTGTCGCAGGCGCCTGTTTAGCCGATGTTGGTCATCAAGTCACCTGTATGGATGTTAATGCTGAGCGGATTGATCAGCTTAATGGCGGAGAGGTGCCGATCTTTGAGCCAGGGCTAAGCACCATCGTTGCCCACAACGTGGCGGCTGGCCGTTTACGCTTTACTACTGACGCTGCCCAGGCGGTAGCCGATGGCGAACTGCTGTTTATCGCCGTAGGAACGCCGCCCGACGAAGATGGCAGTGCCGACCTACGCTATGTACTAGAGGTGGCGCGCACGATCGGCCAGCATATGGATAGCTATAAGCTGGTGATTGATAAGTCTACCGTGCCGGTGGGCACCGCGGAAAAAGTCCACGCCGTTATCAGCGATGTGCTCGAACAGCGAGGTGCATCGCTCGCGTTCGATGTGTGTTCTAACCCTGAGTTTATGAAGGAGGGGGCGGCGATAGATGACTTTACCCGTGGCGCGCGGATTATCGTTGGCACGGAAAGCGAGCGGGTGAAAGCGCATATGCAAGAGTGCTACGCACCCTACAACCGCAACCACGAAAAGCTGATGTTTATGAGCGTGCGGGCTGCCGAGCTAACCAAGTACGCCGCCAATGCCATGCTCGCCACCAAAATCAGCTTTATGAACGAGATTGCCAATCTTGCCGAACGGCTCGAAGTGGACGTTGAAGACGTCCGCCGAGGGATTGGCAGCGACCCCCGCATTGGCTATCACTTCATCTACCCAGGCTGCGGCTACGGCGGCTCCTGCTTCCCCAAAGATGTCCAGGCGTTAGAGCGTGCCGCGCGTCAGCTAGGCTATACGCCAGAACTGCTCAGCGCCGTCGAGTCAGTGAATTTGCGCCAAAAGCAGACCCTGTTCACAAAACTGCAAGATAACTTAGGCAGTCTAAGTGGCAAAACTATTGCCGTTTGGGGCTTGGCCTTTAAACCCAACACAGACGATATGCGCGAAGCCCCTAGCCGCACGTTAATGGAAGCAATCTGGCAAGCGGGTGCTAAGGTACAGGCGTTCGACCCTGAAGCGATGGCGGAGTGCCGACGCATTTATGGCGAGCGGGATGACCTAATGCTGGCAGGTGATCGGATTCAGGCAGTGAAAGGTGCCGATGCTTTGGTTATCTGCACCGAGTGGAAAGAGTTTCGCAGTGTCGATTTTGATTGGCTAGCCGACCAGTTGGCTGAAAAAGTCGTCATTGATGGGCGTAATTTGTACACGCCACGTGCTGTTGAAGAGGCGGGGTTGCGTTACATTGGGGTAGGGCGGAGAAGTCACGAGAGAAGCCAAGATTAGGTGGTGAGCTAAAAAAAGATTTAAGTTTAATTTTAAATGGTCGATAGTTATTAACTACTAGAATGGTAAATTTCTTCACGAGCAGCGTAGGCAACAGCGTGTTGACGTTATAACAGAGGACGGTAAAGTATGGCTTCCATTACATCACTCGGTATTGGCTCAGGCTTGGATCTCAACGGCTTATTAGATCAGTTGAAAGAGGCCGAGGAAGAGAAGCTTGTTCCAATTCTTGAGCAGCAGGAAACCCAGCAGACCAAGATTTCTGCCTACGGACAGTTGCAGAGTGCGCTTTCAACATTTCAAGATGCCGCGGATGCACTGAACGACAGCACGCTTTACGAAAGTCTTTCTACCAACGTAGACGGCGAAGCAATCACCGCAACAGCAGACGGTGAAGCACAGCCAGGTAGCTATAACGTTACTGTTGACACGCTAGCGACTCGTGGCACGCTTGCCTCAGACGGGGTGGCTGCTGCCGATGAGGCAATTACAACGGCTGACCAAAAATTAACCTTAAACTTTGCCGATGGCTCCACCCAAGAGATCGATATTGCGTCAGGCAGTACGCTAGAAGATATTCGCGATACGATTAACGGCACTGAAGGTTCGGGGGTTAATGCCACTATCGTGAATGATGGCACCAATTTCCGCCTTGCGCTTAGTTCCAGCGAAACCGGCGCAGATGCTTCCATTGCCGATTTCAGTTTTGACGGTGCTGCCCCGTTCACTTCAGATACCGCTAATACGCTGCAAAGCGGTACTGATGCGGCACTTACCGTTAACGGTATTGATATCACCAGCTCCACTAATCAGGTTGAAGGCGCTATTCAGGGCGTAACGCTAAACCTTGAAGAAGAAGGCGAGAGCACCGTTAAAGTAGAGCAGGATACGCTAAAGGTTCGCGAAGCCGTAACGGGTTTCGTGAATGCCTACAACGACCTAAAAGATAAAATTGGTGATCTAACCAGCTTCAACTCCGAAACTGGCGAGGCGGGTGAGTTGTTGGGAGATAGCGCAGTGCGTACCGTCGAATCACGCATGCGGATTGCACTTAGCAGCGGTTCAGATGGGCAGTTTTCCGTACTTAGCGATATCGGTATTTCGTTAAAGAGTGATGGTAAGCTAGAAGTCGATTCCGACGAGCTCGATGATGCCATTGTGAATAACCAAGGCGCCCTTTCTGAGTTTTTCGCCGGTGGTTCTGATGAGACGGGCATGGCAGGGCAAATTAATACTACTATCGAGCAATTGCTGAGCTCTAACGGCCGAGTGTCAGGAGCAATTACAGGGGCGGAAAATCGCCAAGCATCGTTAGTTGAACAATATACCCGCACGGAGCAATCAATTGAGAGCACGATGTCTCGTTATCGCACCCAGTTTGGCCAATTGGATGGCATGATCGCGCAAATGAACCAAACCAGTAGCTACCTTACGCAGCAGTTTGATGCCTTGGATGCACAGCTAGGCCGTAATTAATACCTACCACGACTAGTGTCCATTACAAAACGCCTGTGCTAAGCAGGCGTTTTTATTGATAAGTATAAAATAACTAAGTTAGCGGAAGAAAAGGCGCTAAAGCTGCCCTCTTTTTGGCCGATAAATCTATTACTAAAATTTATGCGCCAGCTCTAAGTGGTAAGCGCACCCGATTGGTTTAGCCTTTTGCACTGAGGAATACCCAGCATGGCGACGATAACCTCCCTTGGCGTTGGTTCGGGTCTTGATTTGACCGGTCTGTTGGATCAATTACAAGACGCAGAACGTGGCAAGCTCGCCCCGATTACACTTCAAAAAGAGCAGCAGAAGGCCAAAATCTCTGCCTACGGCCAACTGCAGACCTCGTTAAACGCGTTCCAGGATTCGTTAGCAAAAATCAACGACCCCAAACTTTACCAAAGCCTTTCCGCCAGCGTGCGTGGTGATGGTATCAACGCCACTACCACCGCGGATGCACTGCCGGGTAGCTACCGGGTAGAAGTCAGTCAGTTGGCAACATCTGGCACGCTAGCCTCTGCACGCGTGGGCACCAATGACCAACCGCTTGACCTACAGGGCGCTACTACGCTCAAGCTTAATTTTGGTGCAGTTGGCGCGGATAGGTCGGTAGACATCGATATAGCCGCTGACAGCTCATTAAACGATATTCGTGATGCCATTAATGCCAACAAAGAGTCAGGTGTTAACGCCACTATTATTAACGACGGCCAAGGCTACCGGCTGGCGCTAAGTTCTAAAGAAACCGGTGTCGACGCTTCTATCCATAGTTTTAGTTTTGTAGACGCCGTCAATGCCACCGTAACCGGGCCATTCGGCGAGGCAACAGAGGTAGGTGCCAAGCAGCAAGGCCAAGATGCTTCGCTAAACGTGAATGGCATCGTTATTACGAGCGCCAAGAACCAAATAGAAGGCGCGATACAAGGCGTTACACTTAACCTTGGCGAACTCAGTATTGCCGATGGCGAAACAGCCACCAGTACGGTGAAGGTGGAACGCGACACTCTTAAACAGCGTGAAGCGATTAACGGCTTTGTAAAAGCGTTTAACGATTTAAAAGGCACCATTGGTAAATTAACTGCGTTTGATAGCGAGACGGGCACTGCAGCGCAGCTGTTGGGCGATAGTGCCGTGCGCACGATCGAATCGCGCCTACGCAGTGTCCTAGCCGGAGGCGTGGAAGGGGGGGAACTCTCCACCTTGACTCAGTTAGGTATTTCTTTACAGCGCGATGGTACATTAAAAACCGATGATGCCAAGCTAAGCGATCTGGTAGCGAATAACCCTCAAGCACTTAGTGCTTTTTTTGCGGGCGATAAAGCCGAGGGAGGCTTAGCTGGCAAACTGGAAGCTTCTGTTGAGCAGATGCTAGGCAATAACGGTGTGCTTAAGGGGGCTAAGACCGGTGCGGAAAACCAGGTAAAAAGCCTGGATATTCGCTATGAGCGCATGGAAAAATCAATTGATGCCACTATATCTCGTTATCGCAGCCAGTTTAGCCAACTGGATGTCATGGTGGCACAAATGAACAGTATGAGTTCCTATCTCACCCAGCAGTTCGACGCACTTGATGCTCAGCTAGGCCGCAAAAAATAGGGCCATCTCAGCAGGCATTGTTTTAACAAGACAAAACAGCGCTCAGCGCTGTTTTGTCATTGTGGGAGGTAGCTTTAGCTCGCGACCTAAGCGCGGTGTAATCGCAAATCCAGTGAAGCAATCTCATACTCCCACGGCCACTCCGCCCAAGCATGAAAACTTTCACTATTCAGTTACCAACGTTTACATCTTTTTTTACCACTTCCCCTAAAGAATCCCCTCGCGCTGCCGTTAATTAATATAACGGCACAAACAGTGGCCGAAAGCAGGCCCCAGGGCCAGTGTCCAAAGCAAGGAGTATCATCCCATGGCAGTGATCAACACTAACATCACATCGATGATCGGTCAGCAGAACCTGCGTGAATCGCAAAATGCTCTGCAAACCTCAATGGAGCGTTTGAGCTCAGGCCTGCGCATCAACAGCGCTAAAGACGACGCCGCTGGTCAGGCGATTGCCAACCGCATGTCTTCTCAGATCACTGGTCTGGCACAGGCACAGCGTAACTCTAACGACGGTATCTCCGTTGCACAAACTGCGGAAGGCGGTTTGGATCAGGTCAACGATAACCTTCAGCGTATTCGTGAGCTGTCCGTTCAGGCACAAAACGGTACTAACTCAGCGGATGACTTGGACTCCATTCAGGACGAAATTAATCAGCGACTAGGCGAAATTAACCGCATTTCTGAACAGACTGACTTCAACGGCACCAAAGTGCTGGCAAGTGATAATGGCCTGAAGATTCAAGTGGGCGCTGACGACGGTCAAACCATTGAAGTCAACCTGAAGCAAATCAATGCTGAGACGTTGGGCCTGAAGGGCTTCAATATTAACGAAAGCGGCACGCCGAATAGCTTAGCTGCAACGCAAGACCTAGCTGCTAATGGATTCAAGCAGGAAGGTACTACTAACGAATATAAGAACGCAACCTTTAACCAAACCTCAACCGTCGGCGATGTTTTCCAAAACTTGGAAGACGGCGCAACTATCAAAGAGACTGCATCCGGCAGCACATATACCTTTGATAAAGAAGCTGGTACGTTCAGTGCTGATCGTACAAACGTTAAAATTGACGGTTCAGCTGGTGCGCAGGCAAAAGACCTTGGCTTGACGCCGTCTGCAGGTGAAACCAACACTTTGACCGTTGAAATGGGTGGCGAAACCCAGAAAGTCAACGTTTCCTCTTCTGGCGCGTTGTCACTGGCTTCTACAGGCGAAAGCCTGTACCTGTCAGGTACGGCTGGTAAAGCGGAACTGAGTGTGACCGATACGGGTGGCGTTGGTGTTGCTACAATGGAAGGTTTGGCGACAGAGCTTGCCGCGCGTGACTCCGCTGGCACGCCAGCTTTGGCTGCGAGCATCACCACTGCAAATGGCACTGTCTATAGTACCTCTACCGCCACCGATGCTGGCCAAATAAACGTCACTGGTGAGATTGTGGCTGCTGAAGACCTCCAAACACAGATTGAAGGTGATGCTCTCGCCTATACCGGCAACCTTGATGGTTCCGGTACTGCGGCACTGGACTTTGCAATAGATGGTACCGAAGTAGTTAAAGTTAACGGTGCTGCCTCTTACACTTCAGGGTTTGAAGGCGACTTCACTCTTTCTGGTGCTCCAGAAGCTTCTGTCTTCGTTAACGATAACGGCAAGATCACCGATGGCGCTGCTAACGAGATCTATGCTAACGAAGACGGTAAATTGTCACTGGAAGCCACTTCTGGTAGCAACAAAACAGAAGACCCGCTGGCCACATTGGACGCAGCTTTGTCTCAAGTTGACAGCTTGCGCTCCGAGCTAGGTGCTGTGCAGAACCGCTTTGAGTCTGCCATCACCAACTTAAGCACCAACCAAACCAATCTCTCCGCTGCCCGTTCACGCATCGAAGATGCTGACTACGCAGTAGAAGTGGCCGACATGACGCGTGCACAGATCCTGCAACAGGCGGGCACCTCGGTACTGGCTCAGGCGAACCAGCTGCCGCAGAACGTTCTGTCTCTGCTGGGCTAATCGCGCTAGCAAGCTAAAAGCAGTTAACGACGGGGCCGAAAGGCCCCGTTTTTTGTGCTTAAAAATAAAGTTGCCGTGCTAGGCTAGCACCAGATACGTCCAATTAAGTGTAAGGGTAATGCGATGACAACGTCCTCCGAGGTGCTTGCCGCCTATCACGCCGCTGAGTCTTACTGGCAAAACGGTGAAACACCTGCCGCCTTTGAAGCCTACCAAATGGCCAACCGTCTGGCGGCGCAGGTGTCTCCTGCCCTCGTCGAGCAGCCATCGCTTGAGCTTAAAAAGAACCGCGAGCTGTTTACCGCAGAACGCTATGCGTTGCTACAGGAAGGTGGCCTGAATTACCGTGATGCGGTCTTGCTGGTGAGCATCCCAGGCGATGGCGCTGGCTACCTTGCCCCGCTATTAGCCGCTACTCAAGGCCATCAACCGGCCAGCGCGGTACCCCGGATCGATGACATAGTCGATAGCTACATTAACGAAGTGTTAGCGCCCTACCACAATGATCTGAACGCCTATTTAGATGACCTGACCCCGGCACGCTGCCGCGCTGATGCACAGGGATGCTTAAAAGCACTGACATCACAAGTGCCCCCTGCAGGGCTGCTCCAGGTGTCAAGCCTATCCCCTTATTTGGGGCTACTGGGGCTATGGTTACCGCAGATGCCCCTAGTGTTTTGCCGCCGTGAGGTGATGGACGCCGGTTGGGCGGCTTACATGCAGCCGCCGGAACACGGCGAATGGCAGCAAGAGAGCTTGCCCGCCCTGGGGCAAACCATTGCCACATACGAACTGGCAGGGCAGCACTGGGCCAGCGTGCTACCCAACCCGGTATATTGGGTGGATCACCAAGCGCTGGTGGCGTCGCCCTCACGGTTGGTCTCGCGTTTGTTATCTGCCTGGGAGCGCCATGTGGATGGGGAGGCACCCTTGCCGCCACCCAAGCCCTGGGATCAGCCCGCGCTTAGCACAGCATTGGCAGATGCCCTTGCTCCCCTGCTGGAAGGCTACCAGGCGGTAATGGACGCTGAAGGCCTTCCCAGCCGTCCGGATGAAACCTTCCATTGGCAGCTTCAAGGGCGCGCAGTGGTGGTGGATAACGCCGCCCAACTGCCTCGGCAGGCGGATTTCCGCGAGCTGATGGCCACCCGCTCCCTTGCCGTGGTGGCATTCGACCCGGTAAGCCGGGTAACGGCGGAAAGCGTTGCCGGTATTGAAGAGTTTCAGCATGTACCCAATGCGCTGTTGGGCGATGGCACCCCCGCGACGCTGTATGCCACCTTAGAGGAAAGCCAGAGCGCCACTTTGCCGCCGCTCGCCGAGCCACAACAGCCCGCTGCACTGCGTGAAGGTAGCAAAGTACTCGCCAAGCTACCGGTTAGCACTGTAACGCTGGATAGCATTGAAGGTTTGGCCAGCCTGGATTGGCTGATACTCGATGAATACGCTGATGCCCTGGGCGTGCTTGAGAATGGCACGCGCACCTTGGTGGATACCCTTTTGCTACAAGTACGGGTGGTCTTTCAGCCTACCCACGAACATCAGCCCACATTGACCGAGATTAGCCACTGGGCTAGCCGCCACGGGTTTGCTTTTTACCGATTACATAACCCTCAGCATCGCAGCCTGCTACCTGCGCGTGACGATATTGCCCAGCACCAGGCTTCCCAGCTTGCCAACGCCGACGCGCTGTTTATTCCCTCGCCGGAGCGCATGGCGGCGCTGAACCCGCAACAACGCCAGCGTTTAGCGTTTCTGCTGGATACTCACTTCGGCATTCACGATCTGCCCTACCAGCTATTGGCCGACGTTGATAGCACGCTAGCCGAACGCTATCTGTATATTCGAGGCTATACTCAAGCGCTTGACAATGCAGCCGCTAATAAGGCGCCGGTATTTTTAACCTTTGATTCACCGCCACCGCGCCCTTTGCAAACGTTAGCCAATATGCTGTCAGCGCAGCGACTAATGCCTGCTATGAGCATGGCGCGTCAACAGTTGGAAAAGCAGGAAAACGAAAGCGAAGCCCGTTATTACCTGGGGCAAGCCCATTCGCTTTGGGGTAATCATCAAGACGCGCTAAATGAGCTTGCCACGCTATGTAGTCAAGTAAAAACCGGCACCGAACGCGACCTGCGCTATCGGTTGGCACTGGGGTGGGCACAGTGGCGCGCCGGGCAGACCAAGCTGGCCAGGCGCACCCACGAAACATTGGCCTCAACCTTCGCCGATTCATTGGCCGTCGCCCGCTTTGGTGTTTTTGCATGGCTAGGCAGCCAAAAGCCCCGCGAGCTAAAGGCCGCGCTGCAACAATGTGACGAGTTGCTTGACAGTGCTGACACTGACCTTCGTTTGGCGGATATGGGCGCGCCCAACGATGTACGTGCTGAACTTATTGATGCTAAAGCACGCCTACAGTTGGCGCTGGCGGCTACCCATGACGAGCGCAACGAGGCCGTGGCGTTATACCCACAGGCTCTTTCCCTACTGGGTGAGCAGCAAGGGCCACGGCGCGCGCGGCTACTGGTTGGTTTAGGCATGGCAAAACGCGAGGTAGGCGATATTCAAGCGGCGATTGACGCGCTCTGGCAGGCCTGTGCAACCTACCCTTACTCTTTGGAAACCGTAACTGCTTATACCCAGCTGCGTGAAACCCTCGCTCAGAGTGACGATGCAATCCATCAAACCTTGTCCCAGTTGCACCAGCAAGTATTTGCCTTGTGGCAGCACTACCCGGATAAAGGCTTAGCACCTTGTTTTAATGATTTCGGGTTGCCCTATCAGGCTTTCGAGCCGCTTATGCTACCCGGAAGCCGTCCGGCGATGGCCCGTTTGGATATCTATGGGCTGAGCGACTGGCTGCCCGCTAACGCGACGGCATTGGATATCGGCTGTAATCATGGTTACGTCTTGATGGGCTTGGCGGACAAGCTGGCAAAAGGGGTCGGGTTGGATTCAAGTGAGACCTGTGTGGCCATTGGTAATGCCGTAGCCAAGCACCTGGGGCATTCACATATTGAGTTGCATCAGGCCAGTTTTGAACAGTGGCACAGCGAAGAAACCTTTGATCTTGTGATTGTCAGTGATGTACACCCTTGGCTGGCGTTACCCAAGGAAAATATCGGTGAGGTTTTATTCGCGCTATGCAAGCCCGGTGGGGTGATCTTGTTTGAAAGTGTCGGCAGCCGCGACCCTCAAAGGCCAGAGGGAGATATTGAGTATACGGCTGCGGCGGTAACCAGTGCAGGGTTAACCACGCTACGTGAAGGCAGCCTATGCGATGACGGCCTCAGCCTACGGCGCTTCTGGCTGTTGCAGCGGCCCGCTGAAGCGACGCAAACCCTGAAACGCAATGCAATTAAAACAACGTTGCCGATCATGGAGGGGGAGGCCGCTACTTTGGCCCCCATGCGGCATATCTGCGATTTACTCAGCAAGCAAGGGGCATGGTTCCACCCCCAACTGCATATTCATGCGGAAGGCGGCAACCTTTCTCTGCATGGTATACCCGATTCACCCCGGGCAAGTTACTTAAGGGTACCGATGGCGCTAATGCCTCAATTGCAATGCTTTGACATTACGCTGCAAGATAACACCTTCCACTGCCAGCCTAACGGTAAGCCGCTGCTAACCCATCATCATGAAATGATGGAAGCAATGATCGAACTGTATAACGTCACCGATAAAGCTGCACTGTGGCGTGACAGCTTGCCGTTTCTTAAGTGGCAGGGCGAGCCTGCGCTTCAGAGGCTAATAGCGCTACGGACTCACGATAGACGTTCCCTGCATTATCAAAAACTCGCGGCGGCTGGGGATCATGAAACATTGCTGGTTAATAGCTTTATAGGCTCCCGCCAATTCAGCATGCGCAAGCAGCATCTTCAAGCACTGGATATGCGCGGTGTCCAGGAGGCACGCACCGTACTGCTTCCGGTAATTGATTGCTTAAATCACCATTTAGACGCGGATGGCTTTACCACGCCGACCGATGGCGGGGAGCCGGTTATGCGGACATTCCACCTGCCTTCAACGGGTAGCGGTGAGCTATTTGTGCGTTATAACCATTACGATGCCGTGGATACGTTGCTGAGTTATAGTTTTATAGACGCGGCTAGCCATTGGATCGCTTCCGTGCCGATAACGCTGGAGGTGGGAAATCACCAGATTGAAGTGAAGAGCAACAAAGCCATCAACGAAAGTACGTTACCGTTTGATATCGCTGACCTACGCCAGTACGTACCCATCGTGGCGCCGCAAAACCGCAATCTAACACGTGTTACTAAGTTGATGCTGTGTGCGCAAAAGCCGTTCAGCCTACGTCGTGTGTTAACGTATTTGGTCTACCAGCTGGGCTTGGCGCATACGGCGCTAGTGGCACAGCAGCAGGTGGCTGAGCTGGAACAACAGGTCATTGAGCAAAACCGCGCATGGTGGCAAGCCTTTGCAACCGACGTAGCACACCTGCCTGCTAGCCACCCCGCTCAACAGCTAGGCCAACACAGTCTTGGCTTGATTGAGCGGGTTGCTCAGCAATTAGACATTGCCCATTAACCTACCAGCAATCAAAGCGCCTGCTCATTAACGAGTAGGCGCGAACATGCAAAGGTTTATGTGAAAGAAAGCGACCACCAACACATCATCAACGAGCTTCAATCGCTCATCGACGACACTCAAGCCACTCTCTCACGCTTTGAGCAAGAGGGCATGGATAAAGAGATGTCCGATGACTATAACAAACTGCTGGACATTCTGGACAATGCTGTAAAACAACAGCGGGAGCATACGTCAGAGATGCTATCTAACTGAAGTGCTTTATTGTAGTTACTCGAGTTGTAGCAGCGTTAATTGGAAGCGCGCTAGACGCTGAACTTCAGGTGGCTACTCTTAAAACCTTCCGTTACAAATAGCTATACAGATCAGTATAGCTGTATATTCAATAAGGTAATAAAAAACGTCTTTATTATTCTTTTGTGCGATTTTTATCTTGAGGGTATGATAGGAAACATTATAGTCGTTTTTTATACGGCTATTCGGATCGTCGGGATATCGACTAACGAGGAAACAGACTCATGCCACTACCGCGCAAGCTTCATATCACCCTCGCCGCGCTTTCACTAAGCGTTGCCAGCGGGTTGTTCGCCGTGACCGCCCAAGCCGATACGCTCCGTGTGGGCATGTCCGGCGGTTACTTCCCCTTTACCTTCGTTGAGCAAGATGAACTCAAAGGCTTTGAAGTTGATGTCATGAATGCCGTGGGTGAAATCACCGGTGATGATATCGAGTTCGTCACGGCGAGTTTCTCGGGCCTGGCGGGGATGCTTGAATCTGGCCGTATCGACACCATTGCCAATCAGATCACCATTACCCCAGAGCGCGAAGCGAAGTATGTGTTCACTTCGCCTTACGTGTATGACGGTGCTCAGGTCGTCGTAAAGGCAGGTAATGATACTATTCAGGGCGTTGAGGATTTGTCCGGCAAAAGCGTGGCCGTCAACCTGGGCTCTAATTATGAGCAATTGCTGCGTGAGCAGCCCAATGCCGATGAAATCGAGATTCGTACCTATGAGTCCAATATCGAACAGGATGTGGCGCTGGGCCGGGTAGAAGCCTTCGTGATGGATCGTGTTAGTGCTACGCAGGTCATTAAAGAGAAAGGCCTACCGTTAGAGCTGGCGGGGCAGCCGTTCTCGACCATTGAGAACGCATTGCCGTTCCGTGATGATGAAGCGGGCCGTGAGCTGCGCGACCGCGTCGATGCAGCGCTGAGTGAGCTGCGTGAGAATGGTGAGCTGCGTGAGATATCGGAAAAGTGGTTTAATACTGATATCACCCAGCCCTAAACGCTGAACTGATCCGTTCAACGCGGCCGTGGCATTGCCACGGCCGTTTGCTTATAAGCGATTTAGCCTATGTTTAATTATCATGCTTAACCTCGAATACATGTGGGGGCTGCTGCCGGTTCTGCTGCGCTACTTGCCACTCACCCTTCAAATGGCAACGATTGCCATGTTTTTTGCGCTGATTCTGGCGTGCCTGCTGGCGGTGGTTCGCGTATCAAAGGTGCCGTTCTTGAACGGTTTCTCGCTACTGTTTATCTCGTTTTTCCGAGGTACGCCGCTGCTGGTTCAGCTGTTTCTTTTCTACTATGGCTTGCCGCAGTTAATAAGCTCTTTGATCGCCATTACCGGCGTAACTGCCGCGGTGCTAGGTCTAACGCTGCACTTTTCTGCCTACATGGCCGAATCCATTCGCGCTGCCATTGTAGGGATTGACCGCAGCCAGACCGAAGCCGCACTCTCCATTGGCATGACCCAATCGCAGTTAATGCGCCGTATCATTTTGCCCCAGGCCACTCGCGTGGCAACGCCGACGCTAATGAACTACTTCATTGATATGATTAAGGCGACCTCGTTGGCTTTTACGCTGGGGGTGACCGAGTTAATGGGCGCTACCCAAAAAGAAGCCGCGGGCAGCTTTCTCTATTTAGAAGCATTCCTGCTGGTGGCGCTGATTTATTGGGCGATTGTGGAAGTGCTCTCTTGGGGGCAGCGCCGGTTAGAAATTTATCTGAATAAGGCCTACCAACGATGATTTCGCTGCAAGGCATTACCAAGCGTTTTAGTGGCCATACGGTGTTTCAAGATATCGACTTGAGCCTTGCTCAGGGCGAGATCATTGTGATCATTGGGCCTTCCGGGACGGGTAAATCGACGTTGCTGCGCTGCATTAACTTTCTTGAGCGCCCTGATGAAGGCCGTTTGCAGGTGGGTGACCTGAGTGTTGATACCCAGCATGCCAGCCGGGCAGATATCCTGGCACTGCGTCGGCGTACTGCGTTTGTATTTCAGAACTACGGCCTGTTCGCTAACAAAACCGCGCTGGAGAATATCAGCGAGGGGATGATTGTGGTGGATAAGTTGCCGAAAGCTAAGGCCCACGCCCGTGCCAGAGAGATTCTCGAGCGCATTGGCTTGGCGGATAAAGCGGATGCTTACCCGGCTTCGCTCTCCGGCGGTCAGCAGCAGCGGGTGGGTATTGGTCGGGCGATGGCCGCCAACGCTGACGTAATTCTGTTTGACGAGCCCACCTCTTCACTTGACCCTCAGTGGGTAGAGGAAGTATTGAGCCTGATGAAGCAGTTGGCGGTAGAGCGCCAGACGATGATCGTGGTCACCCACGAGATGCAGTTCGCCCGGGATGTGGCAGACCGAGTGGTGTTTATGGACGAAGG
>Ga0209344_10004095_pt1 | contig 13692 bp, 15 predicted proteins | sample Cruoilmetagenom6_FD_187293 | JGI IMG/M metagenome (GOLD analysis project Ga0209344, IMG submission 187293) | Oil polluted marine microbial communities from Coal Oil Point, Santa Barbara, California, USA - Santa Barbara Oil Seep Sample 6 (SPAdes)... | ecosystem: Environmental > Aquatic > Marine...
CTTTCAGATCCGAGCAAGGCACTGGCAATGCCTCGTGCCGCAATTCCTGCCATGGGCCCACCAAGCGCTGTCGCGATACCCGGCGCTACTGTGTGAATAATTTTTTTCCAGTCCATCATCTGCTCCACCTACTTACCGTCCGTTCGGCGTTAGCACCGAGACGCACAATAGGCAGCGTAGCGAACCCCTAGTATAAATTGGTGGTCCTAAAGAACGGCGGCGTCCTCTAACTCAGGCTCGCTACAAAATAGATCGTGCAATAGGTGGATAATTTTCACGACCTCTTCACTCGCAAGCGAGTAAAAAATTTTCTGGCTTTCCCGCCTGGTTCTCACCAAACCATCGCGACGCAATCGCGCCAGCTGTTGGGAGAGGTTGGATTGACTAATGCCAATACGATCTTGAAGATCACCAACCATCATTTCGCCTTCATGCAATTCGCAAAGAACGCGCAATCGATGCGGATTGCTCATCGAATCCAGCAATTTGGCGGCATTTTCTGCCTCGTTTGGCTTCACTTTTATATTCATACTTGTTAATTTACCAACTAGTAATATTCAAAGCAACCCGCGGAATGCTCATGTTCAGACGACTATTCAACCTGACGACGCCAAAAAAAGGAAAATCCATGGTGATCGACCTCACAGCCCAAGACGTTCAAAACAAATTGTCCGCTCATGAGATCATCTTGATTGATGTTCGTGAGCCCCGTGAATTTGCCTCTGAGCGCATTCATGGTGCGCTCAACTTTCCTCTCTCAACTTTTGACCCAGCCTTTTTGCCTGCTGGTGGAAATCTCTTGATCGTTCTTCAATGCGGCACCGGAAAGAGATCGGGTATGGCCGGCGAAAAAGCCTCAGCCTTGCTTGGTGGAGAATTCTCTCATTTGGCTGGCGGTATCACCGCATGGAAAGAAGCGGGATTAAAAGTGATCAATCTTGACCCTGCCACTGGTGCCGTGATCGACCCTGCTGCATAAATGCGTCTCTCAAACCGGCGTATCCCCTTTGATGACTATGCGGTGCATACGCCGGTATTGAGGCCAATAGTCCGCCAAAATGTGCTTCTGCTTTGGTATTGAAATATCTGCTCCATAGGTGGCTGCGCCAATGAACGCTGGGCTTCATGGCGAGACGTAATTGGAGAGCTCTATGTCTTTCTAAATCGGAGAGTTTTGCATCAAGGGAGGTGGTGCATCTCTCTGCGCGTAGAACGCATCAATAAGGCCCCAAGCTTCCTGTGCACTTTCAACATAGGTGATGATGTCGAGGTCGGCCCCTTCAATAACCCCCTCTTCCACCATTTCTTCAAAATTGATAATGCAACGCCAATATTCTTCCTCAAACGAAAAGAAGGTGCATCCTATTGTGATGAGGAATGCTATTCTCTTATTTATCGCCGTTGTTCATTGGCCTTGCCTACGGTTTGCGTAAACCTGCATCATACCTCTCAAACATGATCATTCTGTACACTCTTCATTCGGCACAACCGCGTCATAAAGCTCCCGCAGATGAGCGACGGGCTCAGGCAGAGCAGGATCAGGTGTATATCCCATAGGGATATGCCAAATCTGCTCAAGCGTTGAAAATGTTTGTGGTGTGTTGATGCTAATAGAAGGGTTTTCCGCATCATCCTCGGGCTTGGCAACAACCAGAAAGGCTGCCAGAGAAGAGGCTTCAATTGGGCACCGCACATCACCTCCCGCATCCCGGCCTGCTTCCAATGTGATCAGCAGCCGCTCGCCTATAGAATGTTTGCAAGATCCCGTTGACTGCGAACGCCATGCGGATGCCATAGCGTCCACGACACCGGGACGTAATGTATTCCCTTGCACTGAAAAATCATCGCCGTGATCGCTGCCCCAATCATTGGGAACTGATGTGCCGGTTACATTTCCGGCTTTGGGCGACGGCAACAAGGTCGCAACCCCATATTGCAACAATGACAGGCCAACCCGGATGGGGCTTGCGTAAAACTCCTCATCGTCCAACACGTCTAGAATAATGTCTGCCCGCTCGCCCGCTGCTATCATCTCAACAGCGGTGTCACGACCAAGAAAACTCGTGGACGCTTGTGATGCAACAACGCCTTTTCCAGGAACCACCCCCGCAATAAGCCTTACGCCTGTTGAGCAACTAGCAGAGGCAATCCCCACTTCTCCTGTTTCTGCGTCAACGGCCACGATAGACCATGTTGCCCAAGCTGGAGACACCATCAGCATTGAAAAAACAAAACCTACAAGTACGCGACAGATCATTTCTTTCCTCAAAACTGTAATGGTTGATGATTTAACTTCGGCAGAACGTATCTCGCAAAGAGATCACATTTTTGTTTATGCGGGTACCCGGACAGAATGAAAGCATCGATGCCCATACGCTGCAGAGAGGTTTCGCATGTCTTTGTCAAATGTTCCGCTGTGGAATCATATGGCAAGCCAATGACAATCCCGCCCTTGGTGGCAATTACCATTCTATCGCGCATTGATTTATCGAGAGCCATTGCCTTCCCAAACAATTTCTCTGAACCACCTACCGAGCCCCCTCCTTCAACGCCATAGATATCTGCGGTATCGAATAGAGTTATGCCAACATCCAAAGCGGCATTGAGTTTTGCCAACGCGACCTCAGGTGACGTTCCTGCAAAACGCCACATGCCATAGGCTATCGGAAAAACAGACAGCCCGCTCTTGCCGAGAGGTCTGAAATCAGGAGTAATGGTCAATTCTGTCATGAGCATGAGTGTATCTGCTCAAATGATATTGTCACTATGAGAGGATATTTATGGGCACTTCCCTTCGATACGGCATAATTGGAACCGGCATGATGGGCATCGAGCACATCATGAACATCGAACTTCTCGACGGAGCAGAAGTAACAGCAATCGCCGACACCCACGAAGGGTCACGGAACTGGGCACTTGAAACACTCATTCACGATGTGGCGGCATTTGAAGACCATCGGGACCTACTCGCCTCAGACAAAGTTGATGCACTGGTAATCGCGACTCCGAATTTCACCCATGCCTCAGTTCTAGAAGATGTATGGCAGACACAGCTCCATGTTCTCTGCGAAAAACCTCTTTGCACAACCTTTGAGGACACACAAGACGTTGCCCAACGGGCCGCACGTCATGGTGGCGTTTTCTGGGTTGGCATGGAATATCGCTACATGCCTCCCGTGACGCAATTTGTAAAAACCGTCCATGAGGGCAAACTTGGAAAACTGAAAATGTTCTCCATTCGAGAACACCGCTTTCCTTTTCTGCACAAGGTCGAAGACTGGAACAGGTTCAGTCGCAACACCGGCGGTACGCTTGTTGAAAAAAGCTGTCACTATTTCGATATGATGCGCCATGTCATAGGTGCCGAACCGGTTCGGATTTTTGCGAGTGGTGACCAAGACGTCAATCATCTTGATGAAATATATGAAGGCGAAAAACCGGACATTCTCGACAATGCCTATATCATTGTAGAATTTGAAAATGGTGTACGCGCCTGTCACGACCTTTGCATGTTTGCTGAGGGCTCTCGCAATCAGGAAGAATTGAGCGCGGTCGGAGACATAGCAAAGTTGGAATGTCTGATCCCAGATGGAAATTTAGTGTTTGGAACACGCGTCCCAAAGCACGTGGAGACACAGCATGTGACCGTTGACGAACAGATTCTCAAGGCTGGCAATCATCACGGCGCGAGCTACTACCAGCATCTGAATTTTCAAGCCGCGATTATGAACGGCACACCACCGGCGGTCAGTGCAGATGATGGGTTGAGAGCCGTGGCGATGGGATTAGCTGCACACCGGTCAATAGACGAAGGTCGCCCGGTACTGATGAGCGAGTTTGGTTTGTAGGAAAAAACCTGCCACTATTCCATTGATCAGCATCCAACGAGGGATAGCTTATGCGCATTGCGATCCTCACGACCGGAACCCGCGGAGACTTGCAACCTTATGTGGCGCTGGGACTTGCTCTCAAGGCAGCTGGTCACGACATAATTCTCAGCGGGCCTGAAAATTTCGCAGACTGGGTTCAAACCTACGGCATTGAGTATGCGCCCGGCGGGATCGACATCCAGGCCCTGTTACAATCACCAGAAGGTCGCGAAATAATTGCCGGCAACCCCATCTCCATTCTGCGCAATATGCGGCGTGTCGGGTCCCAACTTATGGCTGGAACGATTGAGGCCAGTACGGAAGCGTGCAAAGGTGCAGACTTAATCCTGTACCACCCGAAAGTGCCGATAGCTGTCGACATTGCGGAAGCGTGGAACATCCCCATTATCGCTACAGCGCTTCAACCTGTGCTCGTCCCCACCCGCGCTTTCCCATGCATGGGCGTTTCCGTGCGCTCACTTGGCCCCACCTTTAATCGTCTGAGTTACGCCGTGGTACGTGGCCAACGCGCCCTGTTTGCCAAACAACTTAACCAATGGCGCCAAGAGGCTCTCGGCCTGAAACCGGCTGCACGGTTTGCAAGAGCTGCATATCTAAACGACACGCCAATTCCCGTTCTACATGCCATTTCAGAAGTAATTTTGCCACGACCAGAGGATTGGCCAGACTATGCGCATCTAACTGGTTATTGGTTTTTGGAGGACCAAACCGGGTGGGTGCCGCCGCCGGGCCTTCAAGCCTTTCTGGATGCTGGCCCACCTCCCGTCTACGTTGGCTTTGGCAGCATGACCGACACGGACCCCAGGGCGAAAGCCGCCCTCATCACGAATGCCGTCGAAAAGTCTGGCAGCCGGGCCGTCATTGCGTCAGGTTGGGGCGGCATTGACGCTTCAACTTTGCCAAAAGATACGTTCGCGATTGATAGCGCGCCACATGACAAATTGTTTCCTCTGATGAGCGCCATTGTCCATCATGGCGGGGCTGGCACGACGGCGTCTGCGTTTCGCGCGGGCAAGCCCCAGGTCGTTGTGCCCTATTTTGGCGACCAGCCATTCTGGGGCGCACGGGTTGAGGCGCTGAATGTCGGCCCGACACCGCTGCCACAAAAACGCCTTACCTCGAAGAAACTCGCCAGTGCCATTCGTGCAGCCACCAAAGACAAGAGCATGTTATCCCATGCGAATTCCATTCGCCTCAAATTGGCTGAGGAAGACGGTGTCGCTTCCGCAATACAAACAATAGAGAGGATTGTTTCTTGAGCCCTGAAAAAGACCCAATTTCTGTGTGGCAGACACGCATTGATGTATCACCGTTTCAACGTTGGCTTGGGCTGAAGGTAACTGCGGTGAGTGATGGCACGTTATCCGTCTCAATGCCTTGGAAAGAGGATCTGATTTCAAATCCGAACCCACCCACCATGCATGGGGGCATTCACGCCTCTGTCATTGATCTTCTCGGCCTCTACGCCATCCTCACAACTGGCAATGTTTGTATGGCGACTGTAGACCTTCGTGTTGACTATCACCGCCCAGCGGGTCCAAGTGATATTCGCGCGGAAGCAAGCGTCATTAAACTCGGATCAAAAATTTCCACTGCCGAAACAAAAATCTTTGGGCCGACAGACAAACTTCTCTCTTCCGGGCGTGGTGTCTACCTGATGGCAACTTGATCTCTACGATTGTTGACAGGCCAACAAACGCTCGCCATAGTCCGCGTCCTGAGTAGAAAAATCTTGTGAGAATTCCTATGTGCGGCCTAATTGAAAATCAAAACCGATGTGCCAGCCCGCGACCTATGTCGATGGTGTGCCAATGTGTGCCGCAAAAGTAGCAAAACCCTCTCTCTCAAGTTTGCTTGGAGCCCGGTTTTGCCGGGCTTTTTTCGTTTCAATTTTTGCTCTCTAGGATTTCTCCAATGTCGTCTCAGGCTGTTCGCCATCGTTTTGCAATCATCACAACCATCGTCTCTGCCAACATGTTGGCATTGGCGGCGACCGACCTCTATTTACCCTCCGTGCCTTATTTGCCAGAGATTCTGGGGACAAACATAGAAGGCATTCAGTTCACTCTTGTCGCTTTCAGTCTGGGCTTTGCCGTCTCGCAAATCTTGTTTGGGGCAGCAGGTGACTTGTGGAACCGACGATGGATCCTGGTTGGCTCGCTCTTTGTGTTTGTACCGGCGTCCGCGTGGTGTGCGCTTTCGGACAGCGTTGAAGGGCTGATCGCTGCGCGTGTTCTGCAAGGGTTCGCCGCCAGCGCATCTGCCACATTGACGGTGCCCATGATCAAACCATTGTTCGACGAATCCCGGGCTGTGCATGCGATTTCCGTTATTGGCGGTGTGGATGCGATTATTCCTGCATTAGCACCCATTCTAGGCGCCTGGATTTTCATACAATTTGGGTGGGCTGCAAATTTTTGGGTCGTTGTGATTGTTGGCGTGCCCATTCTCCTTGCCGCCATTTGGTATGTGCCCAACGACCGGCCTGAAAGCCATCATGTGTCCATCTGGCCGGTCTTGATGGGATTTTTTACGCTGTTGCGACACAAGGTTTTCATGGGATACGCGTTGAGCCACGGGTTTTCTCTCGCGGGACTGCTAGCAGTTGTATTTTCTGCGCCGACGCTCATCGTAAAGTTCATGGGCGGCGGGCCAACGGAATATGTCTATTGCCAAATTATGTGGGTCGGCATTTTTCTCATCGCAGCCAACTTTACCGGTTTCCTGAGCCGCAGGATGAGCCCCGACGATCTGATCTGGAAAGCCAACTACATACAGATTGGCAGCGCCGCAATTCTGCTTGGTTATGCCCTGTGGGTTGATACACCCCATTGGCTTGGCTTTGCCATTGCTGGTCTGCCCTATTGCATTGGGTTGGGATTGCGCGGGGGTGCTGGGTTTTCACGCGCGATTGACGCTGTGCCTGCTTATGGCGCGCGGGCATCCTCACTTATCATTTTCTTTTCCATGGCCCTGACGGCTGTGGGTACGGGTGCCGTTGCGCCTTTCATCTCAGGCGGGCTTTGGAGTGCGGGTGCGATCATGCTTGCCATGTCGATAGCAGCTCTTTGTGTTTTGCCGCTCATTCGCAGTCGAGCTTAAAGCGCGTTATTCATGACGTAGGGTTGCCGTCAAAATCGACCCAGCATTTGCGCTCCATGTCGAGCAGCTTGCACTTGCGCGTAATGTTTAGAAAACGCGCCAACGTCAGTTTGTAGGTAATCACATCATCCCCATACGTACGGGCAAGGCAGGCCTGTGCCTCAGGTACATTATAGATCGGCACATTCATGAATGCGTGGTGCGCGGTGTGATCCATCACCTCCTGATAGAGCGGGAAGGCTTTGCGCACTGCCCAAGGTAGGATCACATCTGTGCTGCCGCGCACCTGGGTGTCGTAATAATTCCAGTCGTCCTCATGCTCAAACCAGATAATGTCTGGATGGGTGTGCTGCAAATAGATGGATGAGGAAATAATCCACATGCCGAGCACGAAAGGCAGCGCCCAACCGAGAACAATGGCCAACCAGAGTGGGCGCGACGGATCAAGCCAGGTGCCCAACACGCCGACAAATGCAATAAGTGAGATCACACCCAGCACCATGAAGGTGATGTCGCCCGCAAAACGGCGCCACTTGTTTGGTGTGTCCATGAGCAGCGGCAAGCCACCGCGCGTGAGCAAGATGCCCCAGTAATAATACGTCAGGCCGCCAAAGGGGCTACGCTGAAAACGCTCATAGGCACGGCGCAATGGCCCGGCATTTCGGTATTGTTCCAGCGTCATAGGTTCCCACACACCATCACGGCCCAGCAGGTTGGTATTGCGATGATGGGTAATATTGTGCGCTTCGACCCAGACGGAACGCGAGTGCGCCGTGAAGATGAAGGCAAAGCGCGCTAACCAATCACTCAGCGTTGGATTTGGCGTGAAAGAACGGTGCCCAGCTTCGTGCGCTATGAGATAGAGCAACCCAATGGCAAATCCATTTAGCAGGCAGAAAGGCAGGCTTATCCAAATGGACCAAGGCGCCAAAATGGCGATAAGCGATGAGAAATACAAAGCAAGGTGGCTGAAATAGAGCACCAGCGATTTTGAATAGGAACGCGAGGAGATGCGTTTCATCTCATCGGGCGTCATCCATTCTGCAGGATAGCCTGTTCGCTTGCCCGTTTTAACATCGCTCACGTCTGACACAGACACCAACCAACTCCTTCATCGTTAGCGAGGAGTCTAGGGTGAAATAAACGAAGGAGCAATCGGCGAGAGAATTAGTTTTGATCTGCGCGCAAGTTGGCGAGCGGGTGTATTTGTGCACCATCTTTGTCAAAGTTATCGGGGTCTAGCCATGCCTCAAAGCCAGCTTCAATCACCGCCCATTCGCTCTCCAACATAGAATACCAACAGGTGTCGCGGTTGCGCCCTTTCACCACCATGTCGTTGCGGAAGGTGCCTTCATAGGTGAAGCCGAAGCGTATCGCAGCGCGTTTAGACGCTTCGTTCTCCGCGTTGCATTTCCATTCATAGCGGCGATAACCAAGCTCGCGAAACAGGGTGCGTGCCATCAGATACATGGCCTCTGTTGCCGCTGGCGTGCGCTTCAACCTGTTTGAAAACACCACGCTGCCAACCTCTGCCGAGCCATGTTCGGGTCGAATGCGCATGTAACTTGCGGTGCCCAGCATTTCATTTTCTGGTGAGCGGAACACATAGGTCCGCCAGCCCAACGGGTCCCCGGCATAGGAGAAAAAATCGGTGAGTTGCTTTGCGCTCTCAAACGGCCCAACAGGTATATGTGTCCACAGCGGGTCATTTGCCTCGCCGCCAATGGCCCCAAACAGATCAGCGCCATCGCGGGCCGCATCGTAAAGGTCTGCCCGCACAAAGCGGCCCTGCATCGTGGGCATATCAGGCGCGTGGCAAGACTTCCAATTGGATAGATCTGTCATTTGGGCTTCTCTGTTTGTTTTCCCCAATTGAGGGGACGGCACGCTAATCGTCAAGACGCCAATTTATCATTGCAGCCAATCCAATTTTTGGTCGCCTCATATAGATCATTGGCTCCTCTTGTTGCCTGCACTAGACTTCCCACATACGAATTCAACATTGCAAAAATGACGGGGAAACAGATGGATCAGCTCAAAACGGAATTTCTTTTTGAAGTCACAGCAGAACTGCGTGATCCCAACCTGATTATCGGAAGCATGCCCGAAGGCATGCGCATGGTGGCGCACGTTTCAGGTGGTACATTTGAAGGTCCGAAACTCAAAGGCACACTTGCGGCGTCCGGCGGTGACTGGGCTTTGGTGCGCGCAGACGGGTCTGTGAAGATCGATGTGCGCACAGTGCTAACGGCAGAAGATGGCACAAACATCTATGTCACCTATGGTGGGCGCATTTTGATGAAACCGGAACAGATGGGCGCGCTCGGAGATCGCAAGGCCGCAGCGGCGCTGGACCCTGCAAGCTATTATTTCCGCACCAACCCGTTGTTTGAAGTGGCAATGGACAGCCCGCACGCGTGGCTCAACAATGTTGTGGCCGTGGGTGTTGGCAGCCTGACAGAAGCTGGTGTGTCTTATCGGATTTACGAAGTGAAGTGATGGGTGCTTCACGCGGACGTCACCCCCGGACTTGTTCCGGGGGTCCAGGGTGAGGGTACTCATACGAATTACAATTGAAGATCGTCGTAGAGATCACGCCATAGAGGATTGTTCTCTTCTACCAGATTGATTTTCCATGCCCGTGGATAGGCTTTGATCGTCTTCTCTCGCTGAATGGCAGCAGTAGCGTCTGCTGCATCTTCAATCCAAACCAGTTGCTTAACCTCATAGCGAGACGTAAAGCCTTCGACAGCGCCGGTTTTATGCTCGTGCACCCGTCGAACAATATTGCTCGTGACACCGCAATAGAGTGTGCCGTTGCGACCACTTGCCATGAGGTAGACGTAGAAGCATTTTTTCATAGACTGAGTTTGCAGCCCCTGGATGCCCGGAACAAGTCCGGGCATGACGATAACGCGCGGTGTCACCCTCGGGCTTGATCCGAGGGTCCAGGAGCGAAACGCTCAGCCCATGGACAAGACCTACTATGTGTACATATTGGCCAGCGCGCGCAACGGCACGCTTTATATTGGCGTGACCAACGGTCTTGTGCGGCGCGTTTACGAACACAGAACAGGTGCAGTCGACGGGTTCACGAAAACCCACGACGTGAAGCGTCTAGTGAGGCATTTGAAACTAAACTGTCGACGCCTTGCATTTTATTTGCGTTTAACTCAAGCTTAAAACCATGACTCTAGAAAGCAGCTCCCCAGAAACCTCTGCGACCCACCATCAGGTTGACGCGATCAGGTGGCACCATAAGACTGTGTATTGGTTTGTAATCGGCTCATATCTACTTTCCGGCGCCATCGGATTCGGTTCGGAAGTTTGGCAAGCCTCAAGCGGACAGATTCCTGCGGCACGCGAATTGGTTGTAGGCGTTAACTTGGCTAATATTGGACTCGCTCTCTTCTCAATCATGGGTTCGATCGCTGCCACCCGGCTTGTCGTATTCCTTGTGGTAATTGCAGCATTCTTGGCCGTTCTAGCTTTTCTTGGAACCAGCTTAACGACAGGTTCCTTAGATTGGACCGCAGCTGTAGGCACAACGCTCATTGCTCTTATAGCCTACGGGTTTGTCCAACCTGGCACACGGAAATATGCCTATGCCTTAATCTATCCCAAGCTCTTCAGCTCAGAACAGGACGCCTAAGCCGCGCGTGCCCTACATGGATGTTTGGGTCAAGCCCGAGGGTGACAGTTGAAAGAGGGTCACTCTATTGAGCGCATCAATCGAAGGCTTCGTCCCAGGAGCCTTGCGTTGATGCCTTTGAATATTCCGTTGCGCGGTTTTCAAAGAAGTTGGCGTGCTCGATGCCGTTCAGCATTTCGTCCATCCACGGCAGTGGGTTTTTGTCCACGCGGTAGATGGGCAGCAAGCCCAGTTGCGTCAGGCGGCGATTGGCGATCCAGCGGATGTAGCTTTTTACTTCTTCCGCGCTCAGGCCTTCCACAGAACCCATCTCAAACGCCAGATCGATGAAGGCATCTTCGTGGGTGATGATGGTTTCGCAGGCTTTGTAAATGTCTTTTTGAAGCTCGTCGTTCCACAGCTCGGGGTTTTCATCAATGAAAGTGCGGAACAGTTTGATCGCACATTCTGTGTGCAGGCTTTCATCACGCGCGGACCAAGTGATGATCTGCCCCATGCCCTTCATCTTATTAAACCGCGGGAAGTTGAGCAGGATCGCAAAGCTCGCAAAAAGCTGCACGCCTTCGGTAAAAGCGCCAAAGACCGCAAGGGTTTTGGCAACGTCGGCTTTTGTCTCCACACCCCATTCCTGCATGTAGTCGTATTTGTCCTTCATCTCTCCATATTTGAGGAAGGCTTCATACTCTGTTTCCGGCATGCCGATGGTGTCGAGCAAATGGCTGTAGGCAGAGATGTGCACTGTCTCAATGTTTGAGAAGGCCGACAGCATCATCTGCACCTCCGTCGGTTTAAAGACCTGGGAATAGTGCTTCATGTAGCAATTGTTGACTTCAACATCTGCCTGCACGAAGAAGCGGAAAATCTGCGTCAGCAAATTGCGGTCGCCTTCGGTGAGGACCTTCGCCCAGTCCTTCACGTCGTCGGCCAATGGCACTTCTTCCGGCAGCCAGTGAATGCGCTGCTGGGTCAACCAGGCGTCATAGGCCCAAGGGTAACGGAAGGGCTTGTATGTGGCGCGTTCTTCAAGAAGGGACATGGGCGTCGTTTTCGCTTTCTGCTTTGGTCTCAGCTTCGCTGCTCTTTTAAGGGCAGTGAGGGCGGCCAAGCTTCTGCTCGCCGCCCTGCAATTCTCAACCGTCACTTGCGCTTATTGGCAAGCAAGGCACTCGTCGTAATCGTTCATCTCAGCCGGGTTCACTTTTTGAGCAGACCCGGTGTTAAGCCGTGTTTCCGTTGTCACTTCGCTCAAGGTTTTCAGCGGAATGTCTGCGGCACCGCTTGCTTTTGCCAAAGCACTGGCCGCGTCATTCTCAGCCTGCTTCACCAGATGCGAGCTGTCGCTTTCTGCGCGCTGGATGGACAGCGAACGACAGTAGTAAAGTGATTTCACACCCTGCTTCCAGGCCTGGAAGTGAAGCTGATGCAGTTCGCGCTTGTGCACATCGGCTGGCACGAAGAGGTTCACGGACTGTGCCTGGTCGATCATCGGCGCACGGTCGCCCGCATGCTCAATCACCCAGCGTTGATCGATTTCGAAAGCTGTTTTGAAAACGTCTTTCTCTTCATCGCTCAGGAAATCAAGCTCTGAGACCGAGCCGCCACTGGTGACAATGATCGACCATGTTTCGTCATCATTGCGGCCTTTTTCTTCCAGTAGCTTCGTCAGATGACGATTGCGCACATTGTGTGAACCCGACAGGGTCTTGTGCGTGAAGCTGTTGGCTGCAATCGGCTCGATGCCCGCACTTGTGCCACCACAAATAATGGAAATCGACGCTGTTGGTGCCACGGCTGATTTGTTGGAGAAACGCTCGCTGATGCCATAGTCGGCGGCATCCGGACAGGCGCCGCGCTCTTCAGCCAGAAGCTTGGAAGCAGCATCCGCCTGTCCGCTAATGTGCTTGAAGATGTTCTTGTTCCAGACCTTCGCCATCACCCCTTCAAATGGGATCATGTTGGCTTGCAGGAATGAATGGAAGCCCATGACGCCCAGACCAACAGAGCGCTCGCGCATGGCAGAATATTTTGCCTGTGCCATTTCGTCTGGTGCACGGTCGATGAAATCCTGAATAACATTATCGAGGAAACGCATCACGTCTTCGATCAGCTGTGGGTCATCCTTCCACTCGTGATATTTCTCAACATTAAGCGACGACAGACAACAAACCGCCGTGCGTGCATTCCCATGATGATCAATACCCGTTGGCAGTGTGATCTCAGCGCAGAGGTTTGACGTTTTCACTTCCAGGCCAGCAAGCTTGTGCTGTTCAGGACGCGCGTTGTTCACCGTGTCTTTGAAGACCATGTAGGGCTCGCCCGTCTCAACACGGGCAGTCAACATGCGGATCCACAGACCCCGGGCAGAAACAGTTTTTTGAACCGTACGATCTTTTGGTGAAAGCAAAGCCCAATCTTCGTCAGCTTCTACCGCACGCATGAAGGCATCGGAAATCAAAATACCGTGGTGCAGGTTCAGCGCTTTGCGGTTTGGATCACCACCAGTAGGGCGACGAATTTCGATGAACTCTTCAACCTCAGGATGATCAACCGGCAGGTAACAAGCAGCCGAGCCACGACGGAGCGAGCCCTGGCTGATTGCCAATGTGAGTGAATCCATCACGCGGATGAAAGGCACAATGCCGCTTGTCTTGCCATTTCCGCCGACTTTTTCGCCGATGGAGCGCAGATTGCCCCAGTAAGACCCGATGCCGCCGCCTTTAGCTGCCAGCCAAACATTCTCATTCCACAGACCGACGATGCCTTCCAGCGTATCGTTGGCTTCATTCAGGAAACAAGAGATCGGCAGGCCGCGCTCCGTACCGCCGTTCGACAGAACAGGCGTTGCGGGCATAAACCAGAGCTTGGAGATGTAATCATAGAGACGCTGTGCGTGCGCTGCATCGTCGCCATAATAAGAAGCCACACGTGCAAACAGGTCCTGAAACCCTTCGCCGGGCATCAAGTAGCGGTCGGTCAATGTTGCTTTGCCAAAGTCTGTGAGCAGCGCGTCGCGAGAGCGGTCAACCTTGACCGAGCCGCGTCCTTCAA
>Ga0209344_10004097_pt1 | contig 13692 bp, 10 predicted proteins | sample Cruoilmetagenom6_FD_187293 | JGI IMG/M metagenome (GOLD analysis project Ga0209344, IMG submission 187293) | Oil polluted marine microbial communities from Coal Oil Point, Santa Barbara, California, USA - Santa Barbara Oil Seep Sample 6 (SPAdes)... | ecosystem: Environmental > Aquatic > Marine...
TTAAAAAAACCTAATCTTTTTTCTACAATTTCAACATAAATTTTAATTGCTATATATTTTTTTGGTTATTTAAATTTTGTCATAAGCAGCCCCAACCCGCCCATTAATTTCCTTGCCCATTAAAATACTTTTCAATACTTTTAGGTTTATGACAGAAGCCGCACTAGAAGAAGAGAAAAAGGAGATTGCCAAGCACTACAAACAGTTGCTAAAGATCAGTTATCGAACACTTACCAAGGAAGATAAAAAACTGATTCGCAGTGCTTTTGATCTTGCTGTAGATGCTCACAAAGAGCAGCGACGCAAAAGTGGCGAGGCTTATATTTTTCACCCAATCTCGGTTGCAAAAATTGTGGCCGCAGAGATTGGTTTGGACGCTACCAGCATTGCCGCAGCTCTTTTGCACGATGTGGTTGAAGACACAACCTATTCTTTAGAAGATATTGAACGTATGTTCGGCACTGTCGTGGCGCGTATTGTAGATGGACTTACCAAGATTGCACACATCTCCATGTCTGAAGATGTTTCCATGCAAGCGGAAAACTTTCGGAAAATGTTGCTTACGCTCAATGAAGACATTCGCGTAATCATTATAAAAATTGCGGACAGGCTGCACAACATGCAAACCATGGACAGCATGCCGCCAGACAAACAGCGAAAAATAGCTTCTGAAACGCTTTACATTTACGCCCCCCTCGCCCACCGCATCGGGTTATACAACATAAAAACCCAGCTGGAGGATTTAGGATTAAAATTTACCGAGCCAGAAGTGTATGCCGATATTCTAGGCCGAATAAAGGAAAGCAAAGAGGAACAGGACGCTTATATTGATGCGTTTAACAAGGTGATAAAAGATTCCTTGGACGCCGAGAATTTGGAATATGAAATTAAAGGTCGTCCAAAATCCATTTTTTCCATCAGAAGAAAAATGCTTGCGCAGAACGTGAGCTTTGACGAGGTTTATGACAAATTTGCTGTGCGTATTATTTACAAAAGTGCGCCAGAGAATGAAAAATTCTTCGCCTGGAAAATATATTCCATAGTTACTGATCATTTCCGTCCAAACCCAATACGGTTACGCGATTGGATTTCTTCCCCAAAATCAACTGGATATGAAGCTTTGCACATTACCGTTATGGGCCCGAAAGGTCGTTGGGTAGAAGTACAGATTAGAAGTGAACGAATGAACGAGATTGCCGAAAAAGGTTTCGCGGCGCACTATAAATACAAAAACAAGGAAAAAGACGACGCTGGTCTTGAAAACTGGCTGGACAAACTGCAGGACACGCTTGAAAATTCAGAAATAAGCGCTGTGGATTTTGTGGAAGAATTCAAATTGAATCTTTATGCAAAGGAAATTTTTGTCTTTACCCCAAAAGGCGACTTGTATTCGCTTCCCAAAGGTGCTACGGCTTTGGATTTTGCCTTCCACATTCACACAGAAATCGGGATGCACACTCGCGGTACAAAAGTGAACGGAAAACTTGTTCCACTGAGCAACGAACTGAAAAGCGGCGATCAAGTGGAAATTATAACTTCCGAAAACGCCAAACCTACTGCCAACTGGTTAAATTATGCAACAACAGGGCGCGCACGCTCCAAAATTAAATCGTCACTAAAAGACGAGAAGAAACAATTAGCCGAAGAAGGAAAAGTAATTTTAGCTCGAAAACTAAAATCTTTAAAACTCAATTTGGACGAGAGCATGCTCAACCAATTGGTAGTTTTCTTTAAAGTGAAAACCAGCCTTGATTTGTATTACCGCGTAGGCGCTGGCATTATCGATAATCAAAAACTGAAGGATTTTGCCGCTTCGCGAAGCAATGCCTTTATAAGCTTTTTCAAAAACAGAATCCGTAAGCCTGACAAACCCGAAGATGTTCACAAAGAAGAAATAACCGAAAAGTTTGATCAATTGGTTTTCGGTAAAAACGAAGATAAGCTAGATTATAAAATGGCAAATTGCTGTAATCCCATTCCCGGTGATGATGTTTTCGGCTTTGTAACGGTTAATGAAGGCATAAAAGTGCATAAAACAAACTGTCCGAATGCCTTACAACTGCAAAGCAATTACAGCTACCGCATTATGCCCGCCAAGTGGATAGACAGTACGCAACGTGAATTTAAAGCGATTTTAGAAATATCGGGAATTGACACTATTGGTTTGGTTAACGAAGTGACAAAAGTTATTTCCAACAACCTTCACATAGATATGAAAAGCGTCCACTTTGATAGTAATGACGGCGTTTTCACTGGAAAAATTGTTGTTGTAGTCAAGAATAAAACCATTCTCAGCAACCTTGTTGAAAACATCAAAAAAATAAACGGAATTGATAAAGTTACTAGAGTGTAAAATTTAAGTAACTTTGCAACCTTAATTATGAGTTCAAAAACAGACATAAACAATCAGGAAATTGTAAAGAACGTTTTCACGGGTTTTCTTGAGAAAAAAGGACACCGTAAAACACCGGAACGATACGCCATTCTTCAGGAAATTTATGACCACGACGATCATTTTGACATTGAATCGTTGTACATAAATATGAAAAACAAAAACTATCGCGTAAGCCGTGCCACGCTTTACAACACTATTGAGTTGCTTTTGGAATGTGGCTTGGTGCGCAAGCATCAATTTGGGCAAAACCAAGCGCATTACGAAAAATCATATTTTGACCGCAACCACGATCACATAATCCTTGAAGATGGTGAAGTGATCGAGTTTTGCGACCCACGAATTCACACCATTAAAAAAACCATTGAAGAGGTTTTTAATATTGAAATAACCAACCATTCACTTTATTTCTACGGGAATAAAAAATCCGCAACCAAAACTAAAGCGGAAAATTCTTAATAAATTATGGCAGTAGACTTACTACTTGGACTACAATGGGGCGACGAAGGCAAAGGAAAAATTGTCGATGTCCTAACAAAGAACTATGATATAATAGCACGTTTTCAGGGCGGGCCAAATGCAGGTCACACCTTGGAGTTTGACGGAATAAAACACGTGTTGCGCACCATTCCTTCCGGTATTTTCCACAAAAATTCAGTAAACGTCATCGGAAACGGTGTTGTTATTGATCCAGTGGTTTTTGTAAAAGAGCTGGAAGCCTTGGAAAAGTTTAATATTGATTTCAAGAAAAACCTAATTGTTTCAAGAAAAGCGCACGTTATTTTACCAACACATCGCTTATTAGACGCAGCTTCTGAAGCCTCCAAAGGAAAGGCAAAAATTGGTTCTACATTAAAAGGAATTGGCCCAACTTATATGGACAAAACCGGAAGAAACGGAATCCGTATAGGTGATTTGGAACTAGAAAACTGGCAAGACAAATACCGTGCTTTGGCTGATAAACACGAAGCGATGATCGCTTTTTACAATGTGGATGTTCAGTATGATTTGGCCGATCTTGAAGCTGAATTTTTTACTGCAGTTGAAACATTGAAAAACCTTACTTTCATTGATAGCGAAGAATATTTGCACCAAGCGCAAAAAGAAGGAAAAACTATTTTGGCTGAAGGCGCACAAGGTTCATTATTAGATATTGACTTTGGAACATATCCGTTTGTAACGTCTTCAAACACAACAGCAGCGGGTGCTTGCACAGGTTTGGGCGTTCCTCCAAACAAAGTAAAAGATGTTTTCGGAATTTTTAAAGCATACACCACACGAGTTGGTAGCGGTCCCTTCCCTACTGAACTTTTTGACGAGGACGGTGAGAGAATGGCCAAAATCGGAAATGAATTTGGTGCCGTTACCGGTCGTCCAAGACGTTGCGGATGGTTAGACTTAGTGGCTTTACGATACGCTGTTCAAGTGAACGGAGTTACCCAACTAATAATGATGAAAGCCGATGTTTTGAGCGGTTTCGAAAAATTAAAGGTTTGTACTGCATATAATTACAAAGGCAAGACAATTCAGCATTTACCGTATAATATTGAAGCCGAAAATGTAACGCCAATCTTCACAGAAATGAAAGGCTGGAAAGCAGATTTAACCAAAATGAGCGAAGCTTCACAGTTGCCTCAGGCGTTGAATGACTATATTGATTTCCTTGAAAAAGAACTGGAGGTACCTATCAAAATAGTTTCTGTAGGGCCAGATAGAAAGCAGACCATTCACCGGTAATCAATATTTAGTTGGTATTTTCGTTACAAATTACAAATAAATCTTTTTTGAAAATATCACAATTCATATTTGTTATTTCGCTGTTTTTCTTCGGAATAAGTCTTTCCGCACAAGAAAAACAGAAAGTTGATATCCAATCTGGTTATTTAGAATTACGCCCAGAATTTCCCGATGCTGCAATTTACACCAAAGACGAAACCGGACAGGTTTACATTGTTCACGAAGGTGTGGAAATGTGGTGTGATCAAGCATTTGTTTACTTAAAAAACAACTTCGTAAAGGCTTATGGCGCAGTTCGAATTTCGCAGGGAGACACTGTCTCTATGAATAGTAAATATGCAGAATACAACGGTAACACTCAGTTTGCCTTTGCCAGTGGCGATGTGGTTTTGACCGAACCAAAAACCACCCTTCAAACCGATACACTTTACTTTGACAGAATAAAACAGCAAGCCTATTACAGAACTGGTGGTACCGTCCGCGACACCGCAAGTGTTTTGACAAGTCGTTCGGGTAGATATTTCGCAGAAAGTAAAAAATATCAGTTTCTTTCCGACGTAAAAATCGTAAATCCAAAATACACCGTAAACAGCAACCAACTCGATTTCTATTCCGAAACCGGCGCTGCATATCTTTACGGACCTTCCACAATTGTAAGCGAAACCAGCACGGTTTATTGCGAGCGTGGTTATTACGATACGCGCGGCGATACTGGTTATTTTGTAAAAAACTCAAAAGTAGATTACGAAAACCGAACACTTTATGGCGACAGTATCTACTTTGACAGAAACAAGAGTTTTGCTTCAGCCACGAACAATATTCGGGTTTTGGACACTATTAATAAAAGTGTAATCCGCGGACATTATGCTGAAGTTTTTCGTGAAAAGGACTCTGTTTTTATTACGAAACGAGCCGTAGCAATTACCGTTCGTGACGGTGATTCCATTTATGTTCATGCAGACACTTTGCAGGTAACCGGAAAACCTGAAAATAGAGTTGTAAAGGGATTTTACCGCGCTAGGCTTTTTAAACCTGGAAAAGTTGGCGACGATCCTACCAGTGGAAAGTGTGATTCCATTTATGTGAACCAAAAAAGAGGGATCACAAAATTATTGCGCAATCCTGTTTTGTGGAGTGGCGAAAACCAAATGATTGGTGATACCATCCACATTCTATCAGATACAATCACTGACAAATTAGACACTTTAAAGGTTTTCAATAATGCCTTTTTGGTTCAAAAGGATAGTATGGGCTATAACCAAGTGAAGGGTGAGCGGCTTATCGGTCTTTTCACAAATAACGAGTTAGATACTGTAAACATTAATAAAAACGCACAGGTAATTTATTATTCCCGGAACGATAAAGAGGAATTGGTGGGTATAAATATTACGGTTTCCAGTTCCATACAAATGTATTTGGAAGAACAGCAAATTACCGGAATTCGTTTTATAAAAAAAGCCGATGGGAAAGTCTATCCACCTTCCATGCTCCCTGAAAACGCACGATTATTGCCCGGTTTTCAATGGCGGGGTGAAGAAAGATTGTATTCTGTGGAAGATTTATTTAAAGGAAAACCTGCGCCAGTCCTTCCAAAAATAACAGGGATTCCTTTGCCAAAAGACGAAGGTGAATTTTTTGAGGATATTCCCGAAGATGAAATTGAGCTTCCTGAAGAATCAAAATTAAGCCCGAAGGATTTTCAAAATCGTCCAGACGATCCAAAACCCGAAACACAGGAAAGCGAGGCAAAACGGGATTCTATTCAAAAAGCGAACGATTCCATTCAAACCGGAAATTAATGACAGAAGATTTTTATAAATACCAAGCCCAAACAACACCGCATCCGTTGGCCTTGGAAATCTCGCATGCCGAAGGAAGCTATATTTACGATACTTCCGGAAAAAAACACTTGGATTTTGTAGCGGGAGTTTCAGCCTGCACACTTGGGCATTGCCATCCACGCGTTGTTTCAGCTATAAAAAATCAGGTTGATAAATATTTGCACGTAATGGTTTATGGCGAATATATTCAACAGCCAGCCGTGGAACTTGCAAAATTGCTTGCCGAAAACCTTCCCAAGAATTTAAACACAACTTATTTAGTAAATAGCGGCACAGAAGCCATAGAAGGCGCATTAAAACTTGCCCGACGCGCAACGGGAAGAACACAAATTCTTTATGCTAACAACGCATACCATGGCAACACAATGGGCTCCATGAGTGTGATGGGTTTTGAGGAACGCAAAAATGCTTTCCAGCCTTTAGTTCCAGATTGCTTTCCTATTACTTTCAACAATGAAGCGGATTTACAGAAGATAACTTCAGAAACAGCCGCTATTATTTTGGAAACCATCCAAGGTGGCGCTGGTTTTATCCAGCCGGAAAATGATTATTTAAAAAAAGTTCGACAACGTTGTGATGAAACCGGAACGCTTTTGATTTTAGATGAAATTCAACCCGGATTTGGAAGAACTGGAAAACTTTTCGCCTTTGAACATTTTGGTATTGTGCCAGATATTTTAGTAATGGGAAAAGGTATGGGTGGCGGTTTACCTATTGGGGCATTTACGGCATCACACAACGTTATGTCATTGCTTCAAAACAATCCGAAACTCGGCCACATTACCACTTTTGGCGGAAATCCGGTGATTGCGGCTGCCGCTTTGGCAACGCTACAGGAATTGACAGAAACCGACATTATTCAACAAACGCTAGAAAAAGAAAAACTCTTTAGAAAACTTCTGAAACACCCAATGATAAAAGAAATTCGTGGACGAGGCCTTATGCTGGCAGCAATGTTGGAAACACCCGAGATTGCTTCCGAAGTAATTCTCGCTTGTAAAGACCGCGGATTGATACTTTTTTGGCTGCTTTTTGAAGGTTGCGCCCTCCGCATTACACCCCCACTGACAATTAGCAATGACGAAATTGCAGAAGGTTGCAATATGTTGCGAAACGTATTAAATCGTTGCAAAAGGCAGTAATTCGTTGCAAATCCTTTATTAATAGCGCTTTACAACTTACCTTTATGTTGATAAGTCCGTTAACAATAAAGGCGGCATAACTATTGAACTCGTTATTACATTATTATCTTTAAAATAGAAGAAACCGTTAAACCGTGCGTATGCAATTAAGTTCAAACGAGCATAACAACTTCTCGCTGGAAAGATTCGAATCTATGCTGAAAACCAACAGCGTACTTTTTTTCGACTCAGAGGAATTTGAAGAAATAGTGCATCATTATCTTGAAAACGGAAAAATTGCACTAGCCAAAAAGGCAACCAAACTAGGTTTGGAACAGCACCCTACCTCTACAAACCTCAAGCTTTTCCAAATTGAAATGTATATTTTTGAAAACCAATTGGAAATCGCCGAAGAACTTTTGGACGAGCTATACCAATTGGAACAGAGCAACGAGGAAATCTACATTCAGAAGGCAAATATCTTTTCACGACGCGACAAGCATAAAGATGCCATCACTCTTTTGGAACAAGCATTGGAAATTACCGATGACGAAGCTGACGTACTGTCATTATTGGGAATGGAATATCTTTTCTTGGAAGATTATGAAAACGCCAAATATTATTTTATGAAATGTTTGGAAGAAGATGAAGAGGATTATTCAGCCCTTTACAATATTATTTACTGCTTTGAATATCTTGACGAATACGAAGCAGCCATAGACTATCTGAACGATTATCTCAACAAAAATCCTTATTGTGAAGTTGCTTGGCATCAAGTGGGCAAGCAATATTATGAACTGAAAGATTATAAAAAAGCGCTCGCTGCGTTTGATTTCGCCATAATTAGTGATGACGGTTTTATTGGCGCATATCTTGAAAAAGGCAGGGTTTTGGAAAAAATGAAGAAGTATGGTGAAGCTATAGAAAGCTATTCCGTTACTTTAGGATTGGATGATCCAACTTCTTATGCACTATTGCGAATTGGAAAATGCTACGAAAAACTTGGAAATGCTGAAATGGCGATTCAATTTTACACTAAATGTGTAGAAGAAGATTCTTTGCTTGATAAAGGCTGGATAGCTATTACCGATTTTTATTTAAAAAGCAAACAATATCAAAAAGCACTTTATTACATAGAAAAAGCCATTAATATTGACAGTGAAAATGTGCATTATTGGAAGCGTTATGCGAAAATCAATAACAAACTGAACCTTTTTGAAGAAGCTGAAGTTGGTTATCGCAAAGCTTTAGAACTTGGTAATTATGAATTGGAATCTTGGTTAACCCGAGGCGATATTCTTACCAATTTAGGTGAATATGAAGCAGCGGTAAACAATTTTAACCAAGCCTTGGAGTTTTATCCCGAACATGCCGAGCTAGAATACCGCCTTTCTGGACTTTATTTTACGTTAAGTGAGAATGACAAAGGAGCATTTCATCTTAAGAACGCCCTAAAATCCGAACCCGAATATTTGATGATAATTGAGGAACTTTTTCCTCAAGTATATCAAATGGAATCGGTTGTGGAAATAATCAAACAACACAAAAATCCTTCGCTTTAATTTCTGTATTTTTGGGGTTTTAGCAAATTAAATCTATGCCTCAAAGAAATTTTCTCCAATACTTAATAGTAACCGCAAAAGGACTTGCAATGGGTGCTGCGGATGTTGTGCCCGGAGTTTCAGGCGGAACAATTGCCTTCATCTCTGGAATTTACGAAGAGCTTATTGAAACCATTCACAACATTGATCTAGGCTTCTTCAAAATCTGGAAGAAGGAAGGTTTTTCAAAAGCTTGGAAACATTATAATCTTTCTTTTTTACTGGCGCTTTTTTCAGGGGTTTTTATAAGTATCATCTCGCTTGCAAAACTTATAACCTGGCTTTTGGAAGTCTATCCCATAATGGTTTGGTCCTTTTTCTTTGGGTTGGTAATCGCCAGTATTGTGTATGTTGGCAAACAAATAACTAATTGGAGATTGACTGTAATTGTGGCATTAATTATCGCTTCTGTTCTATCCTATCTAATAACTATTGCGGATCCAATCGGTTCACCGGAAAGCACTTGGTTTCTTTTTTTGGCAGGTTTTATTGCAATAATCGCAATGATACTTCCAGGAATTTCGGGCGCTTTTATTCTTTTGCTTTTGGGTGCCTATACTGCTGTTATTGGCATTGTAACCCAATTAGGCGAAGGAATTACCACTTTAAATAGCTCATTGTTTTTAAATGCGCTCGGGAAGCTTTTAATATTTGGTGTTGGTGCAATTTTAGGTCTGAAAATGTTTTCGCGAGTCTTGAACTGGATGTTCAAACATCACAAAAACTTAATACTCGCCGTGCTTACTGGGTTTATGGTAGGTGCCTTAAACAAAATATGGCCGTGGAAAGAAGTTTTACAATACAGAATGAACCACGCTGGGGAACAAATCCCGTTTATTGAAAGAAGTATTCTTCCACAAAATTACGATGGAAATCCACAGATTTTATATGCCATATTATTTGCGGTCATTGGCTTTTTGACAATTTTTTTGTTGGAAATGATTGCCGTGAAGAAAAGCACAGTATCCAGTAGCAGTAAAGAGTCAAAATAACTCAATAACACTTAACACAACCCGTGTACGAAAATCGCTCCTTTTCCGATAAAACTTGGTTAGTTCTAAAGGGACTTGCTATGGGTGCAGCTAATAAGGTTCCCGGAGTTTCTGGCGGAGTGGTCGCTTTTGTTGCAGGTTTCTATGAGGAATTTATTTATTCCCTTCAAAAAATAAACAGGAAAGCTTTCAAACTGCTTATCGGCGGACGTTATAAAAGTTTGTACCGTTATACCAATGGGCAATTCCTAAGTTTGTTGATTTTGGGGATGGTTATCAGTTATTTCAGCATTTCCAAGCTTCTCGATTATTTAATTGTTCATTACGAACTCTATGTTTGGAGTGCCTTTTTCGGAATGATAATTGGCTCCATTTACTTTATAGCAAAAGATTTTGGCGACTGGAACCGCAAGTATGCCGCTTATCTTTTATGTGGCGTAATTGCTGGCGTAGCGATCAGTTTTTTAGAACCTGCAAAAGAAAACAGTAATCTGTTTTTTGTATTTTTCTGTGGCATGATCAGTGTTTCTGGAATGACTTTGCCTGGATTTTCAGGTTCTTTCATATTAATTCTTTTGGGTAATTATGTATTGTTGTTGGTAGATTCAGTAAATGCGCTTTTTGACACATTCGCAAATATTTTTCAATTGGATTTTAGCTGGGTTTATAATCCCGAAAGGATTGAGCTTTTAAAGGTTTTAGCCGTTTTTTCATTAGGTTCTTTAGTTGGTTTGGTTTCGCTTTCACATTTGTTGGCGTATGTTTTGAAGCGATTTAAAAAAGCTACTTATGCGGTGATTATTGGTTTTATAGCCGGTTCACTTGGTGTGGTTTGGCCGTGGAAAGAAGAAAAATATGTTTTTGACACTTTGGGCCAAATAAAACTCGACGCCAACGGAAGAGAAATAATTACAGGATATACCCGCTATTTCCCTGAAAACTTTGGTACAGAAACCAAACTAGCAATACTATTTATGGTGATTGGGGCAGCCATTGTTTTAAGCTTAGATTGGTACGATAATTACAAAAAGAAACATCGTGTCTAAATTTGGGTTGATAGGAAAAAATATCGGTTATTCTTTTTCAAAAAATTTCTTTTCCGAAAAATTTGAAAATGAAAACCTGTTTCATTCCTATGAAAATTTTGATATTTCTTCCATTGAACTATTCCCGAAAATAATTTCCGAAAACCCAAATTTAAAAGGCTTAAATGTCACCATTCCCTACAAAGAAGAAGTCATCAAATTTCTAAATAGCTTGGATGCAACAGCCCAAAAAATTGGTGCCGTCAACACTATTAAAATTTCTGAAACCGGGAAACTTACAGGCTTCAATACAGATTTTTACGGTTTTCAAAAATCACTTGAAAATTTTCTTCCGCTAAAGAAAAAAACCGCCCTTATTTTGGGTACGGGCGGTGCTTCAAAAGCAATAGCTTATGCATTGGAAAATTTAGATTTTGAATTTAAATTTGTCAGCCGTACGGAAAATTCAAATACAATTAATTACGAGTCCTTAAACAAGTTAATAATTGAAAATCACTTATTGATTGTTAATTGCACGCCCTTGGGAACCTTTCCCAATATTCACGAATATCCCGCCATTCCTTATGGGTTTCTCACTGAAAACCATCTTTTATTCGATTTGATATACAATCCTGCCGAAACAGAGTTTTTAAAACAGGGGAAAACCAACGGAGCAAAAACAGCCAATGGATTGAGGATGTTAGAATTGCAGGCAGAAAAAGCTTGGGAAATCTGGAATTCATAAAATTCACCCAAAAAGATTCAAAAAAACGCTGTGTGCTTTGCCAATTGCGCAGTTGTTAGTATCTTGACCCTCCAAGAAAAACGAACCTAAACATTGAAACAAATGTCTGACGAAAAATTACCTCAGGAAGAGAACGAAGAGAAAATTCCAACTACTGAAACCGTTTCTGAAATTGAAAACAAAATTGAAAAAGATAAAGAAGTATTAGAAACGGAAGAAAAAACAACGGAATCAAGCTCTTCATCAGAAAGCGCGGTTGAAGAAGTTTCTACTGAAGAAACCTCCGAAAACAATAGTGTTGAGGAAACAATTGTTGAAGAAAAAAAATTGGTCAATGAATCTTCTAAGGGGGATGCTTCTCAAGTTAAAGCTTCGGAGGATGAGGAAGGTGAAGATGAGGACGAAGTAGCTTCTTCCGAAGACGAAGAGGACGAAGAAGAACACGAGGAAAAAGCTCAAAAGGATTACAGCTCACTTTCAGAAAAAGAATTGGTTGCTGAACTTGATAAACTTCTGAAAACAAAAAAAATCCAGGAATTAAAGCACGATGTTGAGGAAATCCGTTCAGAATTCAATAGCAAATTCAACGAAGAACTGGAACACAAAAAAGAGGAATTTCTTGCCGAAGGTGGCAATATTATTGACTTCCACTACACTACTCCACTAAAAAAAGAATTCAATTCGCTTTATTTTGACTATAAAGAAAAGCGAAACAGTTATTATAAAAATCTTAAGAAAGACCTACAAGCCAACATAGATAAGCGTTGGGAACTTATTGAGGAGCTAAAAGGCCTTTTGAGTGCTGAAGAAAACATTAACACTACCTATAATCATTTTAAGGAAATTCAAGAAAAATGGCATATGGCTGGGGCAATTCCAAGGGATAAATACAACACCGTTTGGAACACGTATCACCACCATGTTGAAAATTTCTATGATTTTCTTCATTTAAACCGTGAGTTCCGCGATTTAGATTTTAAGCACAATTTAGATAGTAAGCTGAAAATCATTACTCGTGCTGAAGAGCTCGGTCAGGAAACTGATATTAATAAGGCTTTCCGTGAACTACAGATGCTTCACAAAATGTGGAAAGAAGATATTGGGCCTGTTGCAAAGGAATATCGCGATGAAGTTTGGGATAAATTCAGCGAGGCCACAAAAGTAATCCACGACAAGCGCCAAGAACAATTGGCCGAAATGGAAAAAGACTTTGAAGCCAATTATGAAAAGAAAAAACAATTGGTCGAAGAAATAAAAAAAGCTGCTGAAGATACCAAACCAAGTCACCAAGGTTGGCAAAATGCCATTAAGAAGGTGCAGGAACTCCGGGATGCCTTTTTCAACACAGGTCGTGTTCCAAGAGCAAATAATAAAGAAATCTGGAAAGCTTTTAAAGACGCAACGGGTAACTTTAACCATCAAAAGAACAGTTTTTACAAAAACCAGAAAAAAGAACAATACACAAATCTTGAACAGAAGCGTGAACTTATAAAGATTGCAGAGGAAAACAAAGACAGCGAGGATTTTGAAGCCACGACCGCTTTGATGAAAAAAATCCAAGATAATTGGAAAAATATTGGCCACGTGCCACGAAAGGACAGCGACAAGATTTGGAAACGGTTCAAAAAAGCGTGTAATCATTATTTTGACAGACTTCACGCCCAGAAAAATGAAGCCAACAAAGAAGAAATGGTTCATTTTGAAGCCAAGCAAGAAATGCTCGAAAAACTTTCTTCTTTTGAATTGAGCGGCGATCACAAGGTAGATGTGAAAGCCATAAAGGAGAAAATCACCGCTTGGAAAGAAATTGGACGCGTACCATACAACAAACGCAATATTGAACAGAAATTCAACAAAACCTTGGACGGCCTGTTTTCAAAGCTTGACTTGGGCAAAAAGGAAACTGAGCTAATCAAGTTTGACAATAAATTGAACACTCTAGTAAACCGCGAAGACGACCGCAAACTGCAGAATGAGCATTTCTTTATTTCGAAAAAAATAGATGAAACTAAAGACGAAATTAGACAGCTAGAGAACAATTTAGGATTTTTCCACCATGTTGACGAAAACAATCCTTTGGTAAAAGAAGTTCATAAAAATATTGAACGCCATAAAGAGCAGCTTGAAGTTTGGAAGGCAAAACTTTCAAAAATTAAGGAAGTTCGGGAAGATTAAATTTCCAAGTAATTTTATGATTGCTATTCATAATTTCGATTTTTTAGTTGGTAAATGGAATGT
>Ga0209344_10004098_pt1 | contig 13690 bp, 9 predicted proteins | sample Cruoilmetagenom6_FD_187293 | JGI IMG/M metagenome (GOLD analysis project Ga0209344, IMG submission 187293) | Oil polluted marine microbial communities from Coal Oil Point, Santa Barbara, California, USA - Santa Barbara Oil Seep Sample 6 (SPAdes)... | ecosystem: Environmental > Aquatic > Marine >...
AATTATTGCTTAATAATTTTTAGACACCAAACCTTAAAAAGACGCTTCGGCGTCTTTTTTGTTTTCAGTACGACCAGCTTCACGGGTTTATCCGTGATGAGGAAATACGTTAATAAAACAGTCCCAATGGACTGTTTTTAGTGATTTTCGCAAGTACCTCTGGTGCGCAGCTGAGAGTCGTACAGTTGGTGCTGGTGTTGTATCGTTTTTACCTTAACGGATGTATTGCTTAATAATTTTTAGACACCAAACCTTAAAAAGACGCTTCGGCGTCTTTTTTGTTTTCAGTCCTCGCCGTACTCTGAGTAAGTGGGTAGCTGTGCTCTTGGTGTTATATCAATTTCATTACATCATTGCCCACCTGGGCTGATTAAAATAAGCTATGGCAGCGTTGCTCACATGGGTAATGGTGAGTACTTAGGTTTTGTCTGGAACACAAAAACCTGTGTTCTCAATTCCAATAGAAAATTGCTTAATTAAGCGCCTTGCGCTGATTTATTTCTTACGTACAACAAGATCGCAAACTTAATAAAACTGTTATTAGCTATCAATAGCAAACAATAATAAATATTGAAGCTTCCTTTTTTGACACTGAGAATTAATTGCGAGTAAATATACCTTACACTGTAATTTTTTTTAGCGGGCTACTATTTACTAACTATCAAGTGCTAAAATGTAAAAAGGCTCGGTGTTAAAGGGGGTTATGATTACTCATAAACCACACTAGCGGGGCTAAATATCCAGTCATTTTTAAAAAATATCCAAGCGAAATAAGCATAGATCTACTCTTAATGCTTAAAATTTAGATTACTGAATAGCTGAAAGGTTAAATAGTCCTTGAGTAAAATATTTTGCTTAGTATAATAGCGCCTCACTTCTAGAGTCACTCTTAATTCCCAAACAGCTAAGACCACTCGGTAAGTGTAAGTAGAATTTAAAGGGGTATAGTTCCAATTGGTAGAACAGCGGTCTCCAAAACCGACGGTTGGGAGTTCGAATCTCTCTACCCCTGCCATTTTTAGTAAAGTCTTTATCAGTTAAATGTAAATGATAGAGACTTTAGATTTTAACCTCGATTTTGTCGGGGTTGCTTTGTCTTAGAATAGACACGTAATTACAGGTAGTAGATATGAATGCAAGTACTGAAACTGAACCAAGCGGTTCATTTGATTTTTTAAAGTGGAGCGTAATTGTTTTACTTTTAGCTGGCGCTGTCGTCGGTAATTACGTTTTTGCTGAGCAATCAGTTCTTGTTCGCGCTTTAGCAGTAGTTGCAGCTATTGTTGTCGCTGGGCTTGTTGCTATGCAAACCGTTAAAGGTCGTACTGCAGTGACATTTGCTAAAGAGTCACGTACTGAAGTACGTAAAGTGGTTTGGCCAACGCGGCAAGAGGCAGTACAAACAACCGGTATTGTTTTAGTGGCAACAGTAATTATGTCGTTACTACTATGGGGATTAGATTCAGTTCTATTTTGGGTAGTGGGATTGATCACCGGATTAAAAGTAGGTTAAAGGCAATATCATGACTGAAGAAATAATAAATACAGATACACTCGAAGAAACCGACAAATCACATTTACGCTGGTATGTTGTGCAAGCATTTTCGGGCTACGAAGGTCGCGTGCAAAAAACCTTAGCCGAGCATATTGAAATTCATAGCTTGCAAGATAAGTTTGGTCAAATTTTAGTACCGACCGAGGAAGTTATTGAAATGCGCGCTGGCCAAAAGCGTAAAAGTGCCCGTAAGTTTTTTCCAGGTTATGTGCTAGTTCAAATGGCAATGGATGAAGAAGCTTGGCACTTAGTTAAAAGTGTGCCGCGCGTATTAGGCTTTATTGGTGGTACCAGTGATCGACCTGCACCTATTACCCAAAAAGAAGCCGATCGCATCTTACAGCGTCTTGAAGACACTGATAAGCCTAAGCCTAAAACCTTGTTTGAACCAGGTGAAGTGGTGCGTGTTGTTGATGGCCCCTTTGCTGACTTTAATGGTGTGGTTGAAGAGCTTGATTACGAGAAAAACCGAATTAAAGTATCTGTGCTTATATTTGGTCGCTCAACACCGGTTGATTTGGAATTTGGTCAAGTCGAAAAAGGCTAGTGACCACTTAACTGATAAAAACCAGGGCTATTGCTCTGGTTTTTTTATGTCAATAATTTACCGCCCTGATAGTGCTATCGTTTTCGCTTAAGAACAATGGCAAAGCTGCAGCAGTACGCAACTTTTTCAGCTGAGCATGTCTGATTTAGCCGAGAAATGCTTGCAACGTTCTTTTTTTGAACAAATTAAGTATCTTATCTTGCACTACAGGCAATGAATAATATATAATCCGCTGCCGATTTTGTCTGATAAAGATAACGTCGATTTTTGTTAACGGGGAGCTGGTTTTTAACATCAGCGTTTGCACCCATACTAAAGGTATTAAAACCATGGCTAAAAAAGTCACAGCTTTAATCAAGCTACAAGTTGCTGCTGGCGCAGCAAACCCGTCACCGCCAGTTGGTCCTGCACTAGGTCAACACGGTGTCAACATCATGGAATTCTGTAAAGCGTTTAACGCCAAAACAGATTCTTTGGAAAAAGGCGCTCCAGTACCAGTAGTTATTACTGTTTATGCTGATCGTTCTTTCACGTTCGAAACAAAAACTCCACCTGCTGCTTATTTACTATTAAAGGCTGCTGGTGTTAAGAGTGGTTCAGGTCGTCCTAACACTGATAAAGTTGGTACTGTTACGACAGCACAACTTGAAGAAATTGTTAAGACTAAAGAATCAGATCTTACTGCTGGTTCTATGGAAGCTGCAGTGCGTACCATTGCGGGCTCTGCTCGTTCAATGGGTTTAGTGGTAGAGGACTAATCAATGGCTAAATTATCAAAACGCGCTCGTCTTATCCGTGAAAAAGTAGACGTATTAAAAGAATATGACATCAGCGAAGCACTTTCTTTGTTGAAAGAACTTGCTACAGCTAACTTCCGTGAAAGCGTAGATGTTGCAGTAAATCTTGGCATCGATGCTCGTAAATCAGATCAAAACGTACGTGGTGCGACAGTATTACCTAACGGGACAGGTCGTGATGTTCGTGTTGCTGTATTTACTCAAGGCGCTAACGCTGATAAAGCGAAAGAAGCCGGTGCAGACATCGTAGGTATGGAAGATTTAGCAGAGCAAGTTAAAGCCGGTAACATGGACTTTGACGTAGTAATCGCTACGCCAGACGCTATGCGTGTTGTTGGTCAACTTGGTCAGATTTTAGGTCCACGTGGTCTAATGCCTAACCCGAAAGTTGGCACAGTGACACCAGATGTTGTTACGGCTGTAAATAACGCTAAAGCGGGTCAAATCCGCTACCGCAATGACAAAAACGGTATCATCCATACTACGATTGGTAAGGCTGATTTCGAAGATGCTAAGTTGCAGGAAAACCTTGAGTCATTATTGGAAGCGCTTAAAAAAGCAAAACCAGCTAATGCTAAAGGCCAGTACATTAAGAAAGTTTCTGTTTCAACTACTATGGGTGCCGGCGTTGTCGTCAACCAAGCTAGCTTGACTCAATAATTTTCTGTAAAGCGTCGATTATCGATACTTTACAAGGGCGAAATTATAGACTATAATTTCGCCCCTTAAATTTTGGTAGGTGTTGTTTAAAAATAAGCATTTATTTGCTTTAGACAGCCCCGTCAAAGACCGTAGGTGCTGAGACGATTCTTCGTTAAATGCTTAATTTTTCCTACGTAGATGGTGATTACCCAGTATTTCCTAATTCTGGTCCTCGCCGTAACGGCCTAAGCAAATATTAATTTGTTTAGGGATAGTAAATACCGGTTTTTTATTGCCGGTGAACCAGGAGTAAAGCCAATGGCTATCAATCTTGATGACAAAAAAGCAATTGTTGCTGAAGTTCAAGAAGCTGCCAATGGCGCTCAATCAGCTGTAGTCGCGGATTCACGCGGTGTTTCAGTTGAAGCAATTACTGTATTACGTAAGCAAGCACGTGAAAATGGCGTATGGATGAAGGTTATCCGTAACACATTAGCACGTCGTGCATTACAAGGTACTGACTTTGAATGTGTTTCTGACACATTAGTTGGTCCATCTTTAATTGCATTCTCAAACGAGCATCCAGGTGCCGCAGCACGCTTATTCACAGACTTCGCTAAAACTAACGAAGCCTTTGAACTAAAAGCAGCAGCATTTGAAGGTAATGCCGTAGACGTAAACATGTTAGCTAAGCTACCAACTTACGACGAAGCAATTGCACGTTTAATGAGCGCTATGAAAGAAGCATCTGCAGGCAAACTTGTCCGCACAATTGCTGCAGTACGCGATCAGAAAGAGCAAGAAGCTGCTTAATAATTGTTTACCTCTTAAAAATAAGAGCACAATTCGCACTTTTTGTATTTATAGTTATTTATAACAGTTATAAAAACTGTTACTTAAAACAGGAAATTTAAAATGTCTATTTCTAAAGACGATATCCTAAATGCTGTTGCTGACATGTCAGTAATGGACGTAGTTGCACTAATTGAAGCAATGGAAGAGAAGTTCGGCGTATCTGCTGCTGCTGCTGTTGCTGTTGCTGGTGGCGCTGCTGAAGCTGCTGAAGAGCAAACTGAATTTGATGTTGTATTAACTAGCTTCGGTGAGAAGAAAGTTGCTGTAATCAAAGCCGTTCGTGGCGCAACTGGTCTTGGCTTAAAAGAAGCTAAAGACCTTGTTGAATCAGCTCCGAAAGCGATCAAAGAAGGCGTTGAAAAAGCTGAAGCTGAAGAGCTTAAGAAAGTTCTTGAAGAAGCCGGTGCTTCTGTTGAGATCAAATAATCTGTTTTTAAACAGATTATTTGCCTGAAAAGGCAATGGCTGGTGATTTAAACGTCACCGGCCTTTTTGCGCTAAAGAAAGTGGTTTTTTTTTGAACCAAAACAGTGCATTATTTGATGCTTGATAAAAAAAGTATCACTGCAATATCCTGTCTGATACCAATTGGATTAGATAATAGATAGTCACAAGGTACGTGTATTGTCCATTATTTAAGTCCAATTGGTATTTAAAGGCAGATCGGCCATAACCAGCAAGCTGAGGAACCCCATGGTTTACTCTTACTCTGAAAAGAAACGTATTCGCAAGGACTTTGGTAAAAGTGTGCAAGTAATGGACTACCCATTCTTGTTATCAATCCAACTCGAATCTTTCCGTAAGTTTATTGATATTGATCCAACAGGTGAAGCAGGCCTAGAGGCTGCGTTTCGTTCTATTTTCCCAATTAAAGCCTACTCCGGTAGCTCAGAATTACAATATGTGAGCTACCGTTTAGGCGAGCCGTTATTTGACGTGAAAGAATGTCAAATCCGCGGCGTCACTTATTCTGCACCACTGCGCGTGAAATTACGTCTTGTTGTTTATGACAAAGAAGCAGCGGCAGGTACAGTTAAAGATATCAAAGAACAAGAAGTATACATGGGTGAAATACCATTAATGACTGACAACGGTACGTTTGTCATCAATGGTACAGAGCGGGTTATTGTTTCACAATTACATCGCTCTCCTGGTGTGTTTTTCGATCATGATAAAGGTAAAACACATTCTTCTGGTAAAGTGTTATATAACGCTCGTGTTATTCCTTACCGTGGTTCATGGTTAGATTTCGAATTTGATCCAAAAGATAATTTATTTGTTCGTATTGACCGTCGTCGTAAATTACCTGCGTCGATCATTTTGCGTGCTTTAGAGTACTCAACAGAAGAAATTTTAGATATCTTCTACGATACCACTAACTTCGAAATTAAAGGCGATAAGCTCGTAATGGATTTAATTCCAGAACGCTTACGTGGCGAGACTGCGACTTTCGACATTACGTTACCAAATGGTGATGTATTAGTTGAACAAGGTCGTCGTATTACTGCGCGTCATATTCGTTCGCTTTCTAAAGCGAAAATGAAAACGTTAGAAGTACCAGCAGAGTACATCGTAGGCAAGGTTCTTTCAAAAGCTTATATTGATGAGTCTACCGGTGAAGTAATCGCTGAAGCGAATGCTGAAATCACTTTAGAAATGCTTGCTGAATTAAGCCAAGCAGGTCATAAAGTACTTGCTACTTTATATATGAACGAATTCGATGTTGGTTCATATATGTCTGACACATTACGTGTAGATAATTCAACTAACCGCTTAGAAGCACTAGTGGAAATTTACCGTATGATGCGTCCTGGCGAGCCGCCAACAAAAGACGCAGCAGACACATTATTTAATAACCTATTTTTCGCCCTAGAGCGTTATGACTTATCAACTGTCGGTCGTATGAAGTTCAACCGTCGTGTGGGTAATGCTGATGATGTTGGTACTGGTGTGTTATCTAAAGAAGATATCATTTCAGTGATGAAAACCTTGATCAGCATCCGTGACGGTAAAGGCGAAGTAGATGATATCGATCACTTAGGTAACCGTCGTATTCGCTCTGTTGGCGAAATGGCAGAGAACCAATTCCGTGTTGGTTTAGTACGTGTTGAACGTGCTGTTCGTGAACGTTTAAGTCTGGGTGACTTAGATGCGATCATGCCACAAGATCTCATTAACGCTAAGCCGATTTCTGCTGCCGTTAAAGAATTCTTTGGTTCATCACAATTGTCACAATTTATGGATCAGAACAACCCGTTATCAGAAGTGACGCATAAACGTCGTATTTCTGCTTTAGGGCCGGGTGGTTTAACCCGCGAACGTGCTGGCTTTGAAGTACGTGATGTACATCCAACGCATTATGGTCGTGTTTGTCCGATTGAAACGCCAGAAGGTCCAAACATTGGTTTGATCAACTCGCTTTCATGTTACGCACGTACTAACGATTATGGCTTCTTAGAAACGCCTTATCGTAAAATTGTTGATGGCGTAATTACCGATGACATCGATTACCTTTCTGCGATTGAAGAAGGTAACTTTGTTATTGCACAAACCACAGCTGAAGTGGATGCAGATGGTAAATTAGTTGATGGCTTAGTTGCTTGTCGTCACAAAAATGAATTTACCCTCATGTCGGCTGACCAAGTCCAGTATATGGATGTATCTCCACAGCAAATCGTTTCGGTTGCGGCTTCACTGATTCCGTTCCTAGAGCATGATGATGCTAACCGTGCCTTGATGGGCTCGAACATGCAACGTCAAGCTGTACCTACACTGAAAGTGGATAAGCCACTTGTTGGTACCGGTATGGAAAAAATTGTTGCGGTAGATTCTGGTGTAACTGTTGTTGCTAAACGTGGTGGTGTTGTTAGTTACGTAGATGCGTCACGTATCGTGGTTAAAGTTAATGAAAATGAGATGGTTCCAGGCGAAGCTGGCATTGATATTTACAACTTAACAAAATACACCCGTTCAAACCAAAATACCTGTATCAACCAACGCCCATTGTGTCGTATGGCTGAGCCAGTGGTTCGTGGTGATGTATTAGCTGATGGTCCTTCAACCGATATGGGTGAATTGGCACTTGGTCAAAACATGCGTATTGCTTTCATGCCTTGGAATGGTTACAACTTTGAAGATTCAATGTTGTTATCTGAGCGTGTAGCTACTGAAGATCGTTTCACGACTATCCATATTCAAGAGTTAACGTGTATCGCGCGTGATACTAAGCTTGGCAGTGAAGAAATTACTGCTGATATTCCCAATGTTGGCGAATCTGCATTATCTAAATTAGATGAAGCGGGTGTTGTTTACATTGGTGCTGAAGTTAATGGTGGTGACATCTTAGTGGGTAAAGTTACTCCTAAAGGTGAAACGCAGTTAACGCCGGAAGAAAAACTCTTACGTGCCATCTTTGGTGAAAAAGCCGCTGACGTTAAAGACAGCTCTTTACGTGTACCTAACTCAGTATCAGGTACCATCATTGATGTACAAATCTTCACCCGTGATGGTGTAGAGAAAGATGCTCGTGCGGTTGAAATCGAAGAAATGCAACTGAAAGAAGTCAAGAAAGACTTGGGTGATGAGTTTAGCATTTTAGAAGATGGCATTTATGCACGTGCGAAGAAGTTATTGTTAGCATCAGGCTTAAATGAATCTGATCTTAACAGCATGTCACGCGATAAGTGGTTAGTGCAAAACTTAAGCGACGAAGGTCAACAGTCTGAGCTTGAGCAAATTGCAGAACAATACGACAACATCAAAGCCGACTTCGATAAGAAATATGAAGTTAAGCGCCGTAAGATCACTCAAGGTGATGACTTAGCGCCAGGCGTGTTGAAAATCGTTAAAGTTTACTTAGCTGTTAAACGTCGTATCCAGCCAGGTGATAAAATGGCTGGTCGTCATGGTAACAAAGGTGTTATTTCAAACGTAGTACCTGTTGAAGACATGCCTTACGATGAAAACGGTGTACCAGTTGATGTCGTACTTAACCCGTTGGGTGTACCATCACGAATGAACATTGGTCAGATCCTAGAAACACATTTAGGTATGGCTGCTCGTGGTATTGGTGAAAAAATTAACCGTATGTTGGAAGCTCAACTAGAAATTCACAAGTTACGTGAATTCTTAAAAGAAGTTTACAACTTAGGTGAGTCTCGTCAAGAGGTCGATATTGATTCATTCTCGGATGATGAAGTCATGCGCTTAGCGGGTAACTTACGTGCGGGTCTGCCGATTGCGACACCAGTATTTGATGGTGCTAGCGAGAAAGAGATCAAAGATTTATTCAAACTTGCTGATATGCCTGAAAGTGGTCAGTTTACGCTTACCGATGGCCGTACAGGTCGTAACTTTGAGCGTCCAGTGACTGTTGGTTACATGTATATGTTGAAACTGAACCATTTAGTTGATGACAAAATGCATGCGCGTTCTACGGGTTCTTACAGCCTGGTAACGCAACAGCCATTAGGTGGTAAAGCACAGTTTGGTGGTCAGCGTTTCGGTGAGATGGAAGTGTGGGCACTAGAAGCATACGGTGCCGCTTATACCTTGCAAGAAATGTTAACGGTTAAATCTGATGATGTAGCTGGTCGTACTAAGATGTATAAAAACTTAGTTGACGGTGATCATCGCATGGAACCGGGTATCCCTGAATCATTCAACGTATTGTTGAAAGAAATTCGCTCGTTGGGTATCAACATCGAATTAGATCAGGACTAGGCTACTATAAGCTACATTGCTGACTTTTAGCGACTGCTGAAAGTCAGTACAGGGAGAGAACAGGCAACTGTTCTCTCCGGTATTTAACTCCGACAGGAGATAGAGTGTGAAAGATTTACTTAAGTTTCTTAAGCAACAAAATCAAACAGAAGAGTTCGATGGAATTCGCATCGGGCTAGCTTCACCGGACATGATTCGTTCATGGTCATTTGGTGAAGTAAAGAAACCTGAGACGATTAACTATCGTACTTTTAAGCCAGAACGCGATGGTTTGTTCTGTGCGCGTATTTTTGGTCCAGTTAAAGATTATGAATGTCTTTGTGGCAAATACAAACGCCTTAAGCATCGCGGTGTCATTTGTGAAAAATGTGGCGTAGAAGTGACATTAACTAAAGTTCGTCGTGACCGCATGGGTCACATCGAATTAGCAAGTCCAGTTGCGCATATTTGGTTCTTAAAGTCATTGCCATCACGTATCGGTCTATTATTAGACATGACATTACGTGATATTGAACGTGTACTTTATTTTGAATCTTATGTTGTTACCGAACCGGGTATGACGACATTAGAGAAAAGCCAAATTCTAACCGAAGAAGAATATCTTGATGCGTTAGAAGAGCACGGTGATGAATTTGACGCCCTAATGGGTGCTGAAGCGGTACTGGCATTATTACAACAGATCGATCTTGACGGTGAAGTCGCGCAAATGCGTGAAGAGTTACCTGAAATCGGCTCTGAAACAAAACGTAAGAAAATCACTAAACGTTTAAAATTGATGGAAGCATTCGCAGCATCAGGTAACAAGCCTGAGTGGATGATCATGAACGTTTTACCAATTTTACCACCAGACTTACGTCCGTTGGTACCATTGGATGGTGGTCGTTTTGCCACTTCTGATTTGAACGATTTATACCGTCGTGTAATTAACCGTAACAACCGTCTTAAACGTCTTCTCGATCTAGTGGCACCAGACATCATCGTACGTAACGAAAAGCGTATGTTGCAAGAGTCTGTTGATGCCTTATTAGATAACGGTCGTCGTGGTCGTGCAATTACCGGTTCTAACAAACGTCCTCTTAAATCACTTGCCGATATGATCAAAGGTAAGCAAGGTCGTTTCCGTCAGAACTTATTGGGTAAACGTGTTGATTATTCTGGTCGTTCGGTAATTACCGTGGGTCCAACATTACGCTTACATCAGTGTGGTTTACCTAAGAAAATGGCGTTAGAGTTATTCAAGCCATTTATTTACGGTAAATTAGAAGCGCGTGGTTTAGCGACAACAATCAAAGCGGCTAAGAAATTAGTTGAGCGTGAAGGCGCTGAAGTTTGGGATGTACTTGACGAAGTAATTCGTGAGCATCCGGTTATGCTTAACCGTGCACCAACTCTGCATAGATTAGGTATCCAAGCGTTTGAACCAGTATTGATTGAAGGTAAAGCAATACATTTACATCCGTTGGTTTGTGCGGCATATAACGCCGATTTCGATGGTGACCAAATGGCGGTACACGTACCGTTGACAATCGAAGCACAAATGGAAGCTCGTACGTTGATGATGTCAACGAACAACGTTCTTTCACCAGCTAACGGTGACCCTATCATCGTACCATCACAAGATGTTGTCTTAGGTTTATATTACCTAACACGCGACCGTGTAAATGGTTTAGGTGAAGGTATGGTATTTACCGACATCAAAGAAGCTGAAAAAGCTTACCGCACCGGTTTTGCTGAACTTCATGCCCGTGTGAAAATTCGTATTACTGAACATATTCGCAATAGCGAAGGTGTGCTAGAAGCGAAAACGACATTGCGTGATACCACAGTCGGTCGTGCTATCTTATGGCAAGTATGTCCAGACGGCATGCCTTATGATCTCATTGATCAGCCACTAGGTAAAAAGCCAATTTCAAAACTGATTAACCATGCGTACCGTAACTTGGGCCTTAAAGATACTGTTATCTTTGCTGACCACATTATGTACACAGGTTTTCACTACGCGATGATTGCAGGTGCTTCAGTTGGTATCGACGATATGGTTATTCCGGCAGCGAAATACACTATTATCGAAGATTCAGAAGAAGAAGTTGCCGAGATCCAAACTCAGTTCGAGCAAGGTTTGGTAACGCAAGGTGAAAAATACAACAAAGTTATTGATATTTGGTCATCAGCGAACGAGAAAATCTCGAAAGCGATGATGGACAACTTATCAAAAGAAACCGTGATTAACGCTAAAGGTGAGCCAGAAGAGCAAGACTCTTTCAACTCTATCTATATGATGGCCGATTCAGGTGCTCGTGGTAGTGCTGCACAGATTCGTCAGCTAGCGGGTATGCGTGGCTTGATGGCTAAACCAGATGGTTCAATCATCGAAACACCAATCACAGCTAACTTCCGTGAAGGCTTGAACGTATTACAGTACTTTATCTCTACACATGGTGCGCGTAAAGGTTTGGCCGATACGGCATTGAAAACAGCTAACTCGGGTTACTTAACTCGTCGTCTCGTTGATGTGGCACAAGATTTGGTGGTTACCGAACATGACTGTGGCACATTAGATGGCCTACAAATGACGCCATTGATTGAAGGTGGTGATGTTGTTGAGCCGTTACGCGAGCGTGTTTTAGGTCGTGTTGTCGCTGAAGATGTTGTTAAACCAGGTACAGATGAAGTATTACTACCGCGTAATACACTGATTGATGAAGCTTTATGTGATTTCATTGAAGAGAATTCAATTGATCAAATGAAAGTACGTTCAATCATTACTTGTAAAACTGACTTTGGTATTTGTGCTCATTGTTACGGTCGTGATTTGGCTCGTGGTCATATGATCAACCAAGGTGAAGCGATTGGTGTTGTGGCAGCACAATCTATCGGTGAACCAGGTACACAGCTTACCATGCGTACGTTCCACATCGGTGGTGCGGCATCTCGTGCATCAGCTGAGAACAACGTACAAGTTAAGAACACAGGTACACTGAAATTACAAAACGCTAAATTTGTTACTAACTCAGAAGATCACTTAGTGATTACTTCACGCTCATCAGAGCTAACGGTTATTGATGAGCTAGGTCGTGAGAAAGAGCGTTATAAAGTGCCTTACGGTACGATATTGAATAAGAAAGATGGCGGCGCTATCAATGCTGGTGACATCATTGCTAATTGGGATCCGCATACGCATCCAATTATCACTGAAGTTGGTGGTAAGGTGCAATTCGTTGAGCTTATCGATGGCGTAACTATGGTTCGCCAAACGGATGAGCTAACAGGTTTATCAAGTATCGTAGTGACTGAAGCAGGTCAGCGTAACTCTGCGGGTAAAGAAATGCGCCCAATGGTTAAGTTAGTTGATGCTAAAGGCAACGATGTGATGATTGCCGGTACTGAAATTCCAGCACAATACTTCTTACCAGGTAACGCAATTGTTAACCTTGAAGATGGTGCGGAAGTTGGTGTTGGTGATGCGTTAGCGCGTATTCCACAAGCGTCATCAAAAACTCGTGATATTACCGGTGGTTTACCACGTGTAGCTGATTTATTTGAAGCACGTAAGCCTAAGCTTCCAGCTATCTTAGCTGAGAAAACAGGTATTATCGCTTTCGGTAAAGAAACTAAAGGTAAAGTGCGTTTACTTATCACTCAACCAAGTGGTGAAGTATATGAAGAGATGATCCCTAAAATGCGTCAATTAAACGTGTTTGAAGGTGAGTCGGTACTTAAAGGTGAAGTTATTGCCGATGGTCCAGAGTCTCCGCACGATATCTTACGCTTACGTGGCGTAGCTCCAGTCGCTAACTACATTGTTAACGAAGTACAAGAAGTATACCGTTTACAAGGTGTTAAGATTAACGATAAGCACATTGAAGTTATCGTCCGTCAAATGATCCGCAAGTGTGAGATTTTAGACGCCGGTGATAGTAACTTCCTTAAAGGTGAAATCCTAGAAGTTGCCCGTGTCAACATCTCTAATCGTGAGTTAGAAGCTGCCGGTAAACAACCAGCTGAATACGAAATGCAAATGATGGGTATTACCAAGGCATCACTAGCAACAGAGTCATTCATCTCAGCAGCATCTTTCCAAGAAACCACACGAGTTCTGACTGAAGCCGCAGTAGCGGGTAAGAAAGATAAACTTCGTGGCTTGAAAGAGAATGTTATTGTTGGTCGCTTAATCCCAGCAGGTACCGGTTATTCTTACCACCAAGAACGTGCGCGTGCTAAAAACGCCGTTCCTGTAGAAGAAGTCACAGTATCAGCTGATGAAGCAGCGCAAGCATTAACTGACGCTTTAAATGCAGATTTAAGCTCTCCGAGTGAATAGTAGAGCTAAATCGGTTAAAAGTAGATGATTAGCCTGTCTATTGCGAGTAAAGCTTGACAGGTTAAAGCTTGACCTATAGAATTCCGCGACCCTATATTCCGTACCTATGTGTATTGAATCTAGAGTCGCGGATTTTCACGTTTATAAGGGTGTAAATTTCCCCATTGATTGGAATTTACACAAATTTAACTAATCGGGAGCTATTTAATGGCAACTATTAACCAATTAGTACGTAAACCACGTGTAAGACA
>Ga0209344_10004101_pt1 | contig 13677 bp, 11 predicted proteins | sample Cruoilmetagenom6_FD_187293 | JGI IMG/M metagenome (GOLD analysis project Ga0209344, IMG submission 187293) | Oil polluted marine microbial communities from Coal Oil Point, Santa Barbara, California, USA - Santa Barbara Oil Seep Sample 6 (SPAdes)... | ecosystem: Environmental > Aquatic > Marine...
TCTCGACCAGCAGCTTTGCACCGGGGGTTTCGATCAAGCCGTCAGGACCGAGATAGACCGCCCTGGCCGCTTCGTCATTGGCGAGCATCGTGACAACGAGATCAGTTCCGGCAGCAAGGTCACCGGGCAGCTGAGCGGCCTTTGCCCCATGCGCCGCCACAAAGTCTTCAACCGGCCCGACTGAGCGGTTCCAGATCGTCACATCATGACCCGCATGTGCGCAATTGGCCGCCATCGGGCGCCCCATCCGCCCGAGACCTGCAAAACCCAGCTTCATGTCATGCGGCCTTTTCGCCGCTTGCGGTGATTCCCGAAATCGCCTGAACAAGATTGTCCTCGGTGACTTCCTGCGCGGTAAACTCACGCATGATCCGGCCCTGATACATCGCCACGATCCGGTCAGACACCTGCAGCACTTCCGGCATTTCCGAGGATATCACTATTACCGCATAGCCCTGCTTCGCCAACTCCCGGATCAATTTGTGGATCTCCGACTTCGAGCCCACATCAATGCCGCGTGTTGGCTCGTCAACGATCAGCACTTTCGGGTGCATCGACAGCCATTTGCCGATGACGATCTTCTGTTGGTTACCGCCCGACAGATTGCCCACAAGCTGACGCCAGTTCGGCGTCTTGATTTCCAGCTTGTCGCGATAGAGATCGAAAATAGCGATCTCGGCACCGTCCGACACGAACGGACCGGCAGTCAGGTCGCCAACTTGCGGCAATGTCATGTTGTCCCGGCAATTCATCCCCAGCACCAGGCCCTGTTCCTTGCGGTTCTCGGGCACCAGCGAAATGCCATTCTGGATGGCTGCGACCGGTGAAGTGATCTTCACTTCCTTGCCTTCAAGATAAATCGCGCCCTTGCTTGGCGTGCGAAGGCCGAACAGCGTCTCTGCAATTTCCGTCCGCCCGGCGCCGACAAGCCCGTAGAAGCCGAGCACCTCGCCCGAGTGAACCTTGAAATTGATGCCTTCAAACAGGGAATCGCATGACAGATCCTTCACCTCGAGTGCAATGGCTCCGCAATCGGTCGGCTCATGCTTGCGGGTAAGATCGAGGCTGCGGCCGATCATCAGCTGCGTGACCTCATCCTCGTTGGTCGCTGCCGTAATCAGCGTCCCGCGGTAGCTGCCATCGCGCAGCACGCTGATCCGGTCAGAGATCGTGAAAATCTCCTCCATCCGATGCGAGATATAGACGACACCGACGCCGCGTTCCGTCAGGTCCCGGATAACGTCGAACAGGACAACCTTCTCCGCATCCGTCAGCGAGGCCGTGGGTTCGTCAAACACAACCGTCTTTGCATCCACCGTAAGGGCACGCGCAATCTCCACCATCTGTTTGTTGGCAATCGACAGATCACCGACCGTTACCTCGGGACCAAATCCGCAGTTCAATCTCTTGAGGATGGCGCCGGCCTTTGCCAGCAGCGTTGGGGTGTCGACCAGGCCGAACCGCTTGCGCGGCAATTCTCCGAGATAGATATTTTCGGCAACCGACATTTCTTCGGCGAGGCTCAATTCCTGGTGAATCAGCACCACGCCCTTGGCCTTCGCCTCAAGCGGTGTCCGCATGATGACCTGCTTGGCCTCGATGTAGATCCGCCCTTCGTCAGGCTGATGCATCCCAGCAAGAACCTTCATCAGGGTGGATTTGCCCGCGCCGTTCTCTCCCAGCAGCGCGTGAACCTCTCCGGGCAGAACTTCGAAACTGACACCGTCGAGCGCGCGCACGCCGGGAAATGTCTTGACGATGCCCTCAAGACGAAGGGCTGGCGTTTGCGTGCTCATGTCCTGAGTTCCCCTTTGCCCTTGATGTTAAGCTGGCGGTCAAGAAACAGCACTGCAATCAGGATCAGGCCGATGACGAGATTGACGGTCTCCGTGTCGGCGCCGATATGGCCCAGCCCCTTGCGCAGCAGCTGGATGGCGAGCACACCGCCGAACGTGTTGATAACCGATCCGCTGCCGCCGACGAGCTTGGTACCGCCCAAAACAACGGCAGTAATGGCCCAGAGTTCATAGAGTTCGCCATCATTGGGGTTGACCGACCCGCTGGCCGAATAGAACACGATACTGGAAAACGCTGTCAGGAAGCCGATCAGAACGAAGTTCCACAGCATGTGCGGCCCGACCCGGATGCCGGCGTTGACAGCGGCATCCCGATTGTCGCCCACCGCATAGGCGTTGCGGCCGTGGACCGTCCGGGTCATCATCAACCAGACCAGAAAGGTCAGGACGATGAAGACAATCGCCGGAAATTCCAGACCCAGGAAGCTCGATTCAGTCATGTCGACCAGAGTCCAGTTAAGCTGGAATGTCGGCTGCTCTCCATTGTACATGAACACAAGACCGCGATAGCCGAGCATCGCACCGAGCGTCACGATGAAGGCGTCGACCCCAGTTTTCCAGACGATCAGTCCATTAATGGCGCCAAGCACCATGCCGGTGATCAACGCCAGTCCCCAGGCAAACGGGATCACGGTGAATTCACTCAGTCCAGAAAAAATCGGCCAGGTTTGCGAATCCAGCATGACGATGGCGCTGAGCGCGAAGATCGCACCGACCGAGAGATCGATGTTGCCGTTGATCATGATCACCGTCATGCCGAGCGCGATGATGCCGATGGGCGCGGACTGCTTGAGAAGCAGCAGCATATTGTCGAGGTCCATAAAGCGGGTCTCCGATAGCGACAGGAACCTTCCTGCCACCGAGAAGAACACAAGTTCGAGAACAATGAAGCCCCAGATGGCGCCGCGCTTGATCATCTTGGTACGGTTTGACGTGGTCATAGCAGCCCCCTCAAGCGATCGGTGACAACAGGCGGCCACGCTTCGCCGCAATGTCGAGCCACACGGCGAGGATGATGATCAGCCAGGTCACGACGTACTGGACGTAGAATTCGAGACCGACCAGCAACAATCCGTTCTGGATGAACCCCAGGATCAGGACCCCGATCACGGTCTTGAACACCGTGCCCGAACCGCCAAGCAGCGAGGCCCCGCCTAAGATGATCGCAGCAAGAACTTCGAGCTCCAGCCCCTGCCCGACGGTGTTCTGGCTGCCCATCGACCGGCTCGCCTGAAGAAGGCCGGCCATTGCTACGCAGAAAGACGAAATCAGATAGGTCATCAACACGATGCGCGGACGACGGATGCCGGAGAATGTTGCGGCCACCCCGTTGCCGCCCACCGCATAGACCTTGCGCCCGAACGGTGTTTTGGCGAGCAACACGGATAACAGGCACGCCAGACCCAGAAAGATAATGATCGGCACCGGCACACCAAGAAGCGAGCCCTGGCCGATAACGCTGAACCAGGTGCCTTCCTTGTCGGCAATATCCATGTTCTTGCCGCCGCTGTAAGTCAGCGTCAGACCATGGATCGCGGACAACATGCCGAGCGTGACAATCAGCGAATTGAGTTTGAAATAGCCAACCAGCACGCCGATTATAGCGCCGAGCGCCATGGTCATGAGAAACATTGCGGGAATGGCCAGTTCGGGTCCGATCTTGTCATGCAGATCAAGCACGACGATTGTCGAGAACGACATCATCGAGCCGACCGAAAGATCGAGATTTCCGCTGATGACGACAAAGGTCACACCCAGTGCCATCACGCCAAGGATTGCCGACGACCGGACCACTCCAAGCACGTTATCGACCGTTATAAAGCGGTCATTCAGCAGTGCAAAGCCGATCATGAAAATCACGAATGCGACCAGAATTCCCTGGCGCGCAATTAGCTTGCCTATTGCGTTAAGCCTTTCGTCCGCCATCCCTTAATTCCTCCCGACGTCAGGTCCCTTGTTCAGACCAACGTCATTCCTCCATCAATCATGACGATCTGCCCCGTCATGTAATCGCTTTCCTTCGACGCCAGGAACGTCGTCGTGCCGGTAATGTCCGACGGCGTCGCAACCCGGCCCCTCAGGATATCTGCTGAAAACTCCTCGATTGCCTGACCCTCCCGGTCAGACGCACCAATTTCCATCAGATCCTTGTCCAGTTGTCGCCACATCTCGGTGGCCACCACTCCGGGACCAAAACCAGTCACGGTAATGTTGTGCTTTGCAAGATCGCGGGCCCCTGATTGCGTCAGCGAGACTACCGCCCATTTCGATGCGCAGTAGGGCGCAACATTGTCGAACCCTTGCCTGCTGGCAATCGACGCTGTGTTGATGATCTTGCCACCTGCGCCCTGAGCAATCATCTGTTTGGCAGCTTCCTGCATACCGATGAGAACACCCAGCCCGTTCACGTCCATGATGGTCCGCCAGTTGTCTTCGGTCACATCAAGAAAGTTGAGCGGCTTGTTGATACCGGCATTGTTGAACTTGACATCAAGCTTGCCAAAGACGTCAACCGCCTTGGCGATCATCGCGCGCACCTGATCGCGCTTGCTGACATCGACAGCTGCCCATGTCACCTTTCCGCCATTTCGGGCGGCGCGGTCCCGATTGGCGTTACTGACGTCTTCGGCCATCTTGCCATTAATATCAGCGAAGCAGACATCGCCACCTTCGTCGAGCAGCGCTTCCCCGATTGCGCGTCCAATTCCCTGCGCAGCACCCGTCACGATACATGACCGGCCGTTCAGCCGTCCCTTGGAAACACCAACCATGCTTCCCTCCCGAATATGCATGAAGATCGGGTGCAGGGCCACACATGCCCTGCCCCCCCTTGGTAAGTCCTCAGAAGACAGGCTTGGTGTAATCAGCCATGTTGTCCTGAGTGATCTTCGGCGTATCGAAGTAGTTGAGGAACGGAACTTCTGTGCCGTTCAAGACATCAATCGCTGTTTTCAGCGCTGCCTTGGCGTCGTCGACCGGTGACTGGTAGATCGACCCCCAATATTCGCCGCGCTCCATCGCCTCATAGCCAACCGCAAAATTGGTTGCGCCGACAAAAATGATGCCTTCGCGTCCGGCAGCCTTTGCAGCATTCAGTGCGCCAACACCCATGTTGTCATCACCGGCATAAACACCGTCGATGTCATCATACTTGACCAGAAAGGCTTCCATGACTTTCTGCGATTTTTCGCGGTTCCAGTCGCCGGGCTGGGTTTCGACCAGGGTCACGTCGGGGCAGACTTCAGGCAGACGGTCTTCAAAACCCTTGGCCCGCTCGATTGCCGTGGTGTAGCCGGGCTGCCCGGAAATCTGGACGACACGGGCTTCCTTGTCGATGCCCATTTCCTTGAACTTGTCGCACATGATCTCGGCTGAGCGCGACCCTTGTGTGATGTTGTCGGGACCCGAGAAGGACTTGACGAAGGTGTGACCTTCTTCGGCAATATTCGAGTTGGTGACGATCACCGGGATGCCTGCTTGCTGCGCCTTGCGCACAGCCGGGATGACGGCCTTGCCGTTGGTCGGCCAGATAATGATCGCATCGACCTTCTGCTGAATGAGATCTTCCATTTGAGCGATCTGGCGGGCCACGTCGCCGCCGGCATCCAGCACAACCGCTTCGACGTCGGGATTGGCGTCAGCGGCTTCAATGAACGCTTTCTCATAGGTGGTCTGATAGCTGTCCACGCCGACATTGTTCTGCGTAATGCCGATCGTCATCTTGTCAGCTGCAGAGGCCGAGCCGGCAATCGAGACAGCTGCAATGGCCGTTGTGGCGGCCAGAATGGTGCGGAATTTCATGATTTTTCCTCCCGGGCGCAACGGCCCTCGTGTTTTTTCAACACCCTGGCCTCTCCAAACCAAGGTTGTCGCCCGACAACTCAGGTGACGTTCCCAACAATGACGAAGCGCAGCCGATGCAAGAGTCCAAAATATATCCAAATTGAGAATTTTTATGTTCATATTGGATTTCTTGAGGCTGTTGGAAGTCTCTCAGATTGAACATTTTAAGTGGAGGTCAACATGACAAGCCCGAAAAGACCGCGTTCGAAGGACCGTGAAGATCGTCTTCACGGTGGGAGAGAGGCAGGGGTTTATCACATGGGAGGTTCAAGCGCGCAAACCTTGGCATCATCGCCACAGGCAAAAACCGAGATTCTTCAGGCGATTTCGTTCCTGAAGGATTTTGACGATGAACTTGAAGACGTCGTCGACGTTTATGCGCCGAATCCGTATTTCCGTATGTCCCTTCACCTGATCCGCAGCCACCTCGAAGCCAAGACCGTGACACCGACGTCTCTGATCGGCGCAGCGGGCGTTCCTTACGCAACGGCGGCGCGACGCGTCAAAGAGATGATCGAGGCGGGCCTTGTCGAGCAACGCCCCCGGACCCGGACCGGCAAGACCTTCACCATCCATCCCAGCGACAAGCTTCTCGGATCATGGATGCAGCTGACTGGTCGCCTGAAAAGGCTGGCCCGGGAAAGTTTTGAATTCAGCGACAAGCAGGCCGAGACGAGCGACTACTATTTTGGCAGCTCCTATATGGCGGCCCGGTCGATTCCGCCGCTTCAGGTACTTCCCGAACCGCTCAAGCTTGCCGGCGGTGTGCGCGTGCTCGTGCACGGCGATCCCACCTTTATGGTCATGGACACGCTCAAGCGTCAGTTCGAACAGGCGGTCGGCACGCAGATCCATCAGCGCGCCTTCTCGATCGACCGGCTTCACGAAGAAGTTCTGCGCAACGCCGAACGCAAGACCAGCCGATACGACATCGTCGCGGTCGACCTGCCTTGGATCGGCGAGCTCGTCGAAAAAGGCATCCTCTTGCCGCTCGACCAGGCGATGGATCTGCAACGGCTCGATCCGGCTGATTTCCACACCGCGGGCTGGAAAGCCACGCATTGGGGCGGACGGGCCTATGGGGTCCCGGCCCAGACAACCCCCGAGCTTCTGTTCTACCGCAAGGACATGTTTGCTGAAGCCGGACTCGAACCGCCAACCACAACCCGGCAGCTTCTCGATGCAGCCAGACAGTTGCACGATCCTGTTCACGGACGTTACGGCATTGCGTGGAACGCAGCTCGCGGCACCGCGCTGGGCCACACATTCCTGATGACGCTTGCGGATTTCGGGCAGCCGGTCTTGGATCTGCCTGACGCGGCCGGCGGCTTCGACACCAGTCGCCTGGATACAGACCCGTATCGGCCAGTGATCGATACGGATGCAGGGCTGGCCGCTGCCGAGTACCTCATGGCGCTGCTTGAGTATTCGCCATCCTACATCTTGTCGATGTCCTGGTATGAGCGGGTGCGTCCCTATGCGGCGGGCCAGATAGCCATGGCCTACGGCTACACCCTGCTCGCGCCTTATTTCGAGCTGGACCAGTCCTCGCCGGCATGCGGACAGACAGGCTATCTTCCGCATCCCTTCGGGCCTGGGGGCTCCCCGATCGCGCCGGTTGGCGGGTACGCCATGGGAATACCCGCGAATATCGCGCCTGAACGGATCGCCGATGCCGCCGACGCGCTGATCATGTTCACCTCACCCGAGGCCCAGAAGCTCTACATCCAGAATGGCAGCAGGACCAATCCGCGCTATTCGGTCAGCGCCGATCCCGAGGTTCGCCGCTCATCCCCGATATTCGAGGCGGTCGACGGTATGTCCTGGCGCGACGAACTGCAATTCTGGCCTCGTCCGCCGATCCCGGAAATCAGCGACATCATCCGCATCTGCGGCGAAGAGCTGCACGACATGCTGCGCGGGCTCGTCAGCCCAAAGCAGGCATTGCGCAAGGCGCAAGCACGCGCGGACGCAATCATCAAAGAAAACAGCGACTAGCTCAACGAGGAGGAAAAACCATGGACGCCAATCGGCTGAAAGGCAAAAACATACTCATCACGGGTGCTGCCCGTGGAATGGGAGCCGCCAATGCCATCTGCTTTGCACAGCAGGGCGCCAATATCTGCCTGGGCGATCTTGACCTCGATGAGGCAAAGAAGGTCGCAGACCAGATCAACGCGGAAGGCAATGGCAAGGCGATTCCGGTCAAGATGGATGTTACCAGCCGCGAGGACAACGCAGCCGCGGTCGCTGCGACCGTGGAAGCCTTCGGTTCGATCAATGTCGGCCTTTTCAACGCGGGCCTGAACAAACCCCGTTTCTTCATGGATATCGATGAAGACAACTGGGACATGATCATGAACGTCAACACCAAGGCCATGTGGCTTGGCATGCAGGAGACCGCCAGGCAGATGATCGCCCAGGGTCCGATGGAAGATCATCCCTACAAGATCATCAATGTCGGCTCGATCGCATCGCGCAAGCCGCTGGTTGATGTCACGGTTTACTGCACATCGAAATATGGCTGCCTCGCGCTCACTCATTGCGGTGCAGTGGCGCTCGGCGAGCACAATATCACCGTCAATGGCTACGCGCCGGGCGTTGTGGTGACCCCACTCTGGGAGCAGTTGGACAAGGATCTTGTCGAGATCGGCTTCAAGCAACGGGCCGGCCAGGCCTACGAGGACATCGCCAACAACGAACTGGTGATCAAGCGCGTGTCCTATCCCAATGACATCACCGGCACCGCGTCATTCCTCGTCAGTGACGACAGCGATTACATGACCGGCCAGATGATCCACATCGATGGCGGTTGGTGCATCCAGTAACCGGCCGCCAGCCACTTCACCGAAAACCATAAATCAGGTGCGCAGGATCGCACCCAAGGAGGAACGCCATGTCCCGCGCGCTGATGCCAAACCTGTTGACCCCACAGGACACGGAACCCAACTGGAGATGGGAAGGCCGCCTGCCGGCCTGGGGCCACACCAGTGTCGATTTCGAACGCCGGATTGATCACGACCGGCTGCGCCGCTACCGGTTGGGCCGCACAGTCGATGCGCTGAAGAAATCCGATTGCGGCTCGCTGCTGCTGTTTGATGTCAACAACATCCGCTACGTTTCGGCGACCAAGATCGGCGAATGGGAGCGCGACAAGATGTGCCGCTTCTGCTTGCTCACAGGCGACGACGCACCCTATGTCTGGGATTTCGGCTCGGCCGCGGTTCACCACAAGAAATATTCCGACTGGCTGGTCGACGACCATTGTCGCGCCGGCGTTGTCGGGATGCGCGGCACCATCCCGCCGTCGTTTGGTCTGATGAAGCGCTATGCCGAGGAAATCGCTGGCCTGATCCGCGACGCAGGAATGATCGACATGCCTGTCGGCGTCGATTACGCCGAAACCGCGATGTTCTTTGCGCTCAAGGAAGCCGGCATCAATGTTGTCGATGGCCAGCAGATCATGCTCAGCGCCCGCGAGATCAAGAACTGGGACGAAATCCAGTTGCTGACCCAGGCCGCCTCCATGGTCGATGGCGTCTACCACATGATCTACGAGGAGCTGAAACCCGGCATCCGCGAAAACGACATCGTCGCCATGTCCAACAAGCTGCTCTATGAAATGGGCTCGGATGACGTCGAGGCGATCAATGCGATTTCCGGCGAACGCTGCAATCCGCATCCGCACAACTTCACCGACAGGCTGTTCCGACCCGGCGACCAGGCGTTCTTCGACATCCTGCAAAGCTATCAGGGCTACCGGACCTGCTACTACCGCACATTCAACATCGGCATGTCGACGCCGTCCCAGCGTGATGCCTATGTCAAGGCGCGCGAGTGGATCGACGCCTCAATTCAGGCGATCAAGCCCGGCGTGACAACCGACCAGGTCGCCAAGCTTTGGCCCAAGGCCGAGGAGTTCGGCTTCCCGGATGAGCTCAGCGCGTTTGGCCTGCAGTTCGGTCACGGCCTCGGCCTTGCTTTGCATGAGCGGCCGATCATCAGCCGCGCCGTCAGCCTTGAGAACCCGATGGAAATCCAGACCGGCATGGTGTTCGCGCTCGAAACCTACTGCCCGGCCAGCGACGGCTACTCCGCCGCACGGATCGAGGAAGAGGTCGTCGTGACCGATAAAGGCTGTGAAGTCATCAGCCTGTTTCCGGCGCAGGAACTGCCGATCGCCAACCGCTACTGATTTTGAATGCCCGGCCCTCACACCCGGCCGGGCATTCCCTTGCATCAATGGAGCAAACCGATGAGCGCTGCCAAGAAAGACAAGTCGAACCGGGAAGACTACCTCAGAATGTACCGGCAGATGGTGCGGATCCGCGCCTTCGAGGACAACGCCAACCAGCTCTATCTGTCGGCCAAAATGCCCGGTCTCACCCATATGTATTCAGGCCAGGAGGCCGTCGCGGTGGGCATCTGCGAAGCTCTGACCTCTGATGACAAGATCACCTCCACCCACCGCGGCCACGGCCATTGCGTCGCCAAGGGCGCGGAGTTCAAACAGATGTTCTGCGAGTTGCTCGGCAAGGAAGAAGGCTATTGCCGCGGCAAGGGCGGCTCCATGCACATCGCCGATCAGGCCAACGGCAATCTTGGCGCCAACGCCATTGTCGGCGGCTCGATGGGCATAGCCACCGGTGCGGCACTGTCGGCCAAGCGGCTCGGCAAGACCGATGTCACGGTCTGCTTCTTTGGCGACGGAGCAACCGCGCAGGGGCTTTTGTATGAGGTCATGAACATGGCAGCCCTTTGGCACTTGCCGGTCATTTATGCCTGCGAAAACAATGGCTACAGCGAATACACCAAAACCGAGGAGATCGCCGCAGGCTCGATCACCGCGCGCGCTGAAGCCTTCGGAATCGAAAGCCATCAGGTTGACGGACAGGATGTGCTCGCCGTCAACAAACTGGCGACCGATCTCGTTGCTCGCGCCCGCAAGGGCGAAGGTCCGTTCTTCATCGAGTTGATGACCTACCGCTATCACGGCCACCACGTCGGCGACATCAATCGCGAGTACTACCGCCGCAAGGATGAAGAGGCCGACTGGAAAACCAATCGTGACCCGATCACCAATTTCGGAAAATGGCTCGAAGACCAGAAGATCGCCACGGTGGACGAACTGGTGGGCATTAATAACGAGATCAAGGCCCAAGCAGAAGACGCCGTCGCTTACGCCGAAAAGGCACCCTACCCCTCCGTCAAGGAAGTGGACATGCATGTGTTCGCCTCCAATGCCGCTTAACAGGAGCCAGTCATGCGCGAGATCACGCTCTCAAAAGCCGTCAATGAAGCCATCGCCGAGGAAATGCGCCGCGATCCGACTATCTTCGTCATCGGCGAGGATGTCGCCGAGGCGGGCACGCCGTTCAAGGTTCTGTCCGGACTTGTCGAGGAATTCGGCACCGAACGCATAATCGACACGCCGATTGCCGAACCGGGCTTCATGGGCATTGCCGTCGGCGCTGCGATGACCGGCAGCCGTCCGATCGTCGATCTGATGTTCGGAGATTTCCTCTATCTGGTGATGGACCAGCTCTGCAATCAGGCCGCCAAGACCCACTACATGTCCGGCGGCAAGCTGAGCGTCCCTCTGGTGCTGCGCACCAATCTGGGCGCAACACGCCGCTCCGCTGCCCAGCACTCGCAATCGCTGCACGCCCTAGTCGCCCACATTCCCGGCCTCAAGGTCGCCATGCCCTCATCGGCCTATGAAGCCAAGGGTCTGATGAAGACGGCGATACGCGACAACAATCCGGTCGTCATCTTCGAAGACAAGCTGATGTACAATGACAAGGCCCCGGTGCCGGAAGAGGAATACCTCATCCCGTTTGGCGAGGCCGCCATCCTGCGCGAAGGCAGCGACATCACCATGGTGGCAACCTCATCGATGGTGCAGGTGGCTCTTGCTGCCGCCGAGTTGCTTGCCAGGGAAGGCATTTCGACCGAGGTCATCGATCCGCGCACCATCGTGCCGCTGGATGAGGAAACCATCCTCAAATCCGTGAGGAAAACCTCGCGCGCCATCGTCATCGACGAGGGACATCAGAGCTACGGAATTACCGGCGAAATCGCCAGCCGGATCTCGGAGAAGGCGTTCTACCATCTCGATGCACCCGTCCAGCGCATGGGCGCCATGGATGTGCCGGTGCCATTCTCCCCGGCCTTGGAGGACATCACAGTGCCCACTGCCGAAAGCGTTGCAGAACGCGCCCGGCAGGCAATCCGCGGGGAACTGTTTCATGCCGCATGATGTCATCATGCCCGCTTTGGGAATGACCCAGGATACAGGCAAGATTGTCTCCTGGCTCAAACAGTCCGGCGATCCGGTCAAGACCGGCGACGCCATCATGGAGGTCGAGACCGACAAGGCGACGATGGAAGTCGAAGCCCAGGCCAACGGGTTTCTGACCGGCATCAAGGCCAGCGCCGGTGACGACGTACCGGTGGGCCAGATTGTCGCCACGATCTCCGAAACTGCCGACGAACCTGCGACCCCGTCACAGGTGACGGCAAATGAAACCCAGGACGCTGCACCATTCGGCGATGACCTGCCGAAGGGCAAGTCCATCATCATGCCGGCACTTGGCATGGCTCAGGATACCGGGCTGATTGTTGCATGGCGCAAATCGCCCGGCGACAAGGTCACAGCCGGTGATGTGCTGCTGGAAGTGGAAACCGACAAGTCTGTCATGGAGGTCGAGGCCGGCCATGACGGCTTTGTCGCGGCAATCCTGGCGCAAGCGCAGGAGGCCGTGCCGGTCGGCAGCGTGATTGCGATCATTTCCGATGTGGCGCCGGAAAATCCGATCTCGCGCGGCCTTGCCGCAGTATCGGCTCCAACCGCAAAGGCCGCACCCGAAGCGCCGCCTGCAAAAGCTCCTGAACCAAAGCCGAAGCCGGCCAACAAAGCCGCGCCGCAACAAGCGCCGCAAGCCACGCAGCCTACTGCGGGCGGCCGAATTCTGGCATCGCCCAAGGCAAAACGCTTGGCGCGGGAACAGGGGCTGGACCTTTCCCGCCTAGCCGCACAGGGCATTGCACAGCCGTTTCATGTCGCGGACCTTGAAACCTTGCGCGCGCTTCCGCCTGTCAACCAGGCCGGCAATACCAATGCCCCGGCTGCGGCCATACTGCATATCGCGGCACGTGTTCCCGCCAGCGGCTGCGATGACTTCATCCAGTGGTTTGCCGATGACGGCAAGATCGCGATTGAACCCGCCTCCCTCTGGGCGCGCTTTGCCGCAGCAGCACTGCGCAGCGCCAGGCAATCTGGATCTGACAGTCTGGTGCTGGGGATCGATAGGCCCAATTCGGATCCGGTCAACTACGCCGATCCAGACATGACACGGCTATCGGACCTGGAGCCCATGGACGCCGACCGGTCAGCCGATCTCACCCTGCGCGATCTGACCGGGAGCCTGCTGACCGCCGTGAGATTGACCGCGGACGCCGGCCCGGTCCTGACCATAGGGCGTGACGGCACTGCCTATGTTCTCGGACTGGATTTCATGTCGGGGCAGCTCGCTGAACAGGAAGCGATCGCGTTCCTTACAGATTTCGCCGGGCGCTTGAACGAGCCGCTCAGCCACATCCTCTGACCGGGAGCCCCCCCATGGACTACTACACCCAACTTTACATCAACGGCGAATGGCACGACGGAGCGGCGGGCGAACGCATCGATGTGCTCAATCCGGCCACCGAAGAAGTGCTGGCATCCGTGGCATCGGCGGAAATCGAGGATGCCGACAAGGCGCTTGATGCGGCCCAGGCGGCCTATCTGGACTGGTCGGCGCGCAAGCCGCGCGAGCGGTCCGAAATCCTGCGAAAGGCATGGGAGCTGATGACCGCGCGGCTCGAGGATTTCGCCCGGCTGATCACGCTGGAAAATGGCAAGGCCCATGCCGATGCAATCGGCGAAGCCACCTATGCAGCCGAGTTCTTTCGCTGGTTTGCAGAAGAGGCGTTGCGC
>Ga0209344_10004102_pt1 | contig 13677 bp, 16 predicted proteins | sample Cruoilmetagenom6_FD_187293 | JGI IMG/M metagenome (GOLD analysis project Ga0209344, IMG submission 187293) | Oil polluted marine microbial communities from Coal Oil Point, Santa Barbara, California, USA - Santa Barbara Oil Seep Sample 6 (SPAdes)... | ecosystem: Environmental > Aquatic > Marine...
GTTCTTCTTTAGAAACAGTAGACAGGTCGGTGTGGCCACCGAATAGTGTTGAAACTGCTACTAGCTTGGACGTTACCATAGATATGACACCAGTGTTCTCGCTCAGATCAGTTATTTACTCTAATGTCGCTCTTTCAGTGTCTAGGTAGTATTTAGAGCCGTTGATGCGATTGATAGCATGAGCAGCAAAACGGCTCTGCTGGAAACTGCATGGCGTAATCAGTTACCGGTATTCTCCAGTATGGGTGCTGGCGGGAAACTTGACCCCACTCAAGTGCGTACCGGCGATTTAATGAATACGTCCATTTGCAAACTTGCTAAACAATTGCGTTCACATTTACGTAAACGTGGTGTGGGCAAAGGAATCCAAACTGTTTATTCACTGGAATATCCTTTACCACCTCTACCTCCAGAGGCAGTCAGTCGGGGTCGGGCACGAGCTGTTAATGGCACGGTGAGTTATATGCCTTCAATATTCGGCTTAACCCTGGCAGGCCTGGTCATTAATCATATTATTGGTGATGCCAGACGTGTCTGATCCGCAAAACGTAGTGAACTGCACAGCGTTCTATCAACAACAACTGCAAAAACTGCTTAAACCTTACGGGATTGAAATCAGACAGGTTGAAGAAAATGAGACTATTCCCGGCAGTTTTTTTGGCGAACGTGAAGCCGGGCTGCTAGGCAATCAATTATTGTTACGTTTTGATACGCCTGTTCACTCTGCCTTACATGAAGCTGGCCACTATATCTGTATGGATGATCAACGCCGCATAACGTTAGATACCGATGCAGCTGGTGATTATGATGAAGAAAATGGCGTATGTTATCTGCAGATCCTGCTCAGTGATTTTCTGCCTGAAATGGGTAAACAGCGAATGATGCTGGATATGGACAGCTGGGGCTACAGTTTCCGCCTCGGCAGTGCCAAAGCCTGGTTTGAACAGGATGCGGAAGATGCACAGCAATGGTTAATCAAGCATCAGATTATTGATGAAAACAATCAGCCTACCTGGCAACTCAGAGTCTAAACCTTTCATTGCAGTGCCTGGCAGAGATGCTTATAATGCCAACTGTCTTAGGGGAGTAGTCTACCCATCTTAGGACCTGTTTATTTCTAAGAATAAACAGGTCCTAGTGAGTGAATCTGTCAACATACTTGTGTCCTCAAGACACATGGCCGATTCGTGTCATTCTGACGAGTGGCATTGGCAAGACCTGAGGCAAATAACAGCTCCATAGGCGGGTAGCTGTTATTTGCCTTTGGTTTTTATCCCGCCTGAGTAGCTAAAATCATGGAAGCTTTTCTGGTTTCAACTTCTACCGTCGCATTGGCGGAGATCGGCGATAAAACCCAACTTCTTTCGTTATTTCTTGCAGCGCGTTTCCGTGCCCCAATTCCCATTATTTTCGGTATTTTAGTCGCTACCCTGCTTAACCATGGCCTATCAGCCTGGTTGGGGGTCTGGATCACTGAGTTTATCTCTCCGCAAACGGGCCGATTACTGATTGGTATCAGTTTTATTGCAGTCGCCTTATGGATATTAATTCCCGATAAAGAAGAAGATGCATCTTCAAATCTCAATCGTTACGGTGCCTTTATTGCGACTGTGGTGTTATTTTTTCTGGCTGAAATCGGTGACAAAACTCAAATCGCAACGGTTATTCTGGCAGCACAATATCAGCAATTCCTGCTGGTAACCCTCGGTACCACTGTTGGCATGATGTTGGCCAACGTTCCAATCGTTCTTTTCGGACATCGCTTGATGCAGAAATTACCATTGAATGCTGCACGTTATGTGGCCTCAATTGTATTTATGTCGCTGGGAATAATGACATTGTTGCTTTGACAGTTTGAGTCAATAATTCATAAAGTAGCTACTTTTAACACCATCTATGGAGAATCCATGAGCCAGACAATCAGCTCTCCGGTCACTGAATTATTAGCAAACAACGCCATTCATTATGACGTGATTGAAATTCCACTCAGTGAGGATAAAAAACCTATCCGTAATCTGGAAGAATTACTCAGCGGTCAGGGGCGAGATCCCAACTCTGTGGTACGCAGCTTATTATTTAAGACTGGCTCGGATAAATTCGTGCTGTTAGCCGTAGCCGGCGGCGGTCGAGCAGATTGGGCAGCGCTTCGCAAACAGCTTGGTGAGAAAAAACTGCGCATGGCCGAGTTTGATGAAGTCTCAGAAGCAACAGGCTATGTCGTTGGTGCCGTTCCTCCCATTGCTTTGCCTGAAACAATTACGGTATTAGCCGATAACAGTGCATTTCAATTTGAACAGGTCATTATCGGCAGTGGCGTTTTAGGCTATGCACTGGCATTAAGCGCCAATGATTTACAAAAAGTAATGACGGACGTGCCGGTCGGCGAATTCGTCAAACTATAAAAATAACACTTTTCAGCTGGCGAGCTGCGTGGATGCTCGCCAGATTCTTTTTATTAAATCTCAAATAATCTGCTCCTAGCTTATTAAACAGTATTTACTAAATTAGATTTTACTAATTTAGTAAATACTGATATTGTTTATGGACGTATTTTTGTAAGGACTGTCCATGAGCACGCCATCTCCGTCTTTTTCTGACATGAACGAAATGCAAACTCATGCCAAATCAGCGGCGGGTTTACTGAAACAAATGAGTAATGAACACCGTTTAATGATTTTATGCGCTTTGGGAAATCAAGAACTGGCTGTCAGTGATCTCAATCACCTGGTGCCACTCAGTCAATCGGCATTATCACAACACCTTGCCAGCCTGCGTCATGCTGAATTAGTCAAAACACGCAAAGATTCACAAAACGTCTATTACCGGCTTAATGGCGATGCCGCGTTACGCATCATTGCTGTGTTGCAATCGCTTTACTGTCCTGAATATCAAACCGCTTCATGTGGAGAAAAATCATGAGTTATTCCATCGAAAAACCAGTAAATGTATTTACCAAAAATACACCCGCCGATTTCTTTATTGTTGATGTCAGAACAGCTGCCGAGGTTAAAGCGAAATCTTTGCCGGGTGCCATTCATTTGCCATTACAAAACCTCACCGTTGAAGCATTGCAACAGGCAATTAACCAACAAACAGTAACACCGGACAAGATTTTACTGTTATGTCACTCAGGTCGCCGAGCAGAAACGGCCGCCAAACAATTGGATGGACAAGTTTCCCAATCACTAGTGGTTATTGAGGGCGGCATCCAGGCGGTTGAAAAGCTCAATGGTGATTGGGTAGTCACGCAAGGTAGCGCAGTATCGATAGAACGTCAGGTACGTATCGCTGCTGGTGGTTTGGTGTTAGGCGGAGTAATTCTGGGATTTGCTGTACATTCAGCCTGGTTTGCTCTCTCGGGATTTGTCGGCGCAGGACTGATGTTTTCAGGGATCACCGATAGCTGTGCAATGGGCCTGATCCTCGCAAAAATGCCATGGAATAAATAATCTAGATGTTGCTACTAATTGGCATTGTAATTGGCCTGCTGCTTGGCCTTACTGGAGCCGGTGGCTCTGTGTTTGCAGTGCCCTTATTGATATTGCTGGGTGACGTTTCAATTCATCAAGCGGTGTCATTATCATTAGCCGCCGTCGCCACGATTACATTGTATGGCAGTGTCCGAAATTTGGGCAATCAAACCATTTTATGGAAACCTGCAGCTTTATTAGCCGGAAGCGGAATGTTGGGTGCGCCGTTAGGTCAGATATTCGCCTCAATATTAAGTGAGGTGCTACTGGTGGCAGGCTTTAGCTTATTGGCAGTCATCATCGCTGTTCGCATGTGGTTAACGGCCACAACGATGCCGGAAGCCAGCAAAGTGGTGCGAAGCAGTCATTTATCGCTGGATAACGCAAATGGTGTTCTGTGTAAATTCAGTCCCGACGGTAAATTTCAGCTGCGTCCAAAATGCATGGGTGGTTTATTGCTGGGTGGATTTGTGGTCGGCATATTATCCGGCTTATTCGGCGTGGGCGGCGGCTTTTTGATCATTCCCCTACTGCTGTTACTGAGTCAGGTCAGCATGGTACAAGCAGTCAGTACGTCTTTAGTGGTTATCACGCTGATTAGTAGTATCGGCTTTATTTCACATCTCACATTCGGTGAAATCAATTATTTACCTTTTAAGTCGCTGGCCTGGCTCATTGCTGGAGGGTTGACAGGTATGTATGCAGGACAACTGATCAGCCATAGAATTGCGAATGCGCATCTGCAGAAAATCTTTTCTATTGGTCTTTTACTGGTGGCAGTAACACTGTTTTATGTGCAAACAACATAGGAGCATTCATCAACATGTTATTCAGACAACTTTTTGAAAAAAACTCATCTACATACACTTATTTGATTGCAGATAAACTTTCAAAACAGGCGGTATTAATTGATCCGGTGATTGATGAAACAGATGGTTATATTCGTTTATTAAATGAACTTGGTTTAACACTTAAAGTGGCAATGGATACACATACCCATGCTGATCACATTACGGCACTTGGCAAACTGCGGGAACTCACAGGTTGTGAAACCTATATGGGACAACAGGCAAATTCTTCCTGTGCAAATGATAGTTTCCATGATGGCAGTAAAATTGTGGTTAACAATATCGAGCTCACGGCTTTACATACTCCAGGACATACCGATGACTCATACAGCTTTCTATTGGAGCATGAAGGACAACAATATCTGTTCACTGGCGACACCTTATTGATTCGCGGTACAGGTCGTACTGACTTTCAAAATGGCAGTGCCACCGAGCAATACAGTAGCCTGTTCGATAAGTTATTAAAATTGCCTGAAGACACCTGGGTTTATCCAGCACATGATTATAAAGGCTGGATGGTCAGTACGATTGGTGAAGAACGCGAGCATAATCCTCGCTTGCAAGTGAAGGATGTTTTTGAATATAAAAATATTATGGACAACCTGAACTTGCCCAATCCTAAAATGATGGATGTAGCCGTACCGGCTAATCGCGCCTGTGGCAATGTGACATAGGGACTGTTGATGTTTCAGGGAGTTAAGCCGACTGAATACAGTTACGCCCTTTCTGCTTGGCTTGATAAAGCTGTTTGTCTGCCCTGCTGATTAATTCATTATGCTCATCGTCTTGCGATGGAATCATCGTGCTGACTCCCATGCTGATGGTGAGTAATTGACTCACTTTTGAATTTTCATGGGGAATCTGTTTTTTAAATAAAGATTGTCGGCAACGTTCTGCCAACGCCCAGGCAGCGTTTTTATCAGTTTCAGGTAATAACATTACAAATTCTTCACCACCGAACCTGCCGAAGAAATCTCTTGAACGGGTGGCGACATTATTTAAGGTTGTTGCCACCTGCTTCAGACAGTCATCACCCTGTAAATGCCCATAAAAATCGTTATATTCTTTGAAAAAATCGATATCAATAATAATCAACGACAATGGCTGTTTATTTTGTCGAGCTTTAAGCCATTCCGTTTCGATAACGGAATCAAACATCCGGCGGTTGGCCACGCCGGTCAGGCCATCTTTGAAGGAAAGCTCTTCCAGTTCTTTTTGCAGCTTTATCAGTTCCTGCTCGGTCTTTTTGCGCTCGCTGATATCAAACATAAAACCGATTAATGAGTCGACCTCACCATTTTCTTTGCGCACCACATGTACCACATCGCGGATCCAGACGTAATGCCCCTCTTTGGTCAGAGCACGATAATCCGCCTCATGGTCAATGCCTGACTGGGATTGAGAAACACAAAAATCCACCACCCATTGCCGATCATCTGCATGCATTCTTGCTGCCCAATCCTCAACAGACTTCCAGCTTGATGGTTCCCAACCTAACAACGCTTCAATTTGCGGGCCAATGTATACAAATTGCAGGGTAGCCCAGTCAATTTTCCAGGGAATGGCTTTAGTGGATTCCAGCAGAGTTTTATAGACATCATTTTCCGTTGGAACATCATTGATCAGGTCGGTCATGGAAATACTCGTACAAACATTTAGTGCAGGTTAATTATTACCACAATTCAAACAAGGTTTTTGGTATTTTCTTTGAGATTTTTAACGTATTTTTCTGGCGCGAATAGCGCGACCTTTAACCTTACCATCAGCCAGGTAATTCATTGCCTGTCGTAATGCAGATTTACTCACCGCGACATAACTCGACATATCAAAAATATCAATTTTGCCGATATCAGCGCCATCAAGCCCGGCATCACCGGTTAAAGCGCCCAGTATATCGCCAGGACGGAGTTTATTTTTACGCCCGGCATCCAACTGAATAGTCACCATATCGGCTTCAAGTGTAAAACTATCATCACGATCCAGTGAAGCCGGCACATCACAGCGACACGGTTTCTTCTGATATTTCTCAATCGCCAACATGCGTGGCACTTCAGCTTCGGCTACCAGGCTCATCGCCAGTCCAGATTCCCCTGCCCGACCAGTACGTCCAATCCGATGGATATACACTTCGGGATCACGGGGCAATTCATAATTGATGACCATTTCAATTGCTTTGATATCCAGCCCGCGTGCGGCCACGTCGGTGGCAACCAATACCGGGCAACTCTGATTGGCAAAACGTACCAATACCTGATCCCGTTCCCGTTGTTCCAAATCACCATGAATTGGCTGAGCATCAATTTTTTTATTTCTTAGCATCTCAGCAACTTCATCGCACTGTATTTTGGTGTGGCAGAACACAATGGCGTTTTTGGGCTGATAATGCTGGAATAACATTATCAATGCATTGTTACGTTCATGTTTTTTGATTTCATAAAACAACTGATCAATTACAGCCTGTTGATGATGTGATTCAACCGTAACCCGTGCCGGATCGCGTTGTATGCTTCGACTAATCTGTTTGATGCTGTCGGGAAACGTCGCTGAAAACAACAAGGTCTGTCTGGAACTTGGTGTCTGACCAATGATTTCCTGCATCGCATCGACAAAGCCCATATCCAGCATGCGATCGGCTTCATCCAGCACCACGGTTTTGACTTTATTGAGTTTCAGGGTGGCTTTTTTAAGATGATCCTGAATCCGTCCAGGTGTACCAACCACAATATGTGCACCATATTCCAATGAGGCAATTTGTGGTCCTAACGGTTTACCGCCGCATAACATCACCAGTTTCAGATTGGGTATGCCACGCCCCAAACGGCGCAACTCTTTGCCGACCTGATCGGCTAGTTCGCGAGTAGGACAAATAATCAGCGCCTGAACAGCAAAGAAATCCGGTTGAATAATTTGTAATAAGCCAATACCAAAGGCGGCGGTTTTACCACTACCGGTTTTGGCCTGGGCAATCAAATCCTTGCCTTGCAGAATTAACGGCAGGCTTTGTGCCTGAACAGCAGTCATTTGCTTATAACCAAGAGAGTCGAGTACGGCCAGTTGTTCGGCAGGTAAATTTAACGATGAAAAATCAGTAGCAGACATGGGGAGCTTTAAAGAAGAGAATAAAGCGAGCATGATACCAAAAAGCTCGCTGAAACATTGCTTTACCTGAATTTACATCGCTGCAATTGAACCAACAATTTTACCGTCAGTCTGATTGTTATCAGCTAGCCAACTGTGAGGTAATGGCTATGTCATTCAGTAAAACCCTATTTGTTTCCTTTTTCAGCGCCAGCCTGCTCACTGGGCTTATGCTGCTTGTGCCCAGTCAAAGCAGTTATGCCGATGTGTCGGTGAACGTGCAACTTGGTCAGAATCTGCATAATCGACCTCACCATGGCTATTCCGGTAGCCGACATTACCGCCCCCCCTCAATTGGCATCACCGGTCACCGTTCATTTGGATTGGATCCCAGACTGAACCACTTTAAACAACCTCGATATAAACCGTATTATCGACATTACGATACTACCCGGCCTCGTCACCGATCAGGCTATTATGGTTTTCGAAATAACAGTATCACCCTGATTGCACCGATTATTTATTCTCAGGGTTACCGTGATACGGAACCGCTAAGACGCTATACGACCAATGCAGCACGGCCTGCTTATCCATCAACATCTTTTATTTCCAATTATTCCAATATTGATGGCTGGGAAGCGTTATCGCGCTATGAATCGACAACAGCGATAAATGCTTTTAAAGCAAAATCCCAAAAAGATCCCAAAGCTTCTTTGCCCAAAATTGGTTTTGCTCTGGCAACAGCTTTGCAAGGTGAGTCTGATAAAGCATTGTGGGCGTTAAATCTTGCGTTGATTGCCGATACCAGTGATCTGCGATATTTCAGTGCTGATTCAGGTCTGCGGTTGGTCGTTGATGATTTACTGGGCAATTACCAGAATAAATCACTCATGACCGCTACCTTGCTTTATTTGAAACAGGATTACCGGTCAGCACAATTAACAATAAAAACCGCACTTGATGAATGCGATAACTGCACCGGTACCCGAAATATGCAACGATTGATACAGCAACGTCTGATCGGATAGCCATAAAAAAACACCCTGTTGGCATTAACAGGGTGTTTTAGTTTGCGACTAGCTCTCATGTTCTTCATCAAAATCCTGTTTATCCTTGGGGTTGGATTTTGATGATTTTGAGCTTTCTGTTTTTTCAGATTTTTGCTCTAACTGAATTGCGGAGTTTGAATCGGAGTCTCCGACCATTTTCAGCGGCGCAGGTGGAGCCGATCCATCTTTATCCTGACCGAAGTAAATGGTCATATGCGGGAATGGAATCTCAATTCCTGCTGCATCCAGATGCTGTTTCACCAGACGATTATAAGCTCGACCAACACCCCACTGCGTACCCGGCAGGGTTTTAATCCGTACCCGAATATTGACTGAGCTATCTGCCAGAGCGGTGATGCCATGAACTTCCAGCTCATCAACCAGAATTTTCTCACGCTGATCCGCATCTGCCATTAACTCGGCAAAGGCTTCACGCAGATGCACAATCACCTGATCGGTATCTTCACGATATGCCACCCCATACTCACCAACATGGTAAGCAAATTCACGCATAAAGTTGGACACGGTATCTACGGATGAAAATGGGATCAGATGATAGGTTCCTGAAAGGTCCCGCAGACCTAAGGAGCGGATTGTTAATTTCTCAGCCGTGCCAGTAATGCCGCCTGCAGTAACAATATCTCCCGTATTAATGGCATTTTCCATCTGGATAAACACACCGGTAATAATATCCTGCACCAGTTTCTGAGCACCAAAACCAATGGCTAAACCGAGCACACCTGCACCAGCCAGTAATGGTCCAATATTGACGCCTATTTCCGCCAGCACAATCATAACGGTCATTATGATGAGAGCAATAGCCGCTGCATTACGGAATATTGTCAGTAATGTTTTGGCTCTTGCTGTTGGCAAGTGCGTTTCATCACCAGGATTAAGCCGGTGCTCAATCCAACTTGCCAAAACAATCCATACTGCCATCGCTCCGACAAGAATTGCAGCCACACTAATCAATGTACCGACAGTATGAATACCCGCCTCTGATGCTAACCATGCCGTAAGGCTGAAGATTCCCCAGGCATCCAAAATGACTGCGGCAACAACAACAACCAGCAAAATTCGTAAGGTTTTATAGATATTTGGTACAAACCCGTTTACCCGTTGTTCCAGCATAGGAAAACGTGAACGCAGATCTTCTGAAACATGTACCGGACGACCAATAGTTTTCGCCAGGAACTTCGCCAGCAATCCACCAACCACCAGCGCGAGAATCGTCTGGAAAGTGGCCTTTAGCATCATTGGGAGGGCATCTTCCGGACGGAGTAATAAAGCTACGGCTAATACCGCAAAATACACTATTCCCAGAATGTGCCAGCTTCGTGCCAAGATCCCCAGACTGACTCTTGAAAAGCTGAATGAGGATCGTTGTGCATGAAAGAGCAAACGCTGCTTAACCAATACACGGTTTTGCATGATCACAACAACTGCATAGATAAATGCACTTAACACCACCAGTACACTGACCAGTTGGCCGACTACCGGATTAATATTCAGATTGACCAACGGCACAATCAGCAACATGCCATAACCGATATAGTTGGTTAACCGTACTAACCAGATATGCCAGTAAGTGGCACTTTCGGCAGATATTGGTAATAAACGGAGTGCATCATCACGTCCAGCAAAGACCGTGCGTAGAATCACCTTAAATATTTCAATCGCCAAAAACGCATTGAGGAATAGCGATTGACTGACATTCATTTCACCATTGCTTCCAATGGCAAACAAGGCAACGGCATAACCAGCTACCCATGCTAAGGCTACTGTGAGTAAATCTACTATGGCTGCCAGTAAAATCGCGCTGAATTTACGAATTTCTGGATAGTCCCCCTCCGCTTCAGCCCAATCATTGGCACGACGAAAAGCATGTCGCGCGAGACTTCGCAGCACATAAAACATTAATAATGTGCTGGCAATCACCACCAGTAAAAAGAAGCTTTCGTCCAGCATGTTCTGCCAATCAAATGTGCCTGTGTCATCAGAACCTATTGCGGCTACAGCAGAAAAACCCGTCCCAACAGTTGATACAATCTGCTGTGCAACGGATTGAGTCGTGTTGGCAATTTGTCTGGCAAACGTTGGTTCATCAACCAGCTCTTCTGAAGTGGCTTCTTCATCCATTGCTTCAGCTGCCTGTGCCAATTCGCGTAATTCTGCGATAAGTTTTTCACGGGACTGTTCATTTTCGAGTGTGTCAGCAAGCGCTGAGTAATGTTTTTCGTTATTGGTAGGAGTTGCAGGTTCGGCCCAAGCCGTTTCGGTTATCAAACTGAATGTTAACAACAACGTCACCAGCAGAGTTGAAGTTAACTTCCATTTCATATCAAAAATCCACACGATACTGTGATCTCCTTTTGTTTGATTTTTTGAATTTATTATTTGCCCAAAGGGCTTCAGATTGATGCGAGGATAGCGATCAATAATTGATTCAAGCAGTCAATTTGGTTGCTATCGACAGCTTAACAAATGTAGTTTCCAGTTGCAGGGTCTGTTTATCTTCCAGAGCCTCAACAGAGGCGGCTATGAAAGAGACACGACCCTGTGACCCTATCAAGGCGGAAGGGTTCATTGCAAAACCGATACAATTTTCAGTTTCCCCTGTTCATTCACTTCCACCACTACGCCCTCTCCCGATGATACAAACTTGTCGAGAAGCCCGGAAATATTGACCTGATGAGTGATATAAACCTTAGTTTTAGTGGTTTTCACTTCACTGATATGCGCTTTCCAATCTTGCAGTAACTGTTGCTTTAGATGGCGATTTGATGCGTGAAAAAAAGAATTCAGTGCCGTCAGCTTTTGCGGTGGACCAAAGCCCAGTAATTCTGCAGTTTCCAGACAACGACACCATTCACTGGAGAAAACCTCTGCATCAGTAATACCTGATTGGCGAAGTTTTTGGCCTATTTCAATCGCCTGTTGGCGTCCTTCAGAAGACAATACCCGCTGAGTCTGGCATTCTGCCAAATCAAACCCTTCGGGATCACCGACACCAGGGGCTAGCGCATGACGCAAAATAATAACTTGATCTGCCATACTGGTCGTTGAATAAAACAGCGATAAAAACAGGCCATATCGCAACAGTGTAAGCAACTTATCCATGTAAACCTCTCGGTGTAATCTAAAATAAATTAATTTAGTTACCATTAACAAAGAACGTTAATTTACTGAATCACACTAATACGGATATTGATGCATAAAACAGAAAACAGTTCTGCACGTGAGAAATGTTTGATAGAAATAGCGCAACTGGAGCATAAATGACACCTCAATCCATGCCTAAAAATTTGACACTTTTGTTGCAATTTATATTGTTCGCCGGATTTTGCGGGTCTATATGGGAACAACAATGGCTCAATGCGATAGTAACTCTCGGCATTATTATCATCACCTTATTTCCTATGTTACTGGCAAGAAAATTCAATGTTCATGTGCCAGCTATATTTCAACTTTTGGCAATTGCCTTTGTCTTTGCGTCGGTCTTTCTGGGTGAAGTACATGGCTATTACACCAAGTTCTGGTGGTGGGATATTGCTTTGCACGCTGGCTCAGGTTTTCTGTTAGGTATTATTGGCTTCCTGCTGGTTTATCTGCTTAATGAAAATGAATCTATCCATTTACAGATGATGCCGGGGTTTATAGCATTTTTTGCTTTTATGTTTGCTTTGGGGATGGGGGCCTTGTGGGAGATATTTGAATTTTCCATGGATAAAATTTTTGGTATGAATATGCAAAAACCCATGTTCGGTGATTACTCAGGCTTAACTGACACCATGTATGACCTGATTGTGGATGCCATAGGCGCTTTGTTTATTTCAGTACTGGGCTACGGCTACCTGAAAAAAGCACAAGCAAAATCCTTTCTCGAACGCTGGATCTGGTCATTTATCGTCAAAAATCCAAGACTATTTATCAAAAAAAAGAAAAACTGAACCGACTAAATCCAAGTTCCCCGATTAATGGCTGGAAGGCACCTTGTGACATCTTCCTTAACATATCAGGATTATCTCTGATGTGCTTTCATCGATTGCACTCTAGTATGCCGGTAGATTGCTGTTCATCAGCAAGTTTCTCTGGAGTGATTATGTACAAGCGGCCCAAGGTTTTAACATCCTTATTCTTAAGCTTACTGTTGATGTTTTCGTTAACGGCATGTGATCAAAATAACGATGACATCCCGCAGATGGAAACTGCGCCAATAATCGATCAAAACGAAATCCCCCTATGGCTCGATGGACAAGTGGAAATGTCACCACAGGAGTGGCTGGTAAAACGCAGTCGTGCAGAAATAAACAATGAAACAACTGAAATTGAACGCACAGCAGAACTGCTTATCTCCGCTGCTGACCGATTTGATGAAAGTCATCGGATGGTCGCCAATCGTGCCGCCCAGCTGGAAGATATGCTGTTCGAACATAACATTAAAGAAACAGCGGTAAACCGGTTGGAATGGTTTACTAAACTTCCGACGTTACAGACTCCACATAGCTTTTCGGCTCTCTGCCAGTACTATTACAACCTTCGCACTCAGGGTAAAACTGAAGACGAAATAATTCAAAACCTATTAAGGCTTTAGGGTCTGTTTATTTTTCAGAGCCACCACTGCTGGAGGTTTATATCACTGCAACAGTACAGAAATAATGCGATCTGATTGTTCTTCAAAAGCATTACTCACGCCATAGGGCAGAAAAGGACTCCCAGCCCTGCTGGTTGCGACTGAAAATATCACACTGCTCTTTTGAGTAAACTCGCCTGATAAAGGTCTCTACTCTATAATTTCCGAGCATATACTTTTTCTCTGTTGGGAAAGAGCCATCCTGTTTATTCAATCGTCGGAATTTATGACTTCTCCTCAAGCGAACAGTTATCTCAGTTTGATCCGCAACCAGTTTGGTTTACTGGCTATTGGTTTTATTGCGCTTTTCACTGGCAATCTTGGACAAAGCTTTTTCATTGGTTTGTTTCAGTCGGATATTGCCAACTCATTAAACTTATCAGCCGGTGAGTTTGGGGCTGTTTATGCCGCACTTACGATGGCAAGCGGATTTCTGGTGTTACATTTTGGCCAAAAGCTGGATTGGATTGCCCCCCGGCGATATGCCTTGTTAGTGCTGACAGCTTTATTGGCGGGCGTGATTTTACTGACCACTTCACCATGGCTGATTCCGGCCTTACTTGGTCTGGGCTTGGTACGGTTATGTGGTCAAGGGTTGA
>Ga0209344_10004104_pt1 | contig 13671 bp, 9 predicted proteins | sample Cruoilmetagenom6_FD_187293 | JGI IMG/M metagenome (GOLD analysis project Ga0209344, IMG submission 187293) | Oil polluted marine microbial communities from Coal Oil Point, Santa Barbara, California, USA - Santa Barbara Oil Seep Sample 6 (SPAdes)... | ecosystem: Environmental > Aquatic > Marine >...
CCCACTCAATAGTCAGAATCCGCCAATACAGATGGCTGATCCGCAATTTCTGATTGACCGTCGTCAGCAGCTGGATGGGCTGATTATTACCCATGCTCATGAAGATCATATTGGCGCAGTGCCTTATCTTTGGGAATTCTTTCGGTGCCCGGTTTATACAACGGCATTTACCGCTGAAATGTTACGGCGCAAGCTGGTTGAACGAGGTATCGCAGATAAAGTGCCGGTCATTGTGGTTGAAGCTGATGCCAAGCGACAGATCGGCGTATTTCATGTGGAGTGGTTAAAACTTACTCATTCAATTCCCGAACCTTATGCATTGCTTATCTCGACAGCTGCAGGAAAAGTATTTCATACCGCGGATTGGAAGCTTGATAAAGCACCGGTGGTGGGTACGGCATATGATGCAGGCACCTTTCAAAAGTTAGCTGAATATCAGGTTGATGCCATGGTGTGTGATTCGACCAACGCCAATGTGCAGGGTTGGTCGGAATCAGAAGCCAATTTATACCAAGGTTTGAAATTCCATGTTGAACAGGCCAAAGGTAGAGTCGTTGTCGCCTGTTTCGGCAGTAATATCGCGAGGTTACATACCTTGGCAAGAATTGCTGATGAAACCGGTCGGCATTTGGGCCTGCTTGGACGCTCATTAATTAACACCGTGTCGGCTGCCAAAAATGTTGGTTTATGGAGCAGTGTGAAAACGTCGGTAGATTCAGCGCATTTGGGTTTTTTACCGGCACATACGGTTTTATTGGTGGCGACGGGTAGTCAGGGGGAGCCACGAACAGCGTTACACCGTCTGAGTCTGAACAGTTTTCGGGATATGCAGTTATCACCGGGCGATACCGTTATTTTCAGTTCAAAAGTAATCCCGGGAAACGAACTGGCTATTGCCACATTGATAGAACGGCTTAAAGTTATGCAGGTTGATGTGATTGATATAGATAACAGCGCACTGCCCATTCATGCCTCGGGTCATCCTGCCAGCGAAGAACTTAAAACCATGTACCAATGGGTGCAACCGCAATGTGCGATCCCTGTTCACGGCGAGTTAATGCATATGAAAGCCAACGCCAAAATAGCCAAAGCCAGTGGGGTGAGACAACAGCTTTTGGGACAGAATGGTGATTTGTTCTATATAGCGCCGGTCAATGGCATTCGTCGCGGTGCAGTTAAAACAGGACGATGGGGCCTGTTTGATCGTAAAACTTTAAAAAAGCTTTAAAGCGTAGCGATTGTTTATCTTTCGGAGCGATATGAGAGTGAGCTTTGAAAGATAAGCAGAATTCAAGCCTTGGCATCAAACGCAGGGCCCCGGCGTTCTGAGGAAACCCGTCTTTCTATCAGCGTTTTCTGTTTACGCTTGCGACGTTCACGACGCTGCCTTCGCTCTTCGTGAATTGTTTGCTGGGTTTTTTCCGCAGACGCTTGTCCAGGGTTAACCGGTTGAGTGCTGTAGGTAATTAAAAAGTTGTTATGATAAATCCGTGAAATATCCATCATGTTGACCTAAGGTTACACGAGTCATTCAATTATATCGGACCATTTTTATATAACTTTAGCTTTTTCATTATGTTAATGCGACTTTGACTCTAATAAAAGTGAAAATTAAATGAAAAATTCGTTGAAAATCGGCCTGGCACTTGGCAGTGGGGCAGCGAGAGGATGGACACATATTGGTGTGATAAATGCTCTAGAAAAGGCAGGAATCAAGCCTGATGTGGTGGTAGGTACCTCAATAGGTGCTTTAGTTGGAGCAGCGTATCTCAGTAATAAATTGCCCGATCTGCAACAAAGACTGTTAAAGCTGACCAAACTGGAGACAGCGCGATTTTTTAATATCGGTTTTCCATTTAACGGAGTCGTTAATAAAGATAAGCTGCATCAATTCCTAAGGCAGTATGTGGCTGATGAAGCCACATTAATTGAAGATCTTCCGGCGCGTTATGCCAGCGTAGCGACCCATCTTCATTCCGGTCAGGAAGTCTGGAATACTGAAGGAAAATTGCTTGAAGCCGTCTGGTCTTCTATTTCTTTGCCAGGTTTATTTCCAGCCATTAAACATCATGGACGCTGGTTAATTGATGGTGGATTAGTCAATCCAGTACCGGTGTCAGTTTGTCGCGCACTGGGTGCTGATATTGTGATTGCAGTCAACCTGAATGGCGATATTATAGGAAAACATCTGCATCAGAATCCACCGATCCCCAAGAATGATCAAAGCAGCAGTCTGCTGGGTAACCGGATTAGTGATTTTATCACCAATTACACTGGCAATCTTTTTGGTGAAGAGAAAACGCCCAAAGAAGATGTACCGGATATGTTTGCCGCAATTGCTGCATCGGTAAATATTACTCAGGACCGTATCACCCGCAGCCGTATGGCGGGTGACCCACCGGATGTGCTGTTACAGCCACGTTTATCACATATCGGTTTGCTGGAATTTTACCGTGCAGCTGAAGCAATACAGGAGGGTACGCAAAGTGTTGAAAAAAATCTGGCTGAAATCAAGTTCTGTCTGGGGGCTGGTGATTAGAGGCTGTTGATTAGCAAATTCACCTAGAACATTTTTAGCCACGACAAGAACCAACCTGGATTTGCAACTGTCATGTCGTGAAGCTAAATTTTTAGTAGAAATCTACTGACAGCCGCGGTACAAACTGTCAGGCTGAACTAAAGTCATAAAAAATAACAAACATCTACAGAGAAATAGGCAAATAAAGCATGAAAAATGGAAATGCGGGTATCAGTAAGCTCTGGTTTTGGCTGGGATTAAGTTTATTTGTGGTGATGTTCCTGCTGCTAATGGTTCAGATTGACAGGCAGTGGACCAAGATGGATGAGATGACTCGTATCATGGAAGAGCAGGCCAAGGATATCCGCTCGACACGTGGGTTGTTACGTAACCTTGAGCAAGCCATGCGAACTGCTGATTTCAGTAGCAACCCTAAAACCAATAACGCTGACAAATCAGCTGCAAACGAAACTGATGCGTTTGAACGGGCTCGCCAGGCTGCTGAACAGGAGGACTACGCGCAGGGTGACTGGATGATGATGGCTTTCGGCAGCAACATCCGCACGCTGACTCCGCTGGTCTCTGCTGATGCCTATTCGTCTGAAGTACAACAATACGTCCTGGAATCTTTATTAGTCAGAAATCCCGATACGCTGGAGTGGAATGGCTTACTGGCCGAAGACTGGTCAACATCGTCGGATGGACTGACAATCACTTTTGCCTTACGTCGTGATATTACCTTTTCTGATGGTGAACCATTAACTGCCAAGGACGTTGAGTTTACCTTTAATTTCATTATGAACGAAGCCATCGCAGCACCGCGCAGCCGTGCTTATCTTTCACGAATGGAGCGGGTCACTGCGCTGGATGATTATCATGTGGAATTTGTGTTCAAAGAACCTTATTTCAATAGTCTGCAATTGGCTGGAAGTCTACAGATCATGCCGGAGCATTTTTACGGTCGATTTCTCGATGACCCACAGACATTTAATGAAAGCCGGGGCTTATTACTTGGCTCAGGTCCGTTTCGTTTAGCCAATCCTGAAGGATGGTCTCCCGATGCAGGTGTAGTTGAACTAGTACGCAACCCACGCTATTGGGGACCGGTCAGTGCTTCTTTTGATCGAATTGTCTGGAGAATTATCGAAAATGACAGTGCCCGTTTAACCACCTTCCGTAATGGTGATATTGATGTCTACAGTGCACGTCCACGCGAATATCAAACTTTATTGGATGACAAAGACATCACTGAACGCAGTCAGAATTTTGAATATATGAGCCCCACCGCTGGTTATAGTTTTATTGCCTGGAATCAGGAGCGTGGCGGCGAGAAGACTATATTTGCCGATAAACGGGTGCGGATGGCAATGTCTATGCTCACTGATGTCGATAGGGTATTGGAAGAAATTTTCCTGGGGTATGGACAACCTGCAGCCAGCCCCTTTATGCCGGGCTCGGCTCAGCATGATAAGGCTAATGAGGCAATTGGCTACAATATCGAAAAAGCGCGTGAATTATTATTGGAAGCCGGTTTTCAGGACAGCAATAATGATGGCGTATTGGAAACCCCCGATGGTGACAATTTTGAGTTTTCGCTGACTTACTTTCAGGACAGTGATGATACCCGCCGCATGGTGCTGTTTCTGAGAGATTTATATGCCCGTTCGGGCATTATTATGGAACCAAATCCCACTGAGTGGTCAGTGATGGTGGAAAATATCCAACAGAAAAACTTTGATGCCATTACCTTGGCATGGACCTCAGGTATCGAAATCGATATCTATCAGATGTTTCATTCCAGCCAAACTGTTGAAGGCGGCGATAACTTTATCAATTATCGAAATCCCGAACTGGATGCCATCATTGATGCAGCTCGTGGCGAAGTAAATGAAGAAAAACGCATGAAGTTATGGCATCAGGCTGAGAAAATTCTGGTGCAGGATCAGCCTTATACCTTCCTGTTCCGTCGTAACACCATGGCCTTTATTGACCGGCGTATCCACAATCTGGAAAAAACATCACTGGGTCTGAATCTGATGAGTGTCCCGGTCGAGATATATGTCCCGGCCGAATTGCAGCATAGTCGATAGGCGCTAGACAATCATGCTGAATTATTTGCTGCGACGCATCTTGCTGATGATTCCGACGCTGCTCGGAATCACCATTGTCGTGTTTACTGTTATGGCTGCTGCTCCGGGTGGTATCAGTGCCCAGTCGCTGGTCGATGGCATGGAACTGGAACCGCAAAGCCGTCAGGCGTTGGAAGACTATTACAACAAATTATATGGTCTGGACCAGCCTGCCCCGGTGCAGTATGTCCGTTGGTTAAATAATATTTCACCAATTGGTTTTGAAAGATTAGCTGACGGTAGTTTTGGTGCGTTTTCATTGTGGAAAGGCCCCGATCTTGGCACCAGCTTTCGTTATGGCAGACCGGTCACCGATATGATTGCTGAACGACTGCCAATCACCTTGTTGCTCAATCTGATTTCAATACCACTGATTTATGCTCTGGCGATAGGTATCGGTGTCCAAGCCGCTCGCCAACGGGGAGGACGATTCGATGTCACCTCCAATATTTTCCTGCTCGGCTTATGGTCAGTACCGAGTATGTTGGCCGGTGTTTTGTTTATAGGTTTTTTTGCTTCAGAACAATACTGGCGCTGGTTCCCAACCGGTGGTCTGATGCGCCGCGAAACAGCAGACCAAACGTTTCTCCCATTATTTAGCAGCTTTGGCGATGTGTTTATTACTGTGTTGTGTGTGGCATTGATAACAGTTGCCTTAATCAGTGCTGCAGTGAGCTTTTCATTAAAAACACGTCAATTCGCTGGATTGATAGTAGGGGCCTTATTAGGCTATGCCATGGCGGTTAATCTGCATGGCGAATGGTTTGGTTTATTGCATCTGTTATTGATTCCTTCAATGGCAATGTTGTTCAGATTACTGGCTGGACTCAATAATATCGCTCTACGAATCGTAGTCACCGGCACCTTTGCGATAGGACTGGGTTTGGCGATATCGCGGTTGCTCGGAGTGGAAATTCTGCAAGGTGGTTATCTGCTGGATCGTTTATGGCATCTGGTGTTACCGGTTATTGCACTTTCTTATGGTGGTCTGGCTTTTCTGGCCAAATTAACCCGCTCATCTTTGCTGGAAAATCTGGCTGCTGATTATGCCCGTACTGCCAGGGCCAAGGGTGTGGATGAAGAGGCCGTTTTATGGCGTCATGTATTTCGTAACTCTTTGTTACCGTTAATAACCGTTTCAGCAACCTTATTACCCAGTCTGTTAGCGGGGTCGGTGATTGTGGAAAGTATTTTCAGTATTGATGGTATGGGCAAACTGGCAGTTGAAGCTGTTCAGACCCGTGATCGTGAGCTGGTGTTATCCGTCACATTGATTTCCGGTCTGCTGACATTAGTCGGCTATTTACTGGCTGATATTGCCTACGCAATTGTTGATCCGAGGGTCAGTTATGACTGAGCAAGTCGTCGATATTCCAGTCAAGCAACCGTCTAAATCCTGGACCCAACAGGTGGTTTCTTCACTGTTAAAACGCACCAGCGCCAAAATCGGTTTGGCCTGGATTGGGCTCTTAGTGTTAATCGCCACCTTTTCACCCTTTCTGGCCAGCAGTCATCCGCTTTACATGGTCGTGGACGGACAAGCTTCCAGCCCATTACTGCAACATATGGAGCCACTGGACTGGGTCTGGTTGAGTGGCTTTTTTATAACCCTGGTGATTTCCGCCTTATCCATTGTTGCCTGGAAAAAGATTTTGTTGTGGGCTGCCAGTATTGCTGTGGTGTCATTTATTGCTTACTCGAGCGTAACACCGCCGGTACTGGTGGTATATGAACATTACCGCGAAATGGAAGCTGCCGGTAAAGTCGACAATATCATTCGGGCACCGATTCCCTATTCCGCCAAGGATTACCTGCGTGATTACGCGGATACCGGGATTGAGTCACCCTTATCAGTAAAAGAACGTACCCATTGGATGGGTACCGATGAAAATGGGGCAGACGTTGCATCCCGGATGATCCATGCGTCCCGTATTGCCTTGGGTATCGGTTTTATAGCTACCGGAATTGCCTTGGTTATAGGAACCATTATTGGCGGTCTGATGGGCTATTTTTCGGGCATTGTCGATATTATTGGCATGCGGCTGGTGGAAATCTTTGAAGCTATTCCAACATTATTTTTGTTGTTGTCATTCGTAGCGTTTTTTGGCCGTTCCATTTATATGATGATGGTGATTATCGGGATAACGGCCTGGTCAGGTTATGCACGTTATGTACGTGCAGAATTTCTCAAACTAAGGCAGCAGGATTTTGTTCAGGCGGCAATCGCCAGTGGTTTGCCGTTAAGATCGATTTTATTTCGTCATATGTTGCCTAACGGGTTGGCACCGTTACTGGTCGCGACCAGTTTTGGTGTGGCCTCCGCGATTCTGGCTGAAGCGACATTAAGCTTTCTTGGTCTGGGTTTAGTTGATGATCCTTCCTGGGGACAATTGCTTAATCAGGCCGTGCAATCTTCGACATTTAACTGGTGGTTGGCCGTTTTCCCCGGTGGTGCAATTTTTATGACGGTATTTGCCTATAACCTGTTGGGTGAATCGTTACGTGACGCCGTTGATCCCCATACTAATCGGGGTATGCAGTCATGAAGTTACTGGAAGTTGAAAATCTGGTGACCGAGCTGGGTGAGGGTGAAAACTGGTTACGTGCGGTCGATAATATCAGTCTTACTGTTGAAGCTGGCCAAACCTATTGTCTGGTCGGGGAATCCGGCAGTGGGAAATCAGTGACAGCGTTATCGATTATGGGCTTATTACCTCATGGCCAATACCGTCATCCTGACGGTCGTATTCAGTTAACTGACCCTCAAGGAAAATTACCTGAAATAGCCTTACTCAATGCGGATGACGAAACGCTGCGATCAGTTCGAGGCAGTCGTATTGCCATGATATTTCAGGAACCGATGACCTCACTTAACCCAGTGCAGACGATAGGTGAACAGCTGGAAGAAGTGTTAATGATTCATCGTCCGGAACTGGATGAAGAAACACGTAAACAGAAAATTCTGGCAGCACTGGCGGAAGTAAGGATACCTGACCCGGAAGGTCGTATTCGTGAGTATCCCCATCGTTTATCCGGTGGCCAACGCCAGCGGGTGATGATCGCGATGGCGCTGATTTGTGAACCGGCATTATTGATTGCGGATGAACCGACTACTGCACTTGACGTGACGGTACAGGCTGAGATTCTCAAGCTGATGCGTGATTTACAGACCAAATATGGAATGGGAATGTTGTTTATTACCCATGATTTTGGCGTGGTGGCACAAATTGCTGATGTGGTTGGGGTAATGCGTAAAGGCAAACTGGTCGAAAGCGGTAAGACGGCAGATGTCTTACGTAACCCACAACATGAATATACCCAGAGCCTGATAGCCGCATTACCAGAGCGCCTGATCAGACCTGACAGGCCGGTGAAACCAGAAAAAGTGTTGCTGGAAGTTAAAGACGTGTCAGTATATTTTCCAGTGCGTCGCGGCTTGATGCGCCGGGTAGTCGATCATTTCCGTGCCGTTGAAAACGTTTCGCTGCAGGTCAATGCAGGAGAGGTCGTTGCTCTGGTAGGTGAGTCTGGCTGCGGTAAAACAACATTGGGAAGAGCCTTGTTACGTCTACAGGATGTGACGTCGGGCAGTATATTTCTTGAAGGTCAGGATATCACCCAGGTATCTGCCAAAGCGATGCGGCCACTGCGAAGACGAATGCAGGTAGTGTTTCAGGATCCGGGTTCAAGTTTAAATCCACGATTGCCGATTCATACCACGTTAATCGAACCGATGCGGGTTCATGGTATTGGCAATAGCGATGCAGAACGCACTCAAATCGCAGCACGGTTTTTGGACAGGGTTGAGATGCCAACGGATAGTCTATGGCGCTATCCACATGAGTTTTCCGGCGGCCAGCGTCAGCGTCTTGCCATTGCCAGAGCATTAGTGCTGGAACCACGCTTTATATTGTGTGATGAAATAACCTCAGCTCTGGACGTGTCCGTGCAAGCCGGTATTTTGCGGTTGTTAATGCAGCTGGTCGATGAAGAGGGGATTGGCATGTTGTTCATCACACACAATATGGGCGTAGTAGATTATCTGGCCGATCGCATGGTGGTGATGCATAAAGCAAAATTAGTCGAATCCGGTAATACCCAGGAAATCATGAAATCGCCACAGAATGAGCACACCAGAAACCTGCTGGATGCCGTCCCACGGTTGGATGATAACTATCTGGCTTCTGCCATTTAATGCTGACCAATAATTAATTCAGTTTCTTACTAACTTTTGGTCGTCCGAAAGGTCTGCTTAAACAACACCTGAGTACTACTCGGGTTCGACTTACTGATAGCCAAAGGATTTTATGATGCGTTATTTATTACTATTGATATCGAGTTTAATGTTTTCTGTTTCGGCTCAGGCAGCAGAATCCTGTCCTGAATTTCTGGATTATGAACTGCCCAAACTGCATTCCAATGAAACGGTAAATCTTTGCAAAGTTGCCAATGGCAAGCCATTACTTGTCGTTAATACCGCCAGTCACTGTGGTTATACGCGCCAGTTTGAAGGGCTGGAAGCCTTGCATCAGAAGTATCAAGAAAGTGGTTTGATGGTTGTTGGCTTTGCCAGTAATGATTTTAACCAGGAAGCCAAAGATGAAGCCGAAGCCGAGCGAGTTTGCCGGGAAAACTTTGGTGTGACCTTTACCATGATTGCCCCGAGTTTTGTAACAGGTCAGAATGCCAATCCGGTTTTTCAGGAAATTAACCAGCAAAGTGAAGAACCTGGTTGGAATTTCAGTAAATACCTGATTAATGCTGACGGTAAAGTCGTTGCCGCTTTTCCCAGCAAAGTTAAGCCCAGTGATAAACAGGTGACTGATGCCATTGAGTCATTGTTGTAATTAACCAAAACTTTTTACAACAGCAAATCTATCTGGCTTGTTGGAAGTGTGAGGACTGCACTTTCATCAAGCCTTTTTTATGTAGCAAAACAGCATTTCGATGTAGGATGTAGTAGAACAATGCTTGTGCAACTCATCATTACAAGGAAGCGATATGCGTGTGCTTGTCATCGACTTAAATAATTTTTCACGTTATCCCACCTTGTCAGTTGGCTATCTGACGAGTGTGCTAAGAAAAAATAACATTGAGGTTGATATTCTTTCGCCCTTTGCCAAGGGTGTTGCAGGCTATCCTCGCCTGACACAGGCACGTCGTCGTGAACTCTATTTAAATTTTCTAAAGCACTGGACTGCTGTTACGCCAAGTAAATTGGTCAAGCGAGTTCGTAAATTCATTCAACAGGCTTTGCATCCCGGTGGCTCAGAAGATAAAAAAGTCATTTTGGAGTATTTACAGGAATTATTATTAAAAAAGCCCGATGTAGTGCTTATTTCAGCCTATACGATGTATTACGATATCACTTGTGAAATAAGTAAACTCTGCCAGCAGGATGGGATTCCGGTCGTTATTGGTGGCAGCGCCTTTGTTTATCAGGAAATTTCGGCCTTATGGCAAGACATACCTGGAGTTACAGCAGTTTATGCAGGCGAACCTGAATCCCAATTAATTCACCTGATTGCAGATGTAATAAATGGGAAAGAGCTTAATGTTTATCCTGGTGTTTACAAAGCAGAACAGCAATCTATTGATATCGCACCGCCTTTGGTGAATTTGGATAAACTGCCATTTCCAGATTTTTCTGACTTTCCCTGGCATGCCTATCCCAATAAAGTTATTCCATTAATGACCGGTCGTGGTTGCGAATGGGATATCTGTACATTCTGTTCAGATGTGAGCACGGCTTCAGGCAGAAGCTTCCGTAGTCGAAACATCGACAACGTCATTGAAGAAATGCGTTTTCAAAGCACTCAATTAGGTTCGCAATTATTTGTATTTCTCGACTTGAAGCTCAATTCGGATTTAGTGCTATGGCGTGAGTTAATAGAAAGGATCCCGAAAGAATTTCCGAATGCACAGTGGACAGCTTCGGTTCATGTGGACTCAAGAATGGATAATGGTCTGTCAAAAGCCGATTTGCAAAAAGCTGCGAAAGCCGGTCTGGTTCGAATCACCTGTGGACTGGAATCAGGCAGCCCCCGAATGCTTAAATTAATGGCCAAGGGAATCAAGCTGGATAGAGTCTCCACATTTCTTAAGGATGCCCATGAATCTGGAATCAGCGTTCGAATGACTGCTATTATTGGTTATCCGGGTGAAGAGGTGATTGATGTAAATTTGACGAGACAATTTATTGCCCAACACACTCCATATATTGAACGAATAATGCTAAATCGGTTTACCCTGATGCCCGACACCCCTGTCGCCAGGCTGTTGGCCAACAATTCTGCTAAATATCCTGAGATAAGAGTCCAACAGCTTGATGTAAATTCGGCCACACTCAGGCATTTCAACGCAAAACTTGCCCAAAAATCGTATTATTGGGCGGCTTTTCGTTTAATGGGCGCGGTACACGATATTAATAAAAAACCGTTAAAGCCCTCAGCCAGAGAATTCGAAGGCGTTATGTAAAAATCCTGAAAAGTTTGGGTTTGCGATCGTCAGAATCTGGAAAATTATCTTCACAATTTCGTTTGAAACTAAATTTTACAGTGAAACTAATCTCCCAAAGTATGATTTGAATTCTCAACGGATATTTCTTTTAAAACTGTGCGCAACTATCCGAATCACAAAGAGTTTTTAATGTGTTTTCCATATCAAGGCGATATCCTTAAGGTATGTCAAAACATATCAACCAATTATTTTTTAACCGCACGATCGTAGTCTTTATTCTGCTTGCAATGTGGTTTATTGGTGCGATGAGTTTGCGTTATTTTTATCACCAACAAGTCTCAGGTTATCAAAATTCGGTTAAAGAACAAATCAGTCAGCGGGTCAGCATGTTATCGGTGTTACAAGCCGAGCTGATTGATAAAGAATTCTCCTTTGTGGGATTAAATCTCAAACAGCTTGGCGCAATGAGTATTGAAGCACCTGAACAGGTGGCCGCTTATGCTGAAAGATTAAAAAATCTTAATCCGACCATATGGCAACTCTATGTTGCTGATAGAGAAGGGGAAGTTACCTTTTCTACCAAGCCAGGATACCTACAACCGATCTCGGTCAGGGATTATTTTACCGAGCATATGAAAAATGAGCAGACAAAGTTTTTCATTTCGTCACCAAGACAATCCATTATTCAGGAAAGTGCGTTATATATTGCGATGAGCTATCCCATTCGAGATGCTGAAGATAAGTTTATCGGTGTGGTTTTAGCGACGTTGAAAAGTGAAGATCTGACAAGTCAGCTAGGCAATATTACCAAGAACAAAAATATTTCTGCTGTATTGACCGATCAGTCCGGCAAACTTATCTGGTCATCCAGCATGTACGAAGGGCAACAGAAAAGTGATATTTACAGCTTATGCAGAGATCATAAATATCTGGCATCGACCGAGCTGGGTGTTCATCGCGTTCAATTAGAGAATAATGCTCAGTGTGATTTTCAGTTTCTCGATAAATGGGGAATGTTCTCCATTGTCGCTGAAAATCGTGCCTCGGCGGATCAACTCATAAGACAATATGAACAACAGATGGTGACGAGAAATATCATCATTTTGATGGTTTTCACTTTGTTATTGGTATTTTTAGGTAACCAACTGCTCAAACAGATTGAATCCAGAAAATTGTTAGCTGTGCTCAATCAACGTAATAAAGCCATTATTGATGCAGTGCCGGATTTACTGTTGACGATAAGAGTTGATGGCACAATCATCGATCATGAAGTACAGCAAAATTTCCCGCTGCTGGTTCCGGCAGAGAAATTGAATGGACTGAATATCCGAGAAATATTAGAACCAGAGCTGGTTGAAAAGAAACTGGCCTTGATAGCAACTACCATCCAAACTGGCGAGCCTGCAACTGTCGAATATCCATTAATAGTCAACGGCAGAGAATATTATTTCCTGGAACGCTTAACAGCATTGGATGATAAGCATGTACTGGCGTTTATTATTGATATTACCAGCAGAAGAGAGGCTGAAGTTAAGCTGGAATGGCAGGCATTTCATGATGGACTTACTGGACTCCCCAATCGCCTGATGTTCTTTGAGTTTTTAAATAAACTGGTACAGAACTATCGGCGTCATAAACGTGAGTTTACTATCTTATTTATTGATTTAAATGGCTTTAAAGAAATTAATGATAACTATGGTCATCATATGGGGGATGAGCTCCTTAAACATACCGCCATTCAACTCGGCAGCATCCTGCGTGAAACAGATACCGTAGCCAGACTGGGCGGTGATGAATTTGCAGTTTTATTACCAGAAACCTCACCAAGCCAGGCCCAACGGGTTATTAAATCCATAATTGAAACCATCAAACAACCGCTAATTCATAACGGTCAAAGCCTGTCGGTCTCAGCGAGTATCGGTATGGCGGCCTGCCCACAAGATGCAACCTCCGCAGATGAGCTTTTAAATGCTGCAGATAAGCGGATGTATGACGTTAAGTTAACTGAACGATAGTTCTGTACTCAAACGCTGATTCACTATTTTTTTTTAATTATTCCTCAAACTTCTATCTTCTAAGTAATACTAATAAAAGCCTGGGTAAAAATTACTGCTGTTAAATGAAATTTTTATAGAGCTTGTTTTATATTTCCCCATCGTTTTTATCAGTTGACGTTATAAACCTTCCTTACTGAGCGCTTTTAGGCGCTCAGCAAAAGGTTGGCATATGCATTGCAAAACTCCTGACAGAAATTCTTTTCTAGAGAAATCAAAAATCTCAATGCAAAGGAGATAAACCATGATGCATGTAAAAGAAATTATGAACACTGAAGTTACAACGATCTTGCCTTCGACGCTGGTCAGAGAAGCGGCTCAAATCATGCGAGACCAGGATATCGGCTTTCTGCTTATTGCTGATGACAATACTTTAGTCGGTACGATAACGGATAGAGATATCGTGACTCGCGGCGTATCTCAGGTGAATGATTTATCAGAGATTTCAGTTGATGAAGTCATGACAGTAAAAGTCCTTGCCTGCCATGAAGAAAATACCATTGAAGAAGTT
>Ga0209344_10004105_pt1 | contig 13669 bp, 12 predicted proteins | sample Cruoilmetagenom6_FD_187293 | JGI IMG/M metagenome (GOLD analysis project Ga0209344, IMG submission 187293) | Oil polluted marine microbial communities from Coal Oil Point, Santa Barbara, California, USA - Santa Barbara Oil Seep Sample 6 (SPAdes)... | ecosystem: Environmental > Aquatic > Marine...
TCGTGTTAAAGGTATTGTGTTTAGCGTGTTCGTTCGGTTGACATCCTCCGATCCCTAAAGGAATAGGATTCCTACTAAACGGCTTGCGCCGCCCTTTCGGTGGGTTCCTGTTGCTGACGGCATTACAGCACCGTTCACTTGGAAGGCGAGCCGGGCATGTCCTGCCCTTGAAGTTACATTATAGACGCCAGACTAAACCCGCGCCTTATATCCTCGCCCTTAACGACGGGGTTTTACGGCGCATCGGATAAAGGTTGTGTCAAGTTTGAATAGCGTGCCCAGATAGCCTTGCAATCATGCGGCGTGAGCCTTATTCGTTTGTGCATATTCATATTTACAGTATCTCCAATAGAGCTGGAATCTGTAAACAACGCGGTTAATTCTTAAACATTATTATTAAACCGGTTGTTAATTCCCGCTTGTCATTCCAACGCCCGTTAGCTCGGCGCTGAGATTCCACAACCGCTGCTGATCGGCTTGATTGCAGGAGGCTTTGGAAGTGATGCGCGGCTTTGTGCCGATAAAGTAACGCCCCGATATTGTGTCTACCTCTGGTGAACTTGCGAGGTAGACAGGTGTTCGCGCTGCTTTACGCGGGCTTTTGAGCAAGGGTCTGATAAATGACGGATTGGCCTCAATATTGGATCCTACCACTCCCGGATGAAGGCAATTGACGGTTAAGGGTTGATTTTTCATCTGTTCGGCCAGTTGATAAGTGAACATGATGTTGGCAAGCTTGGAGGACCCATAGCGGCTGACCATGTTGTAGCTGCGCTGGGCCTGTAGATCGTCAAAATCGAGGCGTCCAAATCGATGCATCATGGATGCCAGGCTCACGACACGACCCGGCCCAGCCTTGAGCAGGGCATCCATCAGTAAATGAGTCAGCAGAAAAGGCGCCAGGTGATGAACGGCAAATTGCAGTTCAAAGCCGTCGCTGGATTCCTCGCGCCGTTTTTTCATGATGCCGGCGTTGTGAATCAGAACGTCGAGATGATCGAAACGGTTGAGAAAATCGGCAGCCAGATGACGCACTTGTTCAAGACTTGACAGATCGGCAAGCATCAGAGCGGGATCGGGACGCGCGCTGCTTTGCATGATGGATGCACGCGCAGCTTCGCCCTTGGACTTATTGCGGCAGACCATGATCACATGGGCGCCCATTTCAGCCAGTTGACGGGCTGTTTCCAATCCGATGCCGGAGTTAGCGCCGGTGACCATGCAGATTTTCCCGTTCATCGTATTGGGGGACATAGGTTCTTCCTTATCTGAGATTAACCAGATGTTCAATCAGTTTATAGTCTATGACCGTGAATAAGGCAAATGCGAGCATTGGCAAATCAGAAAAAATGGCTTGGGTTGAAGCATGAAGACGACGTATTGGCCTTATCTCAAATCCTATTATAGAAGCCCGTCCGACCAGGGTATACTTTGTTGAAGTAAGGGTGTTGTCAGGAGATTGGAATGAATGAAAATGGCTTGGGCCGATATAATCGTGGTGGGACGTCCCTGTTAATGCTGATGGTGGCAGGGCTTTTGACGCTTGGTCCGATTTGCGCCTCGGTATCGGAAGATCTGTCGAATATCAACGCCGATGTGATCGTTGAAGGTGATTGGCTGGTCACCATGCAGCCGGGTCAAGCCGTTATTGGGGATGGCGCGGTTGCAGTGAAAAACGGTTTGATCGTCGCCGCGGGTCCGCGGCAACGAATTGCCACTGCCTTTCGAGCTCGACGAACCATTGATGGTGAAGGTCGCGTGCTTCTCCCAGGTCTGGTGAATGCGCATACCCATGCCGCCATGACCCTTTTTCGGGGCTTTGCCGATGACAAGGCGTTGATGGACTGGCTTGAAAACTATATTTTCCCGGCTGAGAACGCCTTTGTGAACGATGAGTTCGTTCGAGTTGGCACCACTCTGGCGTGTTGGGAGATGATTCGCAGTGGTACCACTACCTTTGTCGATATGTATTTTTATACGGATGTCATTGCCGAAATTGTGGATCAATGCGGCCTACGAGCCGTGATAGCGCCATCAATCATGGACCATCCATTCCCCGGATCAAACGGGTGGCAGGAATCTTTTGACATCGCCGTCGATTTCATTAAACGCTGGCAGGGTCATGAACGAATCGTGCCTGCTTTCGGGCCGCACGCTCCGTATACGGTATCCGCGGAACATCTGCGTGAAGTGGCTGTCAAGGCTCGGGAATTGCATGTTCCGGTGACTATCCACCTGGCTGAAACCAAGGATGAGTTTGCGAAAATACAGTCCAAATACAAATTAACACCGGTCCAACTCCTGGATGAACAGGGTCTTTTGGGACCGAACCTTATTGCCGCACACGTGATCTGGGCTGATCCCGCCGATATTGCTCTGTTGGCGGCGCGGGAAGTTGGAGTGATCCATAATCCAACTTCCAATCTAAAATTGGCTTCCGGGATTGCTCCTGTTCCTGCCATGCTCGATGCCGGGATTGCCGTAGGGCTGGGCACCGACGGCGCGGCGTCCAACAACGATCTTGATCTATGGGAAGAAATCCGTCTGGCAGCACTGATACATAAAGCGCACAACTCCGATCCGAAAGTGATTCCGGCGCTGAGCGCGCTGCGAATGGCTACAAGCTCAGGCGCAAAAGCCATTGGGCTGGGTGATGAAATCGGTGTGCTGAGCGTTGGGCGCAAAGCCGACATGATCCAGCTCAGCCTGAAAAACAGACCCCACACCATACCGATATTCAATATCATCTCGCATCTGGTTTACTCAGCCAAATCAAGCGATGTGGTTACCGTAATGGTGGACGGAAAGGTTTTGATGGAAAATGGTCAGATCGCAACCATTGATGAAGCCATGACGCTGGAGAATGTCCGCCAAATAAATCACGCCATCACTAAAACTTTACCTTGAACCCGCGCCCTGCCTTCTCCATTACCGAGCTATTGACGGAGAGCCAATCAACCGACGCGCACCGCGGCGACCCCTCACCCCCCCTTTTCAAGGGCGCCGCGTCTTTTCAGGCTGGGGAGCCTCTGATCAAGTCTGGACAGAGCTCAGGCGTGGTTCCCCATGTTCAGATTCGAGACGACAATCGCGCTGGTTAGCAGGGCTATTGCGGAGCTTGTCAACAAAGAAGCTGGACATAAGAGACGCAAGCGGGTTCGACTTCGCTCACCGCAAAAACCGAGTTCATGACTTAATCAGAAGCTCCTTAGCCTTCAATCAGCTTTTTGCTGTGGAATAAAGCGACCATGAGAGGCACATCGCAAGACCCATGATTACCGATAATCTATTCGATCATGAGCGATTTCGTTCGCCCATCACGTTTGCCAGTATATCGACTGGAAGAGGGAAGATGATGGTGGAGCTTTTTCCGCTGGAGATTTCGATTAAGGTCTGCATGTAACGCAATTGCATCGTCTGGGGCTGGGTACCCAGCACCTTGGCGGCTTCCGTGAGGGTTGCGGAAGCCTCGAGTTCACCCTGCGCATGAATAATCTTGGCGCGGCGTTCCCTTTCAGCCTCCGCCTGGCGGGCAATGGCGCGAATCATGCTGTCATCCAGATCCACATGCTTGATTTCCACATTAGCGACCTTGATGCCCCAGCTATCGGTCTGCACGTCCAGAATGCCTTGTATGTCGGCATTAAGTTTATCGCGCTCCATCAGGATCTCATCCAGATCGTGCTGACCCAATACCGATCGCAGGGTCGTCTGCGCCAGTTGGTTGGTTGCCTCGTAAAAATTGACCACTTCGATGATGCTGCGCTCAGGATCTACGACCCGGAAATAGACGACGGCATTCACCTGGACGGAAACATTGTCCTTTGAAATAACATGCTGCGGTTCCACGTCCATGACCACAGTGCGCAAATCTACCCGTGCCATCTGCTGGATGCCGGGGATGATGATGATCAAACCAGGGCCCTTGACTTTCCAGAAACGCCCAAGCGTGAATACCACGCCACGTTCGTATTCGCGCAGTATTTTAATACTGCTGAACAGTAAAAGAGCAATGGCTATGACGATGGAAATAATCACATTCATGGTAACCATATTAAATTCTTCCTTATAACAGACTTCTATGATTTGGTGGACTTTATATGAGCCGGCTCTACATCAAGAACCAACCCGCGACGCGTGCGCACTCGTACTTGCTGCCCCGCTTGTAAAGGCTGACTACTCTGTGCCATCCATCTTTCCCCGTGACAACGCACCCATGAGGCATCCGCTGTCGCAGGCAGAACTTCGCACAAGCTATCCGTCAACCTGTAAACTTCGGAAGCCAACGGCCGCCGCCGCGCCTGCCAGACCATGCCAAGCAGAGCCATCATGGCCACAACACTAATGGCTGCAACAGAAAGCACCAGCGATAATGACAAACCAAACCCCGGCACGTCCTGATCCATAAGCATAATAGAACCCACGACCAGTGCTATCGCCCCGCCAATGCCCAGGGCTCCGAAACTTGGCACAAAGACTTCCGCCAGCATCAGCACCAAACCCAGGATGATCAGCGCCAGACCGGCGTAATTGACCGGGATCATCTGAAACGCGAACAGAGCCAGCAGAAGAGAAATACCGCCGATGACTCCGGGTACGATTGAGCCGGGATTGGCCAGTTCAAAGATCAATCCGTATATGCCAAGCAGCATAAGGATGTAGGCGATGTTGGGATTGGTGATGACCGCAAGAAATTTCTGTCGTGCGGTGGGTTCGAGGAACAGGGGCGTTATGTTATTGATCTCAACGAGCCTGGACTCGTCGGATCCTGCCGGGATCGGAATCTTAGCCATAAGCGCGATAAGTTCATCAATATCCCGGGCGATCAATTCAATAACGTTTTTATCCAGCGCTTCCTGAGCGGAAAGACTTGCGGCGTCTCTGACCGCTGATTCCGCCCATTGTGCGTTGCGTCCGCGCAAGCGGGCCAGGCTTCGCAGATAGGCGCTGGCATCGTTGACAAGTTTGTGTTCCATCGCACTCGACGTTTTTGTATCAGGCTTACCTGCGTCATCAGGTTCTGCTGTAACCCCTTTATCTAATTGGGGTAGCTGCTTGGGATCCTTGCGCGGAGATAATGGCTGTATACCACCGATCTGCACCGGAGTGGCTGCGCCCAGATTCGTACCCGGTGCCATGGCCGCAAGATGAGATGCATAAAGGATGTAAGTTCCGGCACTTGCCGCCCGCGCCCCGGAAGGCGCTACATACGCGACGACCGGCACGGAGCTTGCCAGAATAGCCCGAATCATCTGGCGCATGGACGTATCAAGCCCGCCGGGCGTGTCCATTTGCAGGATAATGACGGCTGCCTGTTGCTCTTCGGCTTTTTCAATGCCCTGAACCACATAATCACTGACAGCCGGACCAATCGCTCCGTCGATAGTCAGGACTACGACGCGTCCTTCCCAGTTTTGCGCAAAGCACAAACCCCACCACAAGCTTGCAAGACAGAATATGAGTCGATATTTCATAATTGTCCTCATGTCAACGACCAAGGAACCTCTGAACAAGTCATGAACCCGCTTGCGCCCCTTATGCCCAGTTGCATCGTTGACAATCTTCGCAATAGCCTGGGCTATTGCGAAGATTGTCGCCTCGAATCCGAGCATGATGGATCACACCCACCTTCGCCCAGACTTGATCAGAACTTCCCTAAAAAGGTTAACCCCACTCTTGAGAAATATCAATTAAAAAATCAACCTTTCCTGACCCAGGCGTCGCACCATCCGTCGCGGTTGATATGCTTGCCCGCAAAAACCGCGCATGGCCCCCATTGGGACTCCGTATCCCCGGTGTAAAGCTGACAATTATGGCAAAAAGCCTCGCTCGCACTGCGAACCGATTCAGGTACCTGGATCGCATCGTGGATATATTGGAGGCTTTTGGCCATCGGCTCATCAAGAGACAGTGTAGGCATTTCTTCTGCGGCGCGCACCCGCGCAAGCGGAATCCAGCTTAAAACGGGCAACAGAGAGGTGAAAGCAAGGTTGCGGCTTAACATTTGTCCGCGGCTTAACATTTTTCGCCGTGAAACAGTTTTATATTCTTTCATAGATTACCTGCAGATGATAATTAGCCCGGAGACCTTTAATTCACTCATGAACTCGGTTCATGACTTAATCAGAGGTTCCTTAGCGTTTCAGCCCATGCCAAGCCATCATTTTTCGGCTTCCCTATCTCTACATTCTGGGCCTGTTTTTCTTCAATGGACAACTTCTTTCGCTTGTCTGACTGTTGCGTATGATTGAGTACAGTGAATAGAGCCCGAATCGCTAATGGATTATTGTACGGACTGTCATCAGCAAAAACCTCACCTGTGGCGGGGTATTCCAGCCGTCCTCCTCCCACTACTCTATCATAATCTGGGCGCTTTCTTGATCAAGGCAGGCAAAATCAGGATTCTGACGGGAGTGTACCACTTTAAATCCAAGAACTTTCGTATAGAAGTCGAATGACTTTTTGAAGTCTGTCACTGCTGGTTCCGGAACCATCGGATTCCAATACTGCTTGGGTTTCACTCGAACTCCAAGAGGGTACAACAGCCTTTATCCAATATAATAGCAGCGTTGTGTTTGATAAGGAATGATAAGGAATAAGCTTGAGTGGTTTTTTATGCCAGAGGACGACTGTCATTCGAATTTGGATCACAGACATACCTGATATGCAGGGCAGATAGTGAGGTTAAGAAAAAAATGCTTTTCATGACAAATTGTTCGGGTTACAATAAAAGGCTGATATATTTTATACAGGATTATTCAAGGAACAAGCCAAAATGGTGAGCATTCGTTTATCGCGGGGCGGAACAAAGAAACGCCCATTTTATCATGTGGTGGTCACCGATCAACGCAATCGGCGTGATGGGCGTTTTGTGGAACGTCTGGGCTTTTTCGATCCGCTGGAGCGGGAAGCGGAAAGCTGGCGCTTGAATCTAAATCGGGTGGATTACTGGGTCAGTAAAGGGGCGCAGCCCAGCGCAAGGGTGTCGAATCTTATTCGTACAGCGCGCAAACATGTGGCAGCCTTGCCTGAAGGTGCGCTTGAGGAGTCTCGGGAGGGCGCCTGATTTCCAACGGTGACTGGATTAAAATGGGACGATTGGGCGCGCCGCACGGTTTGCGTGGCTGGTTGCACCTGCGCTCGTTTACGGATCCATTGCCCCTGATCCTGGATTTTCGCCAGCACTGGTTTGACCCTGGATCAGGGCAGTCCATTGCTGTAGAAGAAACCTGGCACGATGGTGAACGTGTGATGGTTCGCCCGATCGGAAGCGAAGATCGGGATGCTGCCGGCCTGATGACAGGCATAGATATCGCGATACCGCGTGAAGTGCTTCCCCAGCCGGATAAAGGTCATTATTACTGGTCTGATCTGATAGGCGCCAGCGTGATTGATCTGGATGGGTTCGTTTATGGCGCCGTAGATCATTTGCTGGACGCTGGCGCCCATGATGTGCTGGTGATTCAGGGCAATAACGGGGAATGGCTGATTCCATTTGTGCTTGATTCGATTGTGCGGGATGTGGATGTGCGCCAAAAACGCATTCGGGTCGCGTGGGAGCGTGAATGGCTGTAGTTTTTTCGGGTATGGCGCAAGCGATATCCGAGACTTCAACGCAGCGATGCAAACTGTTGATACCGGGTGACTCAGCGCCTGAATGACCTGCAACTGTGGTCTATATAAAGATGCCATCACCATTAAATATCGCCGTTATCAGCCTGTTCCCGGCCATGATATTGGATGGACTGGATTATGGAGTCAGCGGACGGACTCTGGAAAAAGGTTTGGCGCGATTGCGCATATGGGATCTAAAAGACTATTGTCCGGCGCGAATGCGCGTGGATGATCGCCCTTACGGAGGAGGGCCGGGCATGGTGATGCGTCCCGAACCGTTGAGAAAAGCGATCCGGGCAGCGCGGAACAGTCTTCCGCAGGGCAGCGCCATGATCTATCTCAGCCCCCAGGGGCGGCGGATTGATCAGGATACTGTCGAGGCATGGTCTCGGGAGCCAGGCTTGGGTTTCATTGCCGGGCGATATGAAGGCGTTGATGAGCGAATCTGTGAACGGGATATCGACGAGCAGTGGTCGCTGGGCGATTACATTCTCAGTGGTGGCGAACTCGCAATCATGGTAGTAATTGATGCGATCCTTCGTCTGCTTCCCGGCGCGCTCGGGCATGAGGATTCAGCGAAAGATGAATCCTTTGCGCATGGATTGCTGGAATACCCGCATTATACCCGCCCGCAGGAGTTTGATGGGCAACCGGTTCCGGATGTTTTGCTCAATGGGAACCATGCGCAGATTCAACACTGGCGTCAGCAGCAGGCTATTCTGAGAACCTGCCAGCGCCGACCTGATCTGTTGTGCGAGCGCCACTGGTGGATGCAGGATTTAACCTGTCTGGATGCATGGATGTATCCCCGATAAATACGCCGTGGCAATTTGTCGAGGCGGAATTGAATAAGTTGAAAATATTGATCTGGATCATGATCGATAAAAACGATGGCATCGTTGAATGAGCAACGCAATAGCCATCCGGTTGATAGATGAATTGGAATTCGAGATGGAGAAAAGTGATGAATCCCCTGATTCGTGAATTACAGGCTGAGCAGATAAAAATCGATATACCGGCTTTTGGTCCGGGGGATACGGTCGCTGTGCAGATCCGGGTACGTGAAGGCAATCGTGAACGCTTGCAAACCTTTGAAGGCGTCGTTATTGCGCGGCGCAATCGCGGCGTTGATTCGGCATTTACCGTTCGGAAACTCGCCCATGGCGAAGGCGTCGAGCGGGTATTTATGCTCCACAGCCCCAGTGTCGTCAAAATCAATGTAAAAAGACGCGGCGATGTCCGGCGGGCCAAATTGTATTACCTGCGCGGTCGAACCGGGAAAGCGGCGCGCATCAAGGAAAAACTGGCCAAGAAATCCTGAAAAATTAGCGAAAGATAGGGTAAGCATGAAAGAAACACATTCATTTCAAGCCGAAGCGCAACAGCTTTTGCATCTGGTGATCCATTCCCTTTACAGCCATCGGGAAGTTTTTTTGCGCGAACTGGTGTCCAATGCTGCGGATGCCTTGGATAAGGCGCGCATCGAATCGATGAAATCCGGCATCCCCCTGGAAGGGGAGCCGACTATTCGCATCAGTAGCGATTTGGAAACCGGCATTCTGACCCTAAGTGACAACGGCGTCGGTATGAGCAGGGAGGAAGTGATTGAGCATATCGGGACGATTGCAAATTCTGGAACACGGCGTTTTCTCGAATCCTTGCAGTCTGATTCCGGGCGCGGTGAAACCAATCTGATCGGCCAGTTCGGGGTTGGATTCTATTCGGCTTTCATGGTGGCGGATCGGGTGGTGGTGATCACGCGGCGGCTCGGAAATGACGAGGCGGTGTGCTGGGAATCCAGCGGTGACGGTGAATACACCATGGAAGAGGCACAGCGCGATCATCATGGGACGGATGTCATCCTGCATATCGCTGAAACGCATCGCGATTTTATGGATCCGGCGCGCATTCGTGGCTTAATCAACCGTTATTCCAACCATGTGGCGTTTCCTGTATTCATGTCCGCTGGCGGAGAAGAGGAGCAATGGGAGCAAATCAATGCGGGGCAGGCTTTATGGCGTCGCCCCAAGACCGAAATCAGTGATGAGCAATATCAGCACCTCTATCATGATCTGACCTTCGATCCTGAAGATCCACTATGCTGGAGCCATTTCAAGATCGAAGGGCGTACGGAATATACGGCCCTGCTTTATGTTGCGGCACATGCGCAGGGCAACCTGTTCGATCCCGAAGCCATGGGTGGCATCCGGCTTTATGTGCAGAGCGTTCTGGTGATGGAACAGGCGAAAGCGCTTCTTCCCCGCTATCTGCGTTTTATGCTTGGAGTCGTCGACTCCGCCGATCTTCCCCTGAATGTATCGCGTGAATTGCTCCAATCAAGCCATACGGTGGACAGTATTCGCGGTGGATTGACGCGCCGAAGTCTGGATATGCTTGAGAATATGGCGCGCCAGGATCAGGATCGTTATCAAACTTTCTGGAAGGCGTTTGGCGTTGTGTTGAAAGAAGGTGTCATGGAAGATGCCCAGCATAAAGATCGCATTGTTCCCATGCTGCGTTTCCGTTCCGTCAAGGGTAATCAGGAAATGGAATACACCAGCCTTGATGATTATCTGCAGCGCATGCCATTTTCCCAGAAAGCCATTTATTATGTCTGGTCGGAATCCGGCCAGATGGCGCGTAGCAATCCTCACCTCACGACTTTTCAACGCGCCGACCTTGAAGTATTGCTGCTTACCGATCCCATCGATGAATGGCTGGTGATGCAACTGAAACAGTATCAGGATAAACCACTGCAATCGATTCGCGACGAGCAGGTGGAACTTCCGGAGCAAGAGCAGCCTGAATCTGAAATGTCCGAGCAGGAAAAGTCTGAAGGTCAGGCTTTGGCGCAACGCATACAGAGTGACCTTGATGGTCTTGTCGAGCGGGTTACGCTTTCGCGCCGCTCGCTGGAAGCACCTGCGGCATTGGTTCAGGCTTCCGGCTCATTGAGTCCGGCCATGATCCGTTTGCTCAAGGAATCGGGTCAGCAAACGCCTGTGCTGGCGCAGCGGATTCTGGAAATCAATGCCTCGCACCCATGGCTGTCATGGCTGGGTTGCCAGTCTGAGGATGAGATGTTTCACCTTGGCAGCATGGTGCTTTACGAACAGGCATTACTTGCCGATGGAGAGCCCCTTACCGACCCGTCCGCATTCGCCAGCAGGCTGGTAGAGTTGGTCAAAGTCCTGACGCAATCCGGGTCGCCATCTTCTCCATAAACGCATAGCTCCAATATGCTATTGCGTTTTGCCCGAAAAGTTTGATTGGATGCTGGTTTCAGGTACCATGATGGACGGGGTCTCGAATCGACCGGTGAGATCGTATGTGTTTGTCAACGAGCCTGTGTTTTCATGTCTGAGGCTGAGGGAACTTCTGATTAAGTCATGAACTCGGTTCTTGCGTCCATTATGTCCAGCTTCATTGTTGTAAACCTTCGCAATAGCCCTGCTAACCCGAGAATTCTGAACATGGGGAACCACGCCTGAGCTTCGTCCAGACTTAATCAGAGGTTCCTTGGTAGAATCGATAACTTTTCCTGGTTCCTGTATGCTGACGTATTCGACCGTATGGTCTTTCATTGTTCCAAACTTTTTCCCCTTTTGTCGGGAGCTTGTAGATGATTTCAACCGAATTTCACTCACTACGCCATGGTCTGGCGCGGATGGGAGCTCTGACATCGCGTATGGTGCGTTCTATCCCTTTGGGTCGAGATCAATTGCTGCACAATCGGGGCGGATTCCGTAAAATGCATTTCGCTGCGACCTGGATGCGTCATTTTCCTTCCGCTCCAGGTCGCTTATTTTCCCCTTCAAACCGCAATCTGACGCAGCGCGGCCTGATCCTGGGTCTGGTTTTGCTTGGGATGATGGCGTGTTTCCAGTTGGTTGAGATGCGGACTATTTATCATTCACAAGATCTGCCTGGCGTTCCAGGGGATATAAAGGGTGATGGTTCATCTGCCGCCAAACGATCCGTAACGCTGCGACATGCTGGTGTTCAGAAGGCGGCCAGTCTGTTTGGCATCTGGAAAAGTGAAATTCAGGATCAACTGCCCAGTGAAATACCCGATACTGCTCTGGGGTTAACGTTGCGCGGTATTTTTAACTTTAGCGCCCCACGACCTTCGCTGGTGATCGTTGAAGTGGGTGGCGAAGATAAAGTTCTGGAGCAGGGCCGGCAGATCCAGCCCGGCGTAGTGATTGCGCGCATCTATTCCGATCGGATCATTCTTAAACGCGGCGGAAAACTGGAGACATTGCGTTTGCCGGTAAAGACGGAAGGGTTGGCTGCCAATGAGCAGACTTCCAAATCCGGAAATAGCCGCCGCAACACGCTTCAAGCCCAGCCAGGTTCCATGCGTCCGAACATTTCTACTCTCACGGACATTCAAGCCAGCTCGTTGGGGGATGTGATACGCCCCCAACCTGTTTATGAAAACGGTAAACTGATCGGTTTTCGCGCCCTTCCCGGCCCACGCCGCGATTTGTTCGATCAATCGGGGCTCAAAAAAGGTGACGTGGTCACCGCCGTTAATGGTCAGTTATTAAATCAACCCCTTGAAGCCATGAAGGCCTTTGCTCGTTTGCGGCAGACGCAGCAGGCGCAGCTCGATTTGCAACGCAATGGGGAGAACCATCGCCTGAATCTGGCGGTGGAGCGTGGTCAGGGAGGCGGGAGATGATAAACCAAACGCGGTTGGTGCACAGTGGATATCTGTTTCTTCTTGTTCTTTTGTGCAGTTTTTCTCCGCTCTACGCCCAGCAACCTTCGGAACAGATGGTTACTCTGAACATGAAAGATGCCGATATCAGGGCTTTTATCGAAATGGTCAGCAGTGTAACGGGCACGAACTTTGTGATCGACCCGCGGGTCAATGCCAAGGTGACGGTCATATCGTCCCAGCCGTTGCCGGCAGATGCCGTTTATCAGGTTTTTTTATCCGTTTTGCAGGTGCATGGTTTGACGGCGATCCAGGCAGGGGATTTGACCAAGATTACACCGGAGGTGGAAGGCAAGCAAACGGGGATCAGCGACTCAAAAACGCAACCGGCATATCCGGATGATATGCTGACCCAGGTGGTCAGGGTTAAAAATGTTCCCGCCGCGCAACTGGTTCCTATTCTGCGACCTCTGGTGCCCCAGTACGGACATCTGGCTTCCTATCCGCCCGCAAATGTGGTGGTGATAGCTGATCGCAGAGCCAACGTAGAGAGAATGGTGAACCTGATCAAGCAAATCGATGATTCCGGCGAGCAGGAGGTGGACGTTGTGGCGCTGGAAAATGCCAATGCAGTAGACGCCATGAACATGATCAATCAGTTGAATAAAAGCGGCAAACGCATGGATCCCACCACCCAAGGTCTGACCATTGTACCCGACATGCGCACCAACAGCATTTACATCAGCGGCACCCGGACCCAGCGCCTGCGTATCCGGGCGCTCCTCCAGAAAATCGACAGCCCGCTTGAGTCCCAGGGCAACACCCAGGTTATTTATCTGAATCATGCCCGCGCGACCAATATACAGGAACTTCTGGCGCAATATACCGGAGCTGCGGCTGTACCGATAAGAGCCGCCGTTGGTGAGGCAGGTGGTAAAACCCTGCCCATGCAGCATCAAGGTCAAGGCAAGCAGGATGTGATCGTCCTGGCGGATGATGAGACCAATGCGCTTGTGGTCTCGGCGCCGCCTGAAATCATGAAGGAAATCCTTACGATCATCGCCCGGCTCGATATCAGACGCGCCCAGGTGATGGTGGAAGCCATCATCGCCGAGGTTGCCACCACCAATAACAAGCAGGTAGGTTTCCAATGGTTCCTGGATGGCAGCGACAAAGATGGTCCGGTAGGGCTTGTACCCTTTGGGGAAAATGATAACCTGTTCAATCTTTATTCACTGATAAAGCCTTTGACGATGGGGGGGGATCCTGCAACCGTTCTGGGAAATGCTGCTGCGCCACCATTGGGTTTGACGATTGGGGGCGGGCGCTTTCAGGACAGTGGCATCAACTTTGGGGTTTTGTTGCGCGCTATGGCCGCAGACAGCTCCA
>Ga0209344_10004106_pt1 | contig 13669 bp, 10 predicted proteins | sample Cruoilmetagenom6_FD_187293 | JGI IMG/M metagenome (GOLD analysis project Ga0209344, IMG submission 187293) | Oil polluted marine microbial communities from Coal Oil Point, Santa Barbara, California, USA - Santa Barbara Oil Seep Sample 6 (SPAdes)... | ecosystem: Environmental > Aquatic > Marine...
AAAAACTAAAAAAAAAGATATGCTACCTTGGCACCAATACCTGATGGGAGTGCTTCTCGTGCTTGCGGGAATGAACCATTTTCGAAAACCAAAACTATACGAGCGTATTATGCCTCCATACATTCCCTCCCAAAACGCTATGGTCATGTTAAGCGGGATTGCAGAAATGATTTTAGGTTTTATGATAATGAATAAAAACACTCAAACTGAAGCAGCTTGGGGAATTATAATTATGCTCATTGTTTTTCTACCAGTCCATATTTATATGCTCCAGAATGAACAAGCAGCGATGAAACTTCCAAAATGGGTGCTCATAATTAGGCTTCCGTTACAATTTGGATTGATGTATTGGGCATATCTTTATACTTAAGTGAAGAAAAAATTAAGTAAATCAATTAGCTGAATATTTCATTTAAAATATTCGCCAATCGGATTCCTCCCTTTTGAAGCTGGGAGCGAAGTGTATTCATATACTCATACATATAGTTGTAGCTTAACTTTTCTCCAATTTCTGTATTTGCGTAAATGTCTTCGCAAAGCGCACGGCTCTCATACATCCAGTCTATAATTGTTCCTTTTCTTATGGCCTCCACCTGTTCTTTTGAAAGTACATCGGTATTAGTAGCCACTTCGGTATAGGACATTTCATAAAAATCAAGCATTTTATAATCCCAAACGGTATGAAGGTTTGTGCCATCATTGAACCAGCGCACCTGAAAATCGTTGCCGCCCTTATCTTCAGCCAAACCTATATGCAATGGCTGATGCAAATCTCCCAGAAAATGGACCAGCATTTTTAAATGAAAAACCTTATCTGTCCCTGAAGCATTATCGTTCTTCAACACAGCAATACATTCCTCAATTCCTTGAATTATATCGCCTTTTTCACTCTTGGGATGCGTTTCGTATTTTTCACCAAACGGAAAATTAACGTAATGCCAAGGGCCATAATGGTCATACGCACGGTCGCTTTTAATATCATCAGCATAATTTGCAACAAAGGCAAGGGAATGACCATCCAGTAGTTTTGAGATTTGCTTTTCTGCTTTTTTGGTTAAATATTTCCCAGCAATTTCACCGACCGCTCTGTGGCCAGTTTTTCCCCAGTCTTCTGCGGCGAATAGACCGGTTGAAAAAATGGAAACCAATAATACTATTAAAAACTTTTTCATATTCACAAAAATTTTATTTCGGATAAATTTATATCAGGATTGGCAAAGATAGTATCCTGAATTCCAAAATAGAACCTAAACTTTTCAAATTAACAAACAAATCACGATTTCATATTTATTTAATTACATTTATGAAAGCTTGTAAAAGCATTTGGCTTCCAAAGAAAGTTGAACCAATAACAATATACTTAAGCTTTCGTTGTTAAAACATGTACTGCTACTGTAGTTTTAAAACAAATAGATGAAAAACACCATTTTAATCTTTTTTCTTTTTTTCGGAATAATAGTCAATGCACAAAACAAAAAATATAATTCTGAAGATTTAAGTATTACACCATTGATCGATGGAACATTACAGGCACCAGAAGGAACCGGGAAATTACCTTTGGCTATAATCATTGGCGGAAGTGGGCCTACGGACAGAAACGGAAACCAGCAAATGGTAGTAAATAATTCCCTGAAATTTTTAGGCGAAGGACTTTATGAAAACGGAATTGCCACTTTCAGGTACGATAAAAGGATTGTGAAGCAAATGAAGCAAAGAACCATAAATGAAAAAAACATCCGTTTTGAAGATTTTATTGATGATGCGGTTGCAATCCTTGAATATTTCAAAAAAGATAAAAGATTTTCAAAAATTTATATAATTGGTCATGGCCAAGGTTCACTTGTTGGTATGGTGGCTGCACAAGATGGCGTGGATGGTTTTGTTTCCATAGCTGGAGCAGGACAGGAAATAGATGATGTAATAGTGGATCAGCTTGCTAAACAAGCTCCAGGACTGGTGGATAATGCACGCACTTCCTTTGATGATCTTCGCGCAAACGGTGTGGCTTATAACTATAGTCCAGGGCTGGCTTCTATTTTTAGAAAGGATATTCAGCCTTTCATTTACAGTTGGATGCAGTATGACCCTAAAGAGGAAATAGCCAAACTGACCATTCCTGTTTTAATAATCAATGGCGATAAAGATACTCAAGTACAAGTTTCAGAAGCTGAATTGTTGAAAAATGCAAAACCGGACGCAGAATACATAATCATTCCAAAAATGAATCACATTTTTAAAGAAATTAAAGGAAATGATTTGGAAAACAGCAAGTCCTACAACATATATAACCTTCCCGTAATGCCTGAATTGATTAATACTGTCAGTGATTTCATCAAAACTTAATTCAAATTAAAAAATAATTGTATTTTGCATCAAAACCATCAAAAATGCAAGATACAGCCACCGAAATAATAAAGGATACTACTCCCCTTTTTACCAACGACACCATTGTTTTTGGGATTTTAATGATAGCCTTGGGCTTCATTTTTTATACTTCTTCACGCGAAGAAGGCTTTTGGAAAAAATTCTATGGCGTAGTCCCAGCGCTGTTCATGGCTTATTTTCTTCCTGCAATCCTAACTACCGCAGGAGTCATTTCACCAGAATGGACTTCCGTTTCCGAAGCTGGTGAGGTTTCTACAGGAAGTTCTAGTTTATATTATATGTCAAGCAGGTATTTATTGCCTGCTGCATTGGTGCTTATGACCTTAAGTATTGATCTCAAAGGAGTTTTCAATCTTGGCCCCAAAGCGCTTATAATGTTTTTAGCGGGAACTGCTGGAATTATTATTGGTGGCCCGTTGGCAGTCTTGATTGTTGGAACCATTCACCCTGAAGCCGTTGGCGGTGTGGGAGCTGATGCTGTATGGCGCGGTCTCTCTACACTTGCAGGAAGCTGGATTGGCGGTGGTGCCAACCAAACTGCAATGTTGGAAATTTATGGTTACAATCAAAAACTCTACGGAGGGATGGTTTTTGTAGATATTGTTGTTGCCAATATTTGGATGGCAATAATTCTCTTCGGAATAGGGAAATCTGCAAAGATTGACAAATGGTTGAAAGCTGATACTTCTGCCATTGAAAACTTAAAAGAAAAAGTGTCTGATTATGCCAAAAAAGTGGACAGAAACCCAACATTAACAGATTTGATGATTCTTGCTGCAATTGCTTTTGGAACGGTTAGTTTTGCACATTTTGGAGCTGATTTGTTAAGTGCTTTTTTCACTTCAGTTGTAGATGGTATCCCAAAAGGTATAACCAGAAATATATTTACTTTTTTAGATTCCAGTTTCTTTTGGATGATAACAATAACTACAATCATTGGGGTACTGCTTTCTTTTACGAAAGCAAAAACTTATGAAGGTGCAGGAGCCAGCAAATACGGTAGTGTTTTTATTTATATTTTAGTTGCAAGCATTGGGATGAAAATGGATTTGACCCTAATTTTTGACAATCTGTGGCTTATTGTAATTGGTTTGGTATGGATGGCCGTACATGCGGGGATAATGATTTTGGTCGCAAAAATGGTTCGTGCCCCATACTTTTTCTTAGCAGTGGGAAGTCAAGCAAACGTTGGTGGCGCGGCATCCGCACCTATTGTAGCTTCAGCTTTTCACCCTTCCTTGGCGACGGTTGGGGTCCTTTTGGCAGTCTTTGGTTATGCCATTGGAACGGTTGGCGCTATTTTATGTACTGTATTGATGCAATTGGCTTCTACTTCATAATTTTTCAAAAAAAATATCCATATTTGCACCTTCGTAAACCGAAGCTATTTTCAGCATAAGTTTACATTATAAACAAAGACAAAATGCGCTATTTTCTTTCAATTGTAATTGTATTTCTAAGCTTTTTAAGCTGTTCCACAGATACGGAAATCATGAACCTTACTGGGCAAGTAAAAGGCTTAAAAAAAGGGGTACTACTACTTCAAAAATTTGAGGACACTGTTTTGGTGACTGTAGATTCGTTGGTTGTAGACGGAAATTCAAATTTTTCCTTTTCTGAAAAAATTGAAAGTCCAGAAATTTACTATCTCTATGTTCGCTTAAAAGATGGAACATTGCGTGATGACCGTATTACTTTTTTTGCTGAAAATGGTGATTTAAATATTAAAACCAATTTGAAAAATTTTGGAAGTGCAGCTCTGGTAACAGGTTCTGAAAACGACAAAGCATTGAAAGAATATCTTAAACTGAAGGATCGCTATGTGATCAAAAACTTGGGCTTGATTGAAGAAAGATTGAAACTGGGCAATGAAGTTGCAGATTCTTCCTCTTTGAAAATTGAACAGAAACAGCGGACTTTGCTTTCAAGTAAATATTTGGCAACAATAAATTTCGCAATCAATCATAAAGACTATGAAGTAGCACCTTACATAGTACTAAGCGAGGTTTATGATTCTAACATAAAGTATTTGGATACTGTTTATAACTCACTGTCACCAAAAATAAAAGACTCCAAATACGGTAAGGAATTGGAGTCTTTTATAGAAGATCGTAAAAAAACGGATACTATTTTATAGTGCGTTTATTTTATCGATAAGTTTTCTGCCACGTTCTTCAAGTTCAACGTTTATGGCCTTGAAATGCTTCTTTTTATTTTCTACGTCTTTTTGGTTCACTTTTGTTATTAGTTCATCAAAAGTTGTAATTGCTTCGTCAATAATTGCTTCCGCCTTTTTGTTATCTTTATCTGCATTGGTCAGTTCCCATATGTAAACTGCCTCAATGATATCGCCCAAAACATAGTTTAAGTCTTTTTTTAAATCTCTTACGTTTGCCATTTGAATCTTTATTTTTTTTTGCTATTATTTATTCTTCGTGATTTTTTAAATCGGGCAAAGGTACAAAGATTTACGGAATGTACACTTCCAAAAAGCTTACGGAATTTGTAATAAATTTTATTTCAGGCAATTGGGCTGGAATCAAGATGGTTTCGCCCTTTTTTATTTCTTCTGAAAAATCATCAGTTTCAATTATAGCATTGCCTTCCAAGCACATGTAGACTGTAAATGAAGGTATTTCCTCCAAGTCGCGAACGTAGTTTTGGGAAAGATTAAGTTTATTTACGGCAAAGAAGTCTGTAGTTCCAATATGTACGGGTACATTTTTTTCTTCTGAATAATACATCTTTGCTTTGGAAGGATTGAAATCTATTGCTTCTAGAGCCAAATCGGTGTGCAATTGGCGCAAGTGTCCGTTTGTATCAGGCCTATCCCAATCGTAAATTCTATAGGTAATATCTGAAGTTTGTTGAATTTCAGCTAATAATACACCAGCTCCAATAGCATGTATCGTTCCAGGTTTCAAAACAAAAGCATCCCCTCTTTCCAATGGTTCAGAATTTAAAATTTCTGTAATTCTATTCTCAGAAAGTGATTTCAAATACTTTTTCTGATCCATTTCTTCCTTGAAACCAAGGATGAGCCTTCCGTCTTTTTCCACATCGAGTATGTACCACATTTCGGTTTTGCCAAAGGAGTTGTGTCTTCTTTTTGCCAAAACATCATCGGGATGAACCTGAACGGAAAGGTCTTCACGTGCATCTATAAATTTGAAAAGCAATGGGAATGTGTTACCAAAATTTTTATAGACCTTTTCGCCTACCAATTTTTCTGTATAGTGTTCCAATAACCAAGTAAGGGTTTTCCCTTTGAGAGGTCCGTTGCTTATTTCGGAAACATTTTCTTCAACTCCCGAAATTTCCCAGCTTTCACCTACCTTTCCTTTAGCTACTTTTTTAAATAATTTATTCAATTTATTGCCGCCCCATACTTTTTGTTTTAGAATGGGTTCAAACTTTAGCGGATATAATGGAGAAACGGTAATCATCAGTGGCCGTTGTAAACAACAAAGTTACGAGGGGTTTCGTATAGTTTTATTGAAATACCAAATTTGGAATCTAATCGGGCCCTTAATTTGTTCCAAATTACCACTGCAATATTTTCTACAGTTGGGTTTAGGTTTTTAAATTCGGGGACTTCTATGTTTAAGTTTTTATGATCAAAGGCGTCTTCAATTTCTTCTTTTATAATTTGGCTTAAAATTTTCAGATCCATCAAGAATCCAGTTTCGGGATCAATCTCGCCGGTAATTCCTACTTCCAATTCGTAATTATGACCATGGTAATTTGGATTGCTGCATTTGCCAAAAACTTCAAGATTTTTGGCATCATCCCATTCTTTTCTGAAAAGACGATGAGCGGCGTTAAAATGTGCTTTTCTATAAATGGTCAAACTCATAAAAGTAAGTGGTGATAAAATTTATCAAATATAATTTTGAACCAGGCCGTATAAATGTCGGGGTTAATTTGAATGTCCTTTTTTACTTCTTCCAAATCCATCCATTTCCACGAAGCTACTTCATCTGGGTTAATCCTGGGAGTTCCTTCAAAATTTCCTACGAGAATATGGTCAAGTTCATGCTCCGTCAAACCATTATCAAAAGGCGCTCTATAGATGAAGGAGGTGGTTTCTTTTAAATCTGTCGTGAAACCCATTTCTTCAAACAGCCTTCTTTTTCCAGCTTCAAGTGATGATTCGCCATCGCGTTGATGACTGCAGCAAGTGTTGGTCCAAAGCCCAGGGGAATGGTATTTATGGAGTGCCCGTTGTTGCAACAACAGTTCATTTTTACTATTAAATACAAAAATTGAAAACGCCCTGTGAAGCACTCCTTTTTCGTGTGCTTCTTGTTTTGGCATCAGTCCCAATTGCTCGTCTTTTTCATTTACGAGGATAACTTTTTCTTCAATCATTTATAAACGCCTTTTGGCTCAAAAGTACGAAAAGGTAAAGTGTTTTAAAAGCAAAAAGCGCTCAATAGCAAGTATTGAACACTTTCACTTAACTTAATTTGGTTAATTTAATTCTTTATAATAAACATAGATCTCCTGTTAAGCTGATGTTCTTCAGCAGAACAAGGCACTCCGTTTGAACATTGGTTAACAAGTTGAGTTTCTCCATATCCTTTGGCAGTTAACCTGTTTGCATCAATACCTTTAGCAACCAACCACTTCAGAGTGGATTGGGCACGGCGCTCAGAAAGAGCTTCGTTGTAACTATCATTACCTCTTGAATCTGTATGCGATTCAATATGGATAATCAATTCTTTATATTCTCTCATTGCTGCAAGAATCTTAGCCAATTCAATTTCTGCATCTGGACGGATGTTTGATTTGTCAAAATCAAAATAGATTGGTTGTAGGTTTAATTTGCATCCTAAATCATTTGGTGGGCATGGCCCAATGCGTTTAAGCGGAAGCGGCACATCTATGATTCCAGAAAGTACAGGTGTTTGGATCATTTTTTCATAAGGATTGTATCCTTCCATAACCCCTCTAACTGTGTATTGTTTTTCACAATCAGCTAAAAAACTGTAGGTTCCATCGTTCTTAGCAGTAGTCTGACTAATCAATTGATTATTTTCGTCTAACAAAGAAACATTTGCCCCTGGTAAAGGATCCTTTGTTTCTTCATCAAATACTTTTCCATTTATAGTTATTGAGCATATTTCTTTTACCAAATAAATATCGTCATCTTTACTACCTCTGTCTCCTCCTCTGTTTGAGGAAACGTACCCAACACGATCTTCTTCATTAATGATAAAGCCAAAATCATCTTGTGCACTGTTTGAAGGAGCTCCCAAATTTGTAATTTTTCCCGGTTTGCCCGCATCATCTAATGGAGTTACGAAAACATCGTATCCTCCTTGACCCGAACGTCCATCGGTAGAGAAATACAAGTTGTTTTTTTCGCTGATAAAAGGAAATGACTCCCTAGCCTCAGTGTTTATTTCTGGGCCTAAGTTTACTGGAGTTCCATAACTGTCATTGCCAAGAATATCTACATACCAAAGGTCAGACATTCCTAAAGTACCGGGCATGTCAGATGAAAAATATAGCCTTTTTTCGTCTAGGCTCAGCGTAGGGTGTGCTACTGAATATTCTTTATTATTGAACGGGAGTTCTACAACATTAGTCCAATTGTAATCTCCTGTCTTTGTTGCTTTATATAATGTTAATCTTAAAGTTTTAAACTTTTTTGATTTATCAAGTCCTTTTTTACCGTCTAAAAAATTATTTCTTGTGAAATAGACGGTGTTTCCATCTTTTGAAAATGTAGCTGTAGATTCGTTATATTCAGTGTTTATATCCCCTCCTATTTTCATTGGGTTACTTAGTTCACCATTAGATGCTCTGTCGGCGATAAAAAGGTCTAAATATGGTTCTTCAGTCCATTCATTTATTTTAGCTCCAGTAGTATTTCCAGCTGAGGTATATACCACCTTATCTTTCATGTAAAAGGCTGCACCAAAATCTGAATTTGAAGAATTCACAGTAACTTTATCAAGAACGAAATCTCTTGTTTTAAAAACGGTGCTTTTCAAATAATCAGGATCATCTTCATATTTTTTGATTACCAAGCCTTTTCCGCCTTTTGCCACATAATCCTGTAAAAGTGCATCAGATTCATCATATTTTTCAAGACTCTTCAATGATTGCGCAGCTCTGTAGTAATACTCTGGTTCTGTTTGGTCAGGAAATTGCTTTACAAGTTTATCATACCATTTTGCAGCGTTTGTATAATCGCTGTTAAAATAATACGTATCGCCCAATTTCTTGAAAATCTCTGCAGATTCATACCCGTCTTCAACTACTTTTAAATAGATTTCACGAGCGTCTATATATGCAAACTTGTCAAAATCCTTGTTTGCTTTTTTAATATCATTTTGCTGAGCAAAGGTATTTCCGCCAGTAATAACCACGAAAGCGAAAATAAATATGTTGCGTACTAATGTATTCATAGTCTTTATTTTTTTAGAAGAATCTCGGAGTTAGCACTCGTTCCGGTTTATTGAACAATTCAAAGCGAAGCATAACTTCATAGGAACCATCACTGTAAGCTTCAATATCTGTTGTTTGATAATCATAAGCGAAGCCAATAAATATTTGATCTGTAGCTTGAAAACCTACCAAAGCACTCATAGCGGCGCTCCACCTGTATGCTGCTCCAAGAGTCACTTTATCATACAACAAGAAATTGGCAGATACATCTGCCTGTAAAGGTGAACCACTTACCATTTTAAAAAGGGTTGCTGGTTTAAATTTTAAGTTATCGCTAAGATCAAACACATAACCTGCAATCAAGAAATAATGCATACGTTCTGCTGCTGTTGTTTCTGCAGAAGAGTTTGCTATACTGCTTTTATCAAAATGTTGTGTGGTCAAGAAGTTTGGAACAGAAAGTCCAGCATAGAACTTTTCGGTGTTGTAATAAATACCTGCTCCTATTTGAGGCTGAAGCTTGTTATCTATATTGTTATCTTGAAAATAAGGATCGTTGGAATCGTATATATTCAGCTTAGAGAAATCAACATCTATAATATCCAGACCCGCTTTTAATCCGAAGGAAAGTTTACCAGTTTCTGAGGTATTGATGCTATAGGAATAATCTATATTAAAGTTGGTTTCAACTGAAGGCCCTATCCTGTCGTTGACAACCGATAGGCCTAAGCCCATATTGTTTCCCACAGGAGAGTTTACAGTGAAGGTACCCGTGTTGGGTGCCCCATCACCAAAATTTACCCATTGGGTTCGGTAAAGTAAACCGAAACTTAAGGCTTCACGATTTCCTGCATATGCAGGGTTTACCACCTGTGTATTATACATATACTGTGTATACTGTGGATCCTGCTGCGCTTTACTTGAAAACGTGCCAAGTAAAATCAAAATTAGTAGTGTTAGATAACTGTGTTTCATAGTTATGTATTTTAATCCTGGGAGGGAATTTCCTCCCAGGAATTTTTTTTGATTTTCTATCTGTTAATATATAAATATCCGTTATAACTGTCCTTACCAGGATTATCGGTTGTTTGGAATGTTAGAATATAGAAGTATGTACCTGTTGGTAGTTCATTGTCCTCCATAACAGTTACACGTCCTTCAGAGACACCTCTAAATACATTCTGTTTTCCATCAGAACCGCCGTAACCATCTACTTCACAGACAAGCACTCCCCATCTATTGAATATCTTCACATTATTTGGTCCATAATTTTCAATTCCAATAATCTGGAAGTAATCATTTAGTCCATCTCCATTTGGTGTAATACCGTTGAATATCTCGAAGTTAACTCCTAATACCTCTGGTAATATCACGGTAACTTCTGCATCGGCCATCACTTCAGTACCGTTAATATCAACACCCGTTGCAGTTGCAAAGTTTACTACTTCACCATTATCAATATCCTGTTGGGTTATTGCGTATGTAGCGGTAAACGTTGTACTATCTGTTTCACCTGGTTCCAATACTGGTATTGGGCCTCCAAATAATTCAATACCTGGCAATGGATCTGCAATTGTTATGTTGTACAGCGTAACATTTCCTGTATTAGTTACAGCGAACGCGAAGGATATTGTTTCACCAACATCTGATGCACCATCCCCATTCTCATCGTTGAACTCACCTGTTTTCACTACGGAAATTGATGAGTTGTTCTCACAAAGTACTGTAATGGTTGGATCGTTTTCAAGATAACTATTATCGTCAGATTGATCCGTAACCATATTGCCGTTTGGAGCAATACCTTCAGCAGTAGCTTGGTTTTCAATAAATCCTGTATCAACATCAGTCTGTGTAATTGTATATACCGCAGTAAAGGTTGTTAAATCTTCCTGACCAGCATCTAGGCTGATTGGCCCTCCAACAACAGCAACCAATGGATCGGTAACTATTATATTGGTCAATGCAACGTTGCCTGTGTTTTTGACACTGAAGCTATACACAATTGTTTCACCTACATCAGCACAACCGTTACCATTCTCATCAGCCGGCACACCTACTTTTATTAAAGCAATAGCAGGGTTTTGGCAAAGTTGGGTAATAGTTGGATCATCTTCCAATTCACTGTTGTCGTCAGATAGATCGCTTACTGTAGTTCCAGAAGCATCAGTACCTGTAGCAGTTGCTTGGTTTTCAACTAATCCAGCATCAATATCAGCTTGTGTAATAGTGTATGTTGCTGTGAACGATATTCCATCTGACTCACCTGGAGCCAATATAATTGGACCTCCGTTTACAGTTACCAGCGGATCGGTAATCGTTATGTTTGATAATGTAACATTACCAAGGTTGAATACCGTGAAGCTATAGGTTATAGTTTCATCAACATCTGCACAACCGTTTCCGTTTGTATCATTAACAACACCAGTTTTAATAAGTGCTATTGCAGGATTCTGACAAAGTTCTATTACTGTTGGATCATTCTCCAGCACACTACTTTCATCAGAAAGGTCACTTACAACAGTTGCATCTGGTGCAGTACCCTCGGCTGTTGCTTGGTTTATTACCTGTCCTTCATCTATATTAATTTGAGTTATAGTATATGTTCCAGTGTAAATCCAAGTTTCAGTTACATCAAGTTCGCCATCGCCATCAGCATCACCTGTTGGACCGTTGATTGTAGCAATCAATGGATCGGTTACTGATATATTGCTCAAGCTTACGTTGCCTTCATTGGTTACAGTGAAAGTGTAGCTGATGGTTTCGTCAACATCTGTACAGTCATTTTGGTTCTCATCATTAAAGACTCCCGTTTTCACTATTGCAATAACTGGATTTTGACACAACTCTATTACTGTTGGATCATTCTCTAGCACACTACTTTCATCAGAAAGGTCGCTTACAACAGTTGCATCTGGTGCAGTTCCTTCTGCTGTGGCTTGGTTAACTACCTGGCCTGCATCAATATCAGACTGAGTGATAGTGTAAGTTCCTGTGTAAACCCAAGTTTCAGTAACGTCAAGCTCTCCGTCGCCATCAGTATCTCCAGTTGGACCGTTGATTGTAGCAATCATTGGATCTGTTACGGTTACGTTGCTCAAGCTCACGTTGCCTTCATTGGTTACAGTGAAAGTGTAGCTGATGGTTTCATCTACATCTGAACAGTCGTTTTGGTTCTCATCATTGAAGATTCCCGTTTTCACGATTGCAATAACTGGATTCTGACACAACTCTATTATTGTTGGGTCATCCTCTAATACACTGCTCTCATCGGAAAGATCGCTTACTAAAGTACCCATAGGGTCTTGTCCTTTTACAATTGCCTGATTTACTACTTCACCAGCATCAATATCTTCCTGAGTAATAGCATACGTTCCTGTAAATATCCAAGTTTCAGTTACGTCAAGTTCACCATCACCATCGGTATCACCAGTTGGACCAGTGATTATTGCAATCAATGGATCGGTTACTTCAACAAAGCTTAGGCTTACATTTCCTTCATTTGTTACTGTAAACATATAGGTGATAGTCTCATCAACATCAGCACAATCGTTTTGGTTCTCATCATTAAAGATTCCCGTTTTCACGATTGCAATAGCTGGATTCTGACACAACTCTATTATTGTTGGGTCATCCTCTAATATACTGCTCTCATCAGATAGGTCACTCACCACAGTTGCATCTGGTGCAGTACCTTCTGCTGTAGCTTGGTTCTTCACTGATCCAAGATCTATATCATCTTGAGTGATAACGTAAGTTCCTGTGTAAACCCATGTTTCTGTAACATCAAGTTCACCATCGCCATCAGTGTCTCCAGTTGGACCAGTGATAGTTGCTATTAATGGGTCAGTTACGGTTACGTTGCTCAAGCTCACGTTGCCTTCATTGGTTACTGTAAAGGTGTAAGTGATTGTTTCATCTACATCTGAACAGTCGTTTTGGTTCTCATCGTTAAAAATACCTGTCTTAACAATCGCGATGGCAGCATTCTGACAAAGCTGAATTACAGTAGCATCATCAGTTGCAGTAGTTGATCCTGAAAGATCGCTTACTGTACTTAGATCTGGTGCAGTTCCTGTTGCAGTAGCTTGGTTAATCACCTCGCCTGCATCTATATCGTCCTGCGTAATCATATAAGTTCCTGTGTAAATCCAAATTTCGGTTACGTCAAGCTCTCCATCACCATCAGTGTCGCCACTATCTGGTCCTGCAATAGGTCCGCCCAATAGTGGGTCATCAACCACAATACTGCTTAAACTCACGTTACCCTCGTTGGTTACAGTGAATGTATAACTGATGGTTTCATCAACATCTGTACAATTATTCTGGTTCTCATCATTGAAGATTCCAGTTTTTACGATCGCGATGGCCGGGTCCTGGCATAGCTCGATTACCGTGGCGTCGTCATTGTCAATCTGGGTTCCAGATAGATCCTGTACATCGTCCCCTACCGGTGGTGTCCCAACGGCAGTAGCCTGGTTCGTTACACTGCCAGTATCGATATCATCCTGTGTGATGGTATACGAGGTAGCGGTGTAGGTCCAAGTCTCGGTAACATCAAGTTCGCCGTCATTGTCCGTATCACCTCCCTGGAACACGATGTCCACTATTGGGTTCGGTGCCTGTAACAATGGGTCGGTAACCGTTATGTTCGATAGGCTCACGTTACCCTGATTGGTAACAGTGAACGTATAGGTAATGGTGTCGATTCCCGCATCGGCACACTGGTTGCCGTCTACATCGTTGAACACGCCTGTCTTAACGATCGCGATGGCCGGGTCCTGGCATAGCTCGATTACCGTGGCGTCGTCATTGTCAATCTGGGTTCCAGATAGATCCTGTACATCGTCCCCTACCGGTGGTGTCCCAACGGCAGTAGCCTGGTTCG
>Ga0209344_10004109_pt1 | contig 13655 bp, 12 predicted proteins | sample Cruoilmetagenom6_FD_187293 | JGI IMG/M metagenome (GOLD analysis project Ga0209344, IMG submission 187293) | Oil polluted marine microbial communities from Coal Oil Point, Santa Barbara, California, USA - Santa Barbara Oil Seep Sample 6 (SPAdes)... | ecosystem: Environmental > Aquatic > Marine...
TTGGAAAATCCGCGCCCCGAGGCCACCATCGCGCCGGTCGTGTTCCAGATTTCGGCGCCGACCTGGTGGGGCGCGGGCAGCTTGGGTTTTTCCTGGCTCCAGGTGTCGGCCACCAGTTCGGTGAATTCCAGCTCGGTCCCGGCCCGTTCGGCCTTGTTATAGGCCCAGGGCGCATTCAGCCACACCGCCGCAGCATACCAGATCGCGAAGAGGGCGCAGACAACGGTCAGGACGGGCACGAGATTGCGCATCATGCCCTCCCTGCCTTCACTGTTCCGAAAATACTCGAATGCAGCGCCAGGATCTGGCGGTCGGATGTGAGTATTTTAAGAACGATGAAAGGATTTCGTGTTTTCCTCATGGCGCGGTACAGGCTGGAGAGCCGATGACGGTGAACGGTGAAAGCCCCCCGCCCCGTCATACGGGCGGGGGCATCGTGTTCGGGATGTGCCTCAAACCTCATCGCCATGCCCCGCGCGCAGCCCGTCGCGGACGCGATGGGCGATTTCGATGAATTCGGGAGTGTCGCGGATTTCCAGTGGGCGCTCGCGTGGCAGGGGGCTTTCGATCACGTCGGTAATGCGGCCCGGCCGCGGGCTCATGACCACGATCCTCGTGCTCAGATAAACCGCCTCGGGAATCGAGTGGGTGACGAAGCAGATCGTCTTGTGGGTTCTTTCCCACAGGCTCAGAAGCTGCTCGTTGAGGTGATCGCGCACGATTTCATCGAGAGCGCCGAAGGGTTCGTCCATCAGCAGGATATCCGCATCGAAGGCCAGCGCGCGCGCGATGCTGGCGCGCTGCTGCATGCCGCCCGATAATTGCCAGGGGAATTTCTTCTCGAATCCGGCCAGGTCCACCAGTTCCAGCACCTCGCGCACCCGCCGGTCCTGTTCGGATTTGCTGTAGCCCATGATCTCGAGGGGCAGGCGGATATTGCCGCCGATGCTGCGCCAGGGATAAAGCCCCGCCGCCTGGAACACATAGCCATAGGCGCGCGCCCGGCGTGCCTCCTGTGCGCTTGCGCCGTTGACGGTGATGCTGCCACCTGTGGGATGCTCAAGATCCGCCATGCAGCGCAGGAAGGTGGTCTTGCCACAGCCCGATGGGCCGATGAAACTGACGAAATCGCCCTTTTCGACGTCCAGGTTCACATCCTTGAGCGCATGGACAGGCCCGTCATTGGTCTGGAATGTCAGGGACAGGTCCTTGGCGCTGATCACTCGGTCGCTGGTCAATCGGTGTTCCCCCGCTTGCATCGCCGCCATTGCGCCGTGCTGGCTTTCTCATGTCAATGGCCGCGCCCGCTATCATACGGGCACGGCGCGATTTTTTTCAGATTCCTGCCGGAATATTCATCGGATCGCGGTGGATCTGCTTGGGCGAGGTCAGCTCCTTCCAGCGGCTCAGTGCCTTATGCGCCGAAGGGAAGGCGGGGCGCGGCACGAAGCGGCCGCGGCCGGGCTGTGGCTGGCTGTTCTGTCCCCAGGCCCAGATCACTTCGCCGCGGCTGATCGTGTAACGCGCCTGCGCGCTCACCTCGAACCCCTCGAAGACGTTGTAATCAAGGATGGAATGGTGGTTGCCGGCGCTGATCGTCTTGCTGATCTTGGGGTCCCACACCACGATATCGGCATCCGCGCCCTCCACGATGGCGCCCTTCTTGGGATAGATGTTCAGGATCTTGGCGACATTGGTCGAGGTCGCGGCGACGAATTCATTGGGCGTCAGCCGCCCGGTTTCGACCCCTTGCGTCCAGAGCACCGCGAGCCGCTCCTCGAGCCCGTTCGAGCCGTTGGGGATCTTGGTGAAATCATCGACGCCCATGCGCTTCTGCTCGGTGCTGAACGCCGCGTGATCGGTCGCCACCACCTGAAGGCTGCCCGCCTGAAGCCCGGCCCAAAGCCCGTCCTGATGATCCTTGGAGCGGAAAGGCGGGCTCATCACGCGGCGTGCGGCGTGATCCCAGTCCTTGTTGAAATACTCGCTCTCGTCGAGCGTCAGGAACTGGATCAAGGGCTCGCCGTAAACCCGCATCCCCTTCTGGCGCGCGCGTCGGATCGCCTCATGCGCCTGCTCGCAGCTCACATGCACGATATAAAGCGGCACGCCGGCGGCATCGGCGATGGTGATGGCGCGGTTGGCCGCCTCGCCCTCGAATTCGGGAGGGCGCGAATAGGCATGGCCTTCGGGGCCGGTGATCCCGCGCTCCAGCATCTGCGCCTGCATGTCGGCCACCAGGTCGCCGTTCTCGGCATGAACCATCGGCAGCGCGCCCAGCTCCTTGCAGCGCTTGAAGCTGGCGAACATCTCGTCATCCTCGATCATCAGCGCGCCCTTGTAGGCCATGAAATGTTTGAACGAGTTGACGCCCATCTCGACAGCGTCTTTCATCTCTTCGAAGATCTTCTCATTCCAGCCCGTGACCGCCATGTGATAGCCGATGTCGCTGCAGATCTGGGGCGCGGATTTGCGGTGCCATTCGTTGATCGCGTTCTTGATCGATCCATCCGCCCCCGGCAGGCAGAAATCGATCAGCATCGTGGTGCCGCCACAGGCCGCGGCCCATGTGCCGGTCTCGAATGTCTCGGCCGCGGTGGTGCCCATGAAGGGCATTTCCAGATGGGTATGCGGATCGATCCCGCCGGGGATCACATAGGCGCCCTCGGCGTCGATGTATTCATCGCCCTTCAGGTCCTCGCCGATCTGCCTGATCGTCTCGCCTTCGATCAGCACATCGGCCTTCCACGTGCGGTCCGCCGTGCAGACGGTGCCGTTCTTGATGACTTTGGTGGTCATGTCATGTCTCCCTGTCTGTCTTTTCCGGCCCCGGCGCTTCTTCTGTTCATAAATATCCCGGGGGAGTCGCCGCTTGCGGCGACGGGGGCAGCGCCCCCTAGTCCACGATCCCGGCGGTCTCGACCACCGCATGCATCAGCACATCCGCCCCGGCGGTCGCCCAGTCCTTGCTGATCTCCTCGGCCTCGTTGTGGCTCAGCCCGTCAACGCAGGGGCACATCACCATCGCCGTGGGGGCGACGCGGTTGATCCAGCAGGCGTCATGGCCCGCGCCCGACACCAGGTCGCGATGCGAATAGCCCAGCCGTTCGGCGGCGTCGCGCACCGCCTTGACGCAGCCCGGATCGAACTCCACCGGGTCGAACCCGCCGGCCTTCTCGAATTCCACCTCGCAGCCCATATCGGCGCAGATCGCCTGCGCGGCCTCTTTCATGCGCGTCACCATGTCCTCGATCACCGGCAGTTCCGGCGAGCGGAAATCGACGGTGAACACGGCCTTGCCGGGGATCACGTTGCGCGAATTGGGATAGATGTCGATATGGCCCGCCGCGCCCACCGCGTCGGGGGCGTGACTGAGGGCGATCTCCTCGACCTTTTCCAGCACCCGCGCCATCGCCAGCCCGGCATTGCGGCGCATCGGCATCGGAGTCGAGCCGGTATGGCTCTCCTTGCCGGTGATCGTCACCTGCGTCCAACTCAGCCCCTGGCCGTGGGTGACCACGCCGATATCCTTGCCCTCGGCCTCCAAAATCGGACCCTGTTCGATATGCAGCTCGAAAAAGGCGTGCATCTTGCGCGCGCCCACGGCTTCCTCGCCGCGCCAGCCGATCCGGTCCAGCTCGTCGCCGAACCGCTTGCCCTCGGCGTCCTCGCGCGCTTCGGCCCAATCCTGTTCATGCACGCCCGCGAACACCCCCGATGCCAGCATCGCCGGGGCAAACCGCGTGCCTTCCTCGTTGGTCCAGTTGGTCACGACGATCGGGTGGCGCGTCTTGATCCCGAGGTCATTGAGCGTGCGCAGGATTTCAAGCCCGCCCAGCACGCCCAGCACCCCGTCATATTTCCCGCCCGTGGGCTGGGTGTCGAGATGGCTGCCCACGTAGACTGGCAGCGCGTCGGGGTCGGTGCCCTCGCGGCGCGCGAACATGTTGCCCAGCTGATCGAGCCCCATCGTGCAGCCCGCCGCCTCGCACCACTCCTTGAACAGGGCGCGCCCTTCGGCATCGGCATCGGTCAGGGTCTGGCGGTTGTTGCCGCCGGCGACACCGGGGCCGATCTTGGCCATCTCCATCAGGCTGTCCCACAGCCGGTCGCCATTGATCCTGAGGTTCTCGCCGGGTGCGGCCATCGTCCTTGTCTCCCTGTTGTCGTCGCCTTGGCGGGCCGGTGATATCCGGGCCTCTTGCCAACGGTCTTAACCTGACCGTATGGTCAAGATGATGGCACCACACGTTGACCAACCGGTCAAGAAATTTCTGGACAGGCCCCGCGATGACCCAAGAGACCAGGCCTCTCAGCAAGAAGGACATCCGCCGCGAGAATGAAAAGCTCATTCTTGAGGCAGCGGAAAAAGTCTTTGCAGAGGCAGGGTTTGGCGGCGCCACCATGCAGCTGATCGCCGATCTCGCGGGCCTGCCCAAGGCCAATCTGCATTATTATTTCCCAACAAAGGAATCGCTTTATCGCCGCGTCGTGCAAGCGATTTTCCACGACTGGCTCAAAGCCGCCGACATTTTCGACAACGCCCCCGGCCCGGTCGAGGGAATCGGTGCCTATATCGACGCCAAGATGGAAATCAGCCGCCGCCATCCGGCCGGGTCCAAGGTCTGGGCCTCCGAGGTGATGCACCGCGCGCCGGTGATCCAGGACTATCTTGAAACCACCCTGGTGGAATGGACCGAAGGGCGCATGGCGATCATCCGGCGCTGGATCGACGAGGGCAAGATGAACCCGGTCGACCCGCGCCACCTGCTTTACATGCTTTGGGCCACCACCCAGCATTACGCGGATTTCGGCCACCAGATCGAAACCCTGAACGGCAACGCGCCCCTCTCGGACGCGCAGTGGGAGGCGGCCAAGGACTCGGTCAAGACGATCATCCTGACCGGCATCGGCGCAATTCCTTCGGCCTGAGCGGGTGCAACGCCCTTTCACGCGGCGCGAAAATGGCCCAATCTGGGGGCTGACCCCGGCACCCGGAGCCCCGCATGACCGAACTGAAGTCCGCGAAAAAGCCAACGCGCATCCAGATCCGCAATCGCAAGCGCATCCTCGAAGCTGCGCTCGAGGTATTCGCGCAGCATGGCTATCGCGGTGCGACGCTCGATCAGATCGCCGAGGCCTCGGGCCTCTCCAAGCCCAATATCCTGTACTACTTCACCGGCAAGGAAGAGATTCACGTCACCCTTCTCAACAAGCTGATGGATGCATGGCTTGCGCCGCTGCGCGAGGTCGACGCGGCGGGCGATCCGTTGGCCGAGATCCTGACCTATGTGCAGCGCAAGCTTGAGATGAGCCGTGAATTCCCTCGCGAAAGCCGCCTTTTCGCCAACGAGATCCTGCAAGGCGCGCCGCGCATCGCGCCGCATCTCGAAGCGGTGCTGCGCCCGCTGGTCGCCGATAAGGCGGCACTGATCCAGGGCTGGGTCGATGCGGGGAGGCTGGCTCCGGTCGATCCGCATCACCTGATCTTCTCGATCTGGGCAACGACCCAGCATTACGCGGATTTCGATGCGCAAGTGCGGGTTCTCATGGGGGACGGACCCGTGTTCGAGACCGCCGAGGCGTTCCTCGACACGCTGTTCCGGCGGGTGCTGGAGCCGCGCCCGGATTGATGCAGCAAGAGCACGGCGCGGGGGCTTCGGCGCTTTCGGGGCGTCGTCGAAGTTTCTTTCGCGCCCGCTATCGCGTTAGCTGGAAGCGCGAACAAGCGACGGACCAGCCATCTTGAAACATCTACCGACGCGCATAGCGCTCTGCTTTGCCCTGCTATTCCTGCCCATGCCGATCTGGGCCGAGACCATGACCGAGCAGGACGATATCCTGCGCGAGATGGGCATACCCGTCAGTCAGGGCGCCGCGGCGGGCTATGTGCCCGATCAGGTCTGCGCCCAGTGCCACGCCGACAAGGCCGAAAGTTTCGCCGAAATGGGCATGGCGCGCAGTTTCTACAGCCCCTCGCCGGAGAAGGTGATCGAGGATTTCGCGCAAAGTCCCTATTTCCATGAACCGAGCCAGCGCTACTATGAAATGGAGCTGCGCGGCGACGAGTACTGGTTCACGCGCTATGGTTTGGCCTCCGATGGCAGCCGGATCGATGTCTTCTCGGTCAAGGTGGATTGGGTGCTGGGGTCGGGCAACCACTCGCGCATCTATCTCTATCAGACCCCGGATGGCGCGCTGTTTCAGTTGCCGCTGTCCTGGTACACGCAAGAGGGCATCTGGGCGATGGCGCCCGGCTATGAATTTCCCGAGCACGAGGGTGTCATGCGCGCGGTCTCGACCCGCTGCATGGCCTGTCACAACTCCTACGCCGCCTATTCCGAGAACAGCGGCAAGGCCGGACACCCGATGCTGTTCCCCGAGGACCTGCCCGAAGGCATCAGTTGTCAGCGCTGTCACGGCCCCGGCGCCGAGCACGTGAGCAAGGCCTATTCGGGCGAGGCCGACCTCGATGCGCTGCATTCGGCCATCGTCAATCCCGGCAAGCTGGCGCGCGAGGAACTCTACAGCATCTGCTATGGCTGCCACATGCAGCCCACCGCCACCGTCAACGGCCAGCTTCGCCTTGGCCGCGAGGAGTTTTCATTCCGTCCCGGCCAGTCGCTTGGCGATTTCATCGTCAAGATGGATATCGAGGATGCGCAGATCGCCCATGACGACCGCTTCGAGATCAACCACCACCCCTACCGGATGGAGCAAAGTGCCTGTTTCATCGAAAGCGAGGGGCAGCTCGGTTGCCTCTCGTGCCATGATCCCCACGTCAAGATCAAACCCGAGGAACGGGCGGCGCATTACCGTGACGCCTGCCTCGCCTGCCACGAGACGGATGATGCGGGCCTGCCCGAAATGGCCGCCGCAGATGCTGTCCACCCGACGATCAGCGCAAGCGACGACTGCACCGCCTGCCACATGCCGGAACGGCGCACACAGGACGTTGTCGAAGTGACCATGACCGACCACAAGATCGTCCGCGATCCGGGGCCGGAATCCGAACTGCTGGCACCGATCACCAGCCAGAAGGTCGAGGTCGAGCGCATCATGCTGGCCGATCCCGACCAGCCCCTGCCCGAGGGTGAGAAAGCCGCGCTCGCGCTGATGTCGGTGCTGGAATACTCTGCCTTTGCAAGCACCACCGCCGCGCGCGACCTCCATCAGGTGCTGGTGCAGGGCAAGGTCGAGCATTACGAACCCTGGCTCGTGCTGCTTCAATCCTATGTCACGCAACAGAACTTCGCTGCCGCGCGTCAGATCGCCGGAAAGGTCCTGTCCCTCGCGCCCGAGAACCCCAAGGCGGTCACGGCGGTCGCCGTGGTGCTGTATCGCACCGGCGATCCGGCGCAGGCGGTCTCGATCCTGCGCCGCGTTGTCGACAGCCTGCCCGACAATATCGAACCCCGTGTTCACCTGGCGCGGTTCCTGGCGGATCAGGGGCAGGTGCCCGAGGCGCTGGCCCATGCCGAAAAGGTGGTCGAACTACGCCCCAATCACTGGCAAGGCTGGACCCTGCTGGCAAACCTGAAACGGGCGATGGGCGAGAACGAACGCGCCATAGAGGCCTATCTTTCGGCGCTCGACATCCGCCCCGAATCCACCGGCGTGCGGCGTGCCACCATCGAGATGCTGGATGCGGCGGGGCGAAAGGATGACGCCGCCCGGCACCGCACACGCCTCAGCGAATAGGGAAACCGGGCAGCAGGGCGGACCTTCTGCGCGGCGCGGCGCCGGGGAGGGGCCGCGCCCGCGCCGCTCAGGCGGTCCTATTCGGCGGCGCAGCCCATCGGGTTGTTGGGATGCGTTGTCCAGTTGGCGTAATCGTCGCTGACCGTCTTGCCGGTGCGCGGGTCGACCTCGCCGGCGGGCATGCGCTCCATCGTGATGCAGCCTTCGACCGGGCAGACATTGACACAGAGGTTGCAGGCCACGCATTCGGCGTCGATCACCTCGAAGACGCGGTCCTCCGACATGGAAATCGCCTGGTGGCTCGTATCCTCGCAGGCCGCATAGCAGCGACCGCACTTGATGCAGGCATCCTGGTCGATCCGCGCCTTGCTGATGTAGTTCAGGTTCAGATCCTGCCAGTTCACCACATTGGGCACCGCCCGCCCGACCAGTTCGTCGACCGAGGTCATTCCCTTTTCGTCCAGGTATTGCGACAGGCCCGAGATCATCTCCTGCACGATCTTGAACCCATAGGTCATCGCCGCCGTACACACCTGCACATTGCCCGCGCCGAGGGCCATGAACTCGGCCGCGTCGCGCCATGTGGTGACGCCGCCGATCCCCGAGATCGGCAGTCCCGCCAGATCGGGCGAGCGTGAAATCTCGGCCACCATGTTCAACGCGATGGGTTTCACCGCCGGTCCGCAATAGCCCCCATGCGCGCCCTTGCCGTCGATCATCGGCTCGGGCGAGAACATGTCGAGATCGACCGAGGTGATCGAGTTGATCGTGTTGATCAGGCTGACCGCGTCGGCGCCGCCATCCTTGGCCGCCTGCGCCGGTTTGCGGATATCCGCGATATTGGGCGTCAGTTTCACGATCACCGGCAGGTCAGAATGTTTCTTGCACCATTCGGTGACCTGCTGGACATATTCGGGCACCTGTCCGACGGCGCTGCCCATGCCGCGCTCGCTCATGCCATGTGGACAGCCGAAATTCAGCTCGACACCGTCGCATCCGGTTTCGATCACGCGCTCGAGGATGGATTTCCACGCATCCTCGTTGACCGGCACCATCAGGCTCGCGATCAGCGCGCGGTCGGGATAGTCGCGCTTGACGCGGGTCATCTCGTCCAGGTTGGTCTGAAGCGGGCGGTCGGTGATCAGCTCGATATTGTTGAGCCCCAGAAGCCGCCGATCAGCGCCCCAGATCGCGCCGTAACGCGGCCCGTTCACATTGACGACGGGCGGGCCTTCCTCGCCCAGGGTCTTCCAGACCACACCGCCCCAGCCCGCCTCGAAGGCGCGGCGCACGTTGTATTCCTTGTCCGTCGGCGGTGCCGAAGCCAGCCAGAACGGGTTGGGCGATCTGATACCGATGAAGTTCGTTTCGAGATTGGCCATGTCGCTGATCTCCTTGCGTGCTGGCGCGCTCAGCCCATCAGGCTGGCGTGGATGTCTTCGGCCGCGTCGCGGCCCTCGGCGACGGCGGTCACCGTCAGGTCATCGCCGCCCGTGGCGCAATCGCCCCCGGCCCAGATGCCCTCGCTGCTGGTGCGCCCGGCGCCGGTCACGCGGATCTTGCGCCCCTCGAGCGCGGGCAGGGCGGCGCTGGCATCAAGCGTCTGGCCGATCGCCTTGAACACCTGGTCAGCCGCCAGCCGGAACGTCTGGCCGGTGGGTTTCAGGTTGTCGTCGGTATATTCAAACTCGACCTCGCGCACCGCGCCGTTGCCGTGGATCGCCACGGGTTGCGCGTTGGTGATGATGCGCACGCCCTTGGACGCGGCCAGGTCCTGTTCAAAGACGCTGGCATTCATCCGCTCGCGGCCCCGGCGATAGACCAGGCTCACGTTCAGCGCGCCCAGCAGCTTGGCCTGCACCGCGGCGTCCACCGCCGTCATGCCGCCACCGATCACCACCACGTCGCGCCCGATGGGCAGCGCGGTAAGGTCGCTGGCCTGACGCAGTTCGGCGATGAAATCGACAGCATCGCGGATACCGTCCTTGTCCTCGCCCTCCAGCGACAGCGCATTGACCCCGCCAAGGCCGATGCCAAGGAATACCGCGTCATGATCCCCCGCCACCTCGGCCAGGGTCATGTCGCGGCCCAGCCGCTTGCCGGTCTCGATGCGGATGCCGCCGATCTTGAGCAGCCAGTCCACCTCGCGTTCGGCGAAATCATCCACTGCCTTGTAGGCGGCGATGCCGTATTCATTCAGCCCGCCGGGCTTGTCGCGCCCGTCGAAGATCGTCACCTCGTGGCCTTTCATGGCCAGGCGGTGCGCACAGGCCAGGCCCGCAGGACCGGCCCCGACCACGGCGATGCGCTTGCCGGTGGGGGCGGCGCGGGTAAAGGGATGCGTGCCCGCCTCCATCAGCGTGTCGGTGGCATAGCGCTGCAACTGGCCGATCAGCACCGGCTTGCCCTCGGCAGCCTCGCGCACGCAGGCCTCCTCGCACAGGGTTTCCGTGGGGCAGACGCGGGCGCACATGCCGCCAAGGATATTCTGGCTCAGGATCGTTTCGGCTGCCGCCTCGGGCGTGCCGGTGGCGATCTGGCGGATGAACAGCGGGATGTCGATCCCGGTCGGGCAGGCTGTGATGCAGGGCGCGTCATGGCAGAAATAGCAGCGGTCGGCGGCGACAAGCGCCTCATGCTCGTCCAGACGCGGATGCAGATCACCGAAGTTCTCGTCATAGGCCGGGGCGCTCAGCCGTCCGGCGACGATGCCTGGGGTCAGTGCGGTCTCACTCACGGGGGCCTCCAGAATTTGTCATTGCAGGAATCAGTATTCCACGATTCTATTTTTTATCAAATGGTAAAATTAAGGCGGAAAAATAATCGCAATCCCAAGGCCTTGGCCGCAATGCGGCCATGCGTGCGCCGCTGCGGCGCATTCCGGCATCTGTTTGAAAGCGGGGGCAGAAAGCGGGGTCAGCGCGACTTTTCGTGGTCGAAACGCTGGCGGGCGATGGCCTCGTTGCGCTCGGCCCGCTGCTGGTCGCTGAGCGACGTCTCGACATAGTTGAGATGCGCGGTCACCGCGGCGCGCGCGCCCTCAGCGTCGCGGGCCTGAAGGGCGGTGTTGATCGCCCGGTGCTGATCCAGAAGCGCGCCGCGCGTGGTGCGCTGCTTGAACATGACCTGCCGGTTGTAGAACACACCTTCCTGCAATAGCTGGAACATCGAGCGCATCATGTGCAGCATCACCACGTTATGGCTCGCCTCGATGATGCCCATGTGGAATTCCGCATCAAGGCGCGACTCGTCCTGCGGGTTGGGCTTTTCGTGGGCGGATTCCATCTTGTCGAACACCGCCTGGATGACCTGAAGATCGGTATCCGAGGCGAGCCGCGCGGCGCGTTCCGCGGCCAGCCCCTCCAGATCGCGGCGAAAGGCGATATAGTCGAACACCGCCTCGTTATGATCGGCGAACAGCCGGATCAGCGCGGGTGAAAAGGCGTTGCCCAGAACATCGGCCACGAAGATCCCCGCGCCAGCCCGTGTGCTCAAAAGCCCCTTGTCCTGCAATTCGGCCACCGCCTCGCGCAGCGACGGGCGCGACACGCCCAGCCGCTCGGCCAGCTCTCGTTCCGAAGGCAGGCGCTCGCCGGGGCGCAGGATGCCACGCAGGATCAGCTTCTCGATCTGCCGCGTCACGGCGGTCGACAGCTTTTCGGGGGTCACTCTTTCAAAGGGCATGGCGCGTCCTGCGTGAACTGGTCAGATCATATGACCGCCGCGCAAGCGCGGCAAGCGTGGCATTGGTCAGCTTTCCGACAGGCGCCAGCGCCCGGTCTGGCGCGGCAGGAAGGCCTCGATCGCCGCCGTGGCGACAACCTGGGTATCGCCGCTGGCCGGGTCGACCACGTTCTGCCCGCCCGCGACCGCGCGCACCTCGGCGCGCCCGCGCGGCAGCCCCTCGGCCAACGCTGCGGTATCCAGTGCGCCGGGCTCCTGCACGCCGATCGTCACCTGCACGCGCATCTCGGTGTGATCCAGCCCCAGCGCGCCAAAGATCGGCAGGGTCGAGCGGCGCATCGCGTCCTCGATCGCGCGCCGCGCGGCCTTCTGGTAGTCCATGCCATGCAGGTCGTTGCCCATGCCCATTTCGATGATGATGCGCTGTTCATCCATTGGCCCGCTCCATCTCGAAACTGACGGAAATTGCCGCGTTGGCGATCACCGTGGGCTTGCCCGTGCCCTCCGGACGCACGATATCCAGTCCGCCATGATGCGCGGAGACGCTGACCTGGCCATAGGGAAAGACCCCGGCCACGGCGGCGCAATCCACCTCTTCGGGCGCCTGCACGGCGATCTCCACGTCGATGATCATCGACGCCTTGTCGAAGCCGAACAGCTCGGCCATGTTGATCGAATTGCGCCACAGCGCATCCTTGACGGCGCGGGTCGCGGCCTCGGTGTAATCCTGCCGCCTGAGCGATGTGCCAAGGCCGAACTCGGTCAATACGCGGTGCTTTGGCATGGTCAGTACTCCACCCCGATCTGTGCCTTGATCCCCGAACGGAACGGGTGCTTCACGAGTTCCATTTCGGTCACGAGGTCGGCGATCTCGATCAGCTCGTCCTTGGCGTTGCGCCCGGTCAGGACAACATGGGTCATATGCGGCTTCTCCTCGGCAAGGAACTGCACCACCTCGTTGATATCAATGTAATCATAGCGCAGCGCGATGTTGATCTCGTCCAGCAGGACCATCTTGTTGGCTTCGTCGCGGATCAGCTCCTTGGCCTTGCTCCACGCCGCCTGTGCCATCTCGATATCTCGGTCGCGGTCCTGGGTCTCCCAGGTGAATCCCTCGCCCATGGTGTGAAAGGCGCAGATGTCGCTGAACCTCGACATGATCAGGTCGCGCTCGCCGGTAGACATGCCGCCCTTGATGAACTGCACCACGGCGCATCTCATGTCATGGGCGATGCAGCGGAAGATCATCCCGAACCCGGCACTGGATTTGCCCTTGCCCTTGCCGGTATGGACGATGATCAGGCCCTTTTCATCGGTCTTGGTGGCCATGATCTTGTCGCGGGCGGCCTTTTTCTTGGCCATCTTGGCGGCGTGGCGGTCGGTGTCATCACTCATCTGGCGCGCGTCTCCCTGATTGGAACAGGGACCAGACATAGGATGCTTCATGGGCGCTTAGCAAGGCATCGCCCCGCAAGAGAAAGGGCCGCGCATCGCCCGCGCGGCCCTTTCCGCCGGATCATGTCGAGCCCTGTGGCTCAGGTGGCGCTCAGCGGCCCGGCAGGGGCAGTGCTGCGCGGCGTGAAATGCTTGCGATTGAGGTGCAGCACCAGCGCGATCATGGCGAACTGCGCCAGGATGGCGATGGTCGTTAGCCCCCAATAGGCCGGGCCGAACTTGGCGATGACACCGGCCGCGACCAGCCCCTTGTTGACGAAGAAATGCATCAGCACCGCAAAGGCCACGCCGGGACAGATCAGCGTATAGGACCCCGCGGATGCCCGCTCGCCGCTGATGAAATTGCGCCAATAGCCCTGCCGCTTGAGCACAAGCAGGCCCAGCGCCAGGAACAGCAGCTCGATGGTGATCAGCCGCGACAGGAAGATCAGCGTCTCGCCGGCGCCGGAATGCACCTCGAAAGCCACATGCAGCCCGTGATCCTGACGCATGAACATGATGCCCAGAACCGTCACGATGGGCACCACCACCATCAGCGTCGGCGCCGATTCTTCGGCAGTGCCGTGATGCAGCATCGAATTCAGCCCGGTGATCGCCGCGAACAGCGTGTAGATGATCGCGGTCACGCCGAAAAACGTGCTCAGCACAAGGCTTGCGCCCACGATCACCGTGTTGGTGCTCATCGCCGCCGGGGCGGAAAGGCCGACGCCGACCATCGCGATCGCAAAGGCGGGCAGAAGCTGCGCAAAGGAGTTGTGGGCGGTCATGTCATAGACGCCCCCCTGGCTCAGCACCCGGCCAACGAAATGCCCGAC
>Ga0209344_10004110_pt1 | contig 13649 bp, 12 predicted proteins | sample Cruoilmetagenom6_FD_187293 | JGI IMG/M metagenome (GOLD analysis project Ga0209344, IMG submission 187293) | Oil polluted marine microbial communities from Coal Oil Point, Santa Barbara, California, USA - Santa Barbara Oil Seep Sample 6 (SPAdes)... | ecosystem: Environmental > Aquatic > Marine...
AGGGACCAGTTAGGGCATAGGCATGGGCAAGGCGGGGGCAAGCCCTGATCAAAGCTTCTGCGCCTTCTGCCACACAGTCGTTGGATTCTATGATGCGTCCGATCACAGCGACATGACCCAGCTCAGCGCGTCTTCAATTGTGTTGACACAGGGTGCATCAGGTTGCTTCGGTCGATTAATCATCAAAACCGGAATGCCCAGTTGTCCTGCTGCGGTCAGCTTGGTGCGCGAGGCCGCTCCGCCTGCATTTTTGACCACCAACCAATCGATTGCCAATTCTTTGAAAAGAACGTGCTCGTCTTCAACGGTGAATGGCGGGCGTCCGATCAGAAATTCACCACCATCAAACGGGAACGGTTCGTCAGGGGGATCAATCTGGCGACAGATCAAGCGACATTTCTCAAGATTGGCAAACCGGTGCAATGTCTGCCGACCGGTGGCCAGAAAAACAGTTGATCCGGGCGCGATGTGCGCTGAAGCCTGATCTTCGTCATCGATAAAGGACCATTTGTCGCCGTCTTCGGGGCACCATTCGGGGCGCAAAATCTGGCAATAGGGCAGATCAAGATCGGCGCAGATCTCAGCTGTGCGATTGGTGATCTGTGCCGCAAACGGATGCGTTGCGTCGAGAACCGCTGTAATCGCTTCTTGCGCGATATAACCGCGAAACCCGTTTGCCCCACCAAATCCGCCGCTGCGCGTGGGAATAGCCATGCCTTTGGGCGCGCGGGTGACCCCTGCAAGCGAGGCGATGGCGGGAATCTTTTGCGCTGCCAGCGCTGTGGCAAGGCGTTGCGCCTCACCTGTGCCTGCCAACAACAATAGCGTCATGCGCCTGCCCGTGCGATAATATTACCTGCCCGGTCAATAATCACAGTGTCGGCCGTGACCTCATCGGGCAACATTGCTCGTACAGCGGTTAACGACTGTTTTGCCACCCAATCGGCCATCTGAGCGCCTGCCACTTCATGTGCCTGCATCGCCGTGTTCACAAACGCCAGCTCCGGAAGGCCGATGTCACGCGCCAACATTGCGAAATCCACCTGGCTGCGTCCGGAATGCAAATCACGCGCGCCTTGGGCAAGTTTGGTCATTTTACCGATCCCACCACCGATGGTGATGTGGGGCAGAGGATGACGCGCAAGGTACTTTAGCAACCCCCCGGCGAAATCACCCATATCCAACATCGCGTGGTCGGGCAGGCCATAAATGTCCTGCACAACCCGTTCACTGGTTGCCCCGGTGCAACCCGCAACGTGGGTCTGCCCACCGGCACGCGCCACGTCGATGCCCCGATGGATCGACGCAATCCACGCGGCACAGGAAAACGGGCGCACGATGCCAGTAGTGCCAAGGATCGAAATGCCGCCTTTGATGCCAAGGCGTGGATTCCATGTCTGTTGGGCCAGCTTTGCGCCACCCGGAACAGAAATCGTGATTTCAATGTCTGGCGATTGCCCCAGACGGGTGGCCATTTCCCGAACGGTTTCGGTTAACATCTGGCGCGGCACCGGGTTTATCGCAGGTTCCCCCGGTGGAATGGGCAGACCCGGCATTGTGACCATGCCAACCCCGTCGCCTGCGCGGAATGTAATCCCGCCGGATGAGGGGGCAACCCGGGCAATGATCATTGCCTGATGGGTCACATCAGGATCATCGCCTGCATCTTTGACTATACCCGCCTCGGCCCAGCCATCCCCTTGATCCCGATGGGAAACTTCGAATTCAGGCCGTTCACCTTTGGGCAAAGTAATGCGGATTTTTACCGGGGTGCCTTCGCCCCACAGCATCATCAGCGCCGCGCGTGTGGCGGCGGTGGCACAGGCGCCCGTGGTCCAGCCACGGCGCAATGGGGTGTCGGGTTTGCGAACCATTTGAACGGACTATAGGCAGGGCGGGGTTTGAGGCCAATGCGCAAAATGCGGCGAGGGGCTGGGCGCAAAACAGGTCAAGCGACGGAAGTTTGTTTTATCCATGTCCGGTCAACAGTCCTAGGAATGGAAACAGATTGTATTAAAATTGGAAACAACCTGTTTTCGACGCGCTAATTGTTAACAATCTGCTCAACCTATAGGTTCGAAGAACGACTCGCGCATTGGGTGATCAACGCGCGTCGTTGGTGGCCTTTGGGGGGATCTACTGTGGAAATTGCAATTGCAGTGTTGGCGTTGGTGAGTTTCGGCCTGTTTGGGTTGTTTGACGATGACGGTAATTCGCGACCCGCTCCGCCCTCTGACGAAGAAGACCCGGATCCCATTGGCCCGACGGATGACGCCACTGTTGAAGGTGGTTCCTTAAATGACATGATTTTTGGCGGCGATTCAGACCAGACAATCAATGGAGATGCTGGCGACGACACAATCGAGGGCCGCGGTGGGAATGACGTGATCATCGCCGGACAAGGCAATGACGACGTGAACGCGGGTGACGGCGATGATGATGTCTACGGACGTCAGGGTGACGACAGCATTAAGGGTGGTCTTGGCAATGACGAAATATTCGGTCGCGAAGGCAATGATGTCCTGAACGGTCAGGCCGGTGATGACGCGGTGTTCGGGAATGAAGACGACGATACCCTGCGTGGCGCAGGCGGCAACGATACGTTGAACGGTGGGTCAGGCGATGACGAAATTGATGGCGGCAATGGCAATGATCGGCTGAACGGGGCTGAGGGCGACGACGACCTGTCGGGTAGGGACGGCGATGATTTGCTTTTAGGAAAGCAGGGCGAAGACACTCTGCACGGCGGGTTGGGTGACGATACGCTGAATGGCGGAGAAGGTGACGATTTTGTGGCTGACAGCCTTGGCGATGATGAGTTGAGTGGAGAAGAAGGTGACGATACGTTGCTGGGTGGTGTGGGTTCGGACACATTATTCGGTGGTGTAGGTGAAGATCAACTAAATGGCGGAATCGGCGACGACAAACTGATCGGTGGCGCTGACAGTGACACGCTATCGGGATTTGACGGCGACGATACTTCACGCGGCGAAGACGGTGATGATCGAATTGACACTGGCTTAGGCGATGACCTGGCTTTTGGCGAAGCAGGAGCAGATACGTTGAACGGTGAATTTGGTGCTGATACGCTAAATGGCGGGGCAGGAGATGACAGCATATCTGGTGGGCTTGACGATGACCGTCTGCGCGGCGAAGCAGGTGACGATACGCTGGACGGCGGCGGGGGCGACGACGAAGTCTTTGCCGACGAAGGTGACGACGTTCTGCTTGGCGCCGGAGGTAATGATACACTGAACGGCGGGGCCGGTGACGACACTTTGACGGGTGGTGAAGGCGCGGATCGGATGAATGGTAGCCTTGGTAACGATCTGATTGATGGTGTGGATGGCCTCTCCGCCATGGTTGATACCTTGATCGGCGGCGACGGCGAAGACCGCTTGCGTGGCGATGATGGTGACATTCTGTGGGGAGACGAGGGCATCGACGTGTTCGAGGTCATTGTTGGCCCCGATGGTGCGCAACCGGTTGTCATTCGCGATCTGTTTGACGGTGGCGAGGCCGACAGGATCGTGTTTGCCAATCCTGACGGGTCTTTCCTGACGCCTGCCGAGGTTTCGGGCGGTGCGCTGACCATCGTTGCCGATGGTGGCGGTACCGGGTCACTTATACAGATTGGAGGATCGACAGTTGCCTTGGTGTCCGGGGTGGCGCCGGGCGTATTGATGGCCGACGATGCCTGGCTTGCCAATCTGGGCTTAAACGGTTTGGCACCTGTTTCCTGAATTTGTGCGCCTACAATGGCAACGCATGTTAACCTCTAACGCCGAACAGGGATGCGCGGATATTTTACAATTCCGGCAATTTCGACCGAGATCCGTGCGACGGTGCCACACGAAATGGCATTCTGGCAACGCTGTTTGATTGGAAATGTCGTGTTGATCCTGCGTCTCAATGCCGGGACGTAACGTTTGGCGGCACCAGGACGAAGTTTCCAAAGTGAGATTTCTCAAGGAACTCTTGTTGGGCAATTGCGATATCGCGAAGTGGAAATGTTTTGGCAAGGATAGGGCGGATTTCACCACGTTCAATGTAGCCCACCAGATTGGGAAACACAGGTTCATCCCATGCTGTGCACCCGATCAGCGTTATGTCCTTGAGATACATATCCCGCATGTCCAGATCGACGATAGGACCCGCGATGGCACCGGAGGACACAAATCGCCCCCCCCGTTTCAGAACCTTTAGCATCTTGGGAAATTCCGAACCCGCAACGTTGTCCACGATCACGTCGATTGTACTTTCCCCAAGTTCGTTGACCAAATCCGTGTCGCGTGCGACCACGATGTCCGCGCCAAGGCCGCGTAGTTGATCCATTTTTCCCTTGCTGGTGATCGCGATAACTTCGGCGCCGCGTCGTTTAGCCAACTGCACAGCAGCCGACCCAACGCCGCCCGACGCCCCCGCAACCAGAACACGGTCACCTGCGCCCACTTGTGCGCGGTGTACCATATTTTCCGCCGTTCCATAGGCACATGGGATGGTTGCCAGTTCCTCGTCGGACCAATCGCACGAGACGGCAAAAACCTCATCGATCGGTACTTTGACATACTCGGCAAACGCGCCGTCGAAATCTGATGCCATCCAAATATTATCCATAGTGCCATAGCCATTGGGCCGCATGCAGGCGCGCACCAGCACGCGTTTTCCAATGAGGTTTGTGGTGACATCCTCATCGGCGCGCACCACTTGTCCGCAACAATCTGTTCCTTGAATGAGTGGAAAAGGCGTTGATTTGTTCCACCCACCATCAGACTTCTGATCGGCATTGGCGTCTTGACTTTCCGCCGCAGCGTTTGTGTCTGTGGTCACGCTTGATGAATACCACCCAAGACGCGTATTGATTTCGGTATTGTTTACACCGGCGGCCAACACCCGAAGAAGCACTTCGCCGGGGCCGGGGACCGGAATGGGTACACGCCGGTAATCCAGTTTTTCGTAGCCGCCATTTCCTGTTGTCACGACAGCCATCATCGTCTGTTGGTCATTTGTTGTATCTGTAGCGCTCATTTGCTGCCCTTTCCGGGTCATTCTCAGGTGCGGCAGCCCTGTCCCGCAGATGTCAGAGCTAAACCCAATCCGTTGTTCGCAACCAAGTCAAGGAAATGTAACGATTGGAGAATTCGGTCGCACCGACGCATCAAAGTTGGCAAAGCTGGTGTTCGCGCCCTGCATTCGACGTGCTAAGCTGACCTGAGAGAAACCGGTGGAGACAAACCATGCGGCATGCGTTTATTTCATTGGCACTTTCAATTACAATTCCAGCTGTCGCCGAGGGTTTCACGGCCGGTTCCTGGGCCGATCTTACCCATTCGTTTAACGAAGATCCGGTCTATTGGCCAACCGCAAAGATGTTCGAGATCGAGGAGGTATTTCACGGCACGCGACCGGCGGAAGGTCTTATTCAGCATTAATATTTTCAGTTTCCGAACACGGTGGGACACATATAGGTGCGCCCACCCATTCTGCCGAACTCGGGAACACCACAGATGCGGTTCCGGTTGAACAACTGATTTGGCCCGGCTACGAAGCGGCGTAGTAATCAAGGTACTTGCGCTGTGTCGTGATGTGATCGGTCAAATGTTTGGCGTCGTGCCAGACGCCCCAGATGAAGGATGATCCTCGTCGTGATTGCCAGGGTAACCCCAGAAAATAGATACCCGATTCAACCGATACCCCGCGTTGGTGAATTGGCGCGCCTTGGTCGTCACAGACTTTCATCTTAAGCCAACTGTAATCGCGCTCGAAACCTGTGGCCCACAGGATTGTGGTGATACCGGCATCTTCCAAATTCAATTCCGTCAAAGGATTGATCAGACAATCGGGGTCCGGGCCGATTTTGCGGGCCTCAGGGTCTTCGGGAAGATCAATGCCATTGCGCAGAGCATAGGCGTCACATTCATCTAACACAGACAAGAGGTTCTTATCCCCTGCAGCTACGTTTGCCACGAGATCCGACGCAAAAGAGAGTGTTCCATTGTTGAAGCTTTCTGTTCTGCCAACCAGTGTTATCCCTTCTGCCGCGAGGCGGCGGAAATCGACGGTATTCCCTCCGTTGGCACCGCTAACGGCGATGGTGACGTGTTCGGTTCCTGGTTTCATCGCCTCGATGTCCCATTTGCCCAACACGCCAAGCCACCAGCAAAAATCGCGACCACGATAAGCACGGGGTGGGCGATCATGTGGCCCAACGGAAAGGTAAACTTTTCGGCCGGACTTCATCAGTTCGTCGGCGATCTGAGAACCGGAGGATCCGGCCCCGATCACCATCACGGCGCCATCGGGCAGTTGTTCGGGATTGCGATAATCGAACGAGTGAATCTGAGTCAGGCGCGAGGTTTTTGGAACAAGCTGTGGGTATATAGGTTTTTGAAATGCGCCGGTGGCTGAGACAATACGTTTCGCCTCGATAACGCCGTCAGAGGTTTCAACCCGAAAACCAGCACGCCCGACGTTGCGCGTTGCAGTTTTGACTTCGACGCCACAGCGAACCGGGGCCTTTATCATTTCGGCATACTCGACGAAATAATCTGCAACTCTTTCCTTTGGGGCAAAGGATTCGGGATCGATATTATCGAATTTGAGGTTTGGAAACCGGTCGTGCCACGCGGGCCCGTTGGCAACCAATGCGTCCCACCGTCCGGTGCGCCACCGTTCGGCGATGCGGTTTTTCTCAAGAACAAGATGCGGCACACCGGAATTGGTCAGGTGTTCGCTCATGGCAATCCCTGCCTGACCGCCTCCCACCACAAGCGTATCTATTTCTTCTATTGCCATTCCAGGGCCCTCATTAAAATTTGCGTTTGCAGCGCCCAACAAGAGCGTGCCAACGTTTGACGTGGCTTTGAACGCGCCAAGGTTACCCCCAAGGCACAAAAGCGTAGTTTCTGTCTGAACAATTAACGATGATGGGCCATAGTGAAAGAACCGTGTTTCTTAGCTTTGATTAGGGTAAGCCTAATGCTACTTGCCAAGGTGGTAGATTGGTTTTCGATCCATTGCCGAAACTTGATTAAGCACCCAATATGTAGTTACGCTTCGACAAGCAGACGTCCAAGTAGCGTCAGCATTCTTTGCAGTTCGATGCTGCGATATTGCCCAATGCCACGAATGTCGCCGTTGATCATTGCGGTTCGAATTTCGCGCAATTCCCTGATCTGGTTGGCGATTGCATCGTCCCATCCAAACTGAGGCAAAAAGGTAAACCATATGCGCGCGACCCGGTAATACAGCAGCTCAATGATCTCGCGCAGAGGGGTGTTGCCCGTCAGGTCGGACAAAAGGCATTGCAGATCATTGTTAATTTGCGCAAGCCCGTCAAAGTCACCTCTTTGCGATTCCAGGTCCAATGCCGTCGACAAAATCTTTTCAACGCGCAGGATGTGCTCGGAGGTGATTTCCGCAGCTGACAGCTCACCCATCAGCTCTGCAAGCCGTTTGCGCAGGTCATAGGTTTCTTTGAATGTTTTCAGATCGATGTCCGTAACGATTGTGCCAACGCCGTTTCGAATATTGACGAGCCCCATGAATTCGAGTTTGTGAAACACCCTTCTGATGGGTGTCCGGCTGACGCCAAATTCTTTGGCAAGGGCAACCTCACTCAGAACGGTCCCAGGGGGGTATGTGAGAAGACAAATCCGATCACGAACTTCGTGAAAGATACGATCAAAACGCTCGGTTCCGGATTCCTCATCTGGCGAAAGGGTCCGGGATTCTCTTGAAACTGTCAAAAATACCTCCCTTTAAGCGCTTTGGCTGGAATCGAAATAATCGTCGCACGCAACACGATTTTTAGCATTGACACGACTCAATAATAAGAGTGAATATTGCAAAAAACAAGCTGTATACAGCATGTACTTAAATCAGCTTGTTTGGCACTGCGCTTTAGTTTTTCAAAGAGGATAACGCTCCACCATGGCACCACCTTTTTCCCGCGAAGAATATGCCGATCGTCTGTCACGCGTGCGTGCTGAAATGGACCGAAAGGGCCTTGATGGATTGGTGGTCGGTGATCCGGCCAATGTAAATTGGTTGACTGGGTATGATGCCTGGTCGTTCTACACACCACAAATTATGGTGGTTGGTTTGGATTGCGATCCTACCTGGATTGGCCGCGAAATGGATGCCGGGGCGGCTAAGTTCACCACTTATCTTCCCGAAGAACAGGTCATTCCATACCCCGAAGTGTTAGTGCAGCAACGCGATGTGCACCCGGCGGAATTCATGGGTGATTGGATGAAGTCCCATGGGTTTGGCGGCAAACGTATTGGTTATGAAAGTGACGTGTATTTTCTGACATCTGCGGCGGTTGATCACCTCAAACGCCGGGTGTCAGACAGCACTTGGGTGGATTGTGGTTTGCTCGTCAACTGGCTGCGCCTGATTAAAAGCCCTGCGGAAATCGCCATGATCAAACAAGCGTCGATTATTGCAGGGCTGGCCATGCAAACGGCCTATGATGGTGTCAAACCCGGGGTTCGCCAATGCGATCTGATGGCCGACGTGGTTGCGGCCCAAATTCGCGGCACGCCTGAATTTGGCGGTGACACGACCGCGTTGCACCCTCTCGTACTGGCGGGTGAGGCGGCAACAACTGCGCACCCCATGTGGACAGATACACCCTTTGAAAAGGATCAAACCATCGCGTTTGAGGTGGGGGGATGCCGAAAACGCTACAATGCAGGGTTGGCAAGGACGGTGCATATTGGAAGCCCGCCGCAGACCCTTCTGAGTACGGCAAAGGCCGTTGGCGAAGGGATGGACGAAGTTCTCGCCGCGATGAAGTCTGGCACGCTGTGTTGCGATGTTCACGCAGCGTGGCAAACCGTTCTGGATCGATACGGGTTAGAAAAGAAAAGTCGGATTGGATACTCTATCGGCGCCGGGTATTCGCCGGACTGGGGTGAACACACCATCAGTTTCCGCCCGGATGATCGAACGGCCCTACCTGAAAACGCAGTGGTGCATATCATCCTTGGCATGTGGATGGAGGGGTGGGGCATGGAGTTGAGCGAGACAATTCACGTGCGCCAAAATGATGCAATTTGCCTGACTGATTTTCCACGCGACGTGCATATCGTCGACATCTGAATGTGAACGCTAAATAGAAAGGAACACGACATGGGTTTAAAACTTACAGATGCACAAGTTGAAGCGTTTCACCGCGATGGATTTGTTTTCCCGATTGATGTTTTTTCGGAAGAAGATGCATTGCGATTGCGTACCGAACTTGAGGCCGCCGAAGTAAAATGGCCCGAAGCCTTTGAGGGTGCCTCGCGCAACAATGCGCATTTGAACCTTATGTGCCTCGACGAGATTGTGCACAACAGCACTTTGGTCGACGCGGTTCAGGACCTGATCGGGCCGGATATTTTGAACTATGGAACCGTGATTTTTATCAAGGAACCGAAGGATCCGGGTTTTGTAAGCTGGCATCAGGACGCGCGTTACATGGGGTTAGAGCCACACGTCGGAATTACGGCCTGGATTGCATTGTCGCACGCCAACGAAGAAAGCGGCGGTATGCAGATGATCCCGGGAAGCCACGCCGAAATTAAGGAACACAGCGATACGTTCGGGGAAACCAATATCCTGACACGCGGTCAAGAGGTTCAGGATGTTGATGCATCTCAGGCCGTTCCAGTTACGCTCAGACCGGGGCAGATGTCGATCCATTCGGCCCGTGTGGTCCATGCCTCGCAGCCGAACAAAAGCAATGACCGTCGTATTGGGTTTGTTATTCAACCTTTCATGCCGCCACATGTTCAGCAGACGATTACGCCCACAGGGGCGCAATTGGTTCGTGGCACCGATCCGCATGGCAATTTCAAACACATTAGACGGCCCAAGACGGACATGGACCCAGATGATTTGAAAACCCGCGACTGGATTAACGAGACCTGGGCGGACATCCTGTATCATGGTGCGGAAAAGCGTCGGGACTACTAAAACTTTCCGGCTTTGTATTTCTCAACCCCGGGTATTGCTTGACAGGTCGAAGGAGCAGGTCTGAAGAATAACCGAAGACACGCAGTTGGTGAGGAATAATAATGAGCTTTTTGGATGCGCAGGAATGGACCTTTCCTGTACCTATTGCCTATGGCCCCGGCCGATTGAAGGAAATCGCAGAGTTCTGCAATCGTGCCGGGACGCAAAACCCGCTTATCGTTACGGACAAAGGCAGCGCCGCGTTGCCGTTTGTGAGCGGCCTTCAAAACCACCTGTCCAAGGCTGGTTTGAGGTCAGCAGTGTACAGTGGCATCTCGCCCAACCCGCGTGATGATGAAATTGCAGCAGGTAAAGCGCAATACAGGGCAGGCAATCACGATGGCGTCCTTGCCATCGGTGGCGGTAGCGGAATGGACGGCGCCAAGGCGATTGCCTTGGTGGCAAATAACGACATTGATCTCTGGGCTTTTGAATACAGGCAACCGGCGCCTGATATGGCGGATCATCCCGAATTTCCGCCGTTGATCACAATACCTACCACCGCAGGAACGGGGGCTGAAACTGAAAGCACGGCGATGATCACCGACACGGACCGGATGATGAAGTGGTGCATCTGGCACGCGGACCTAAAACCCGCCTTCGCCATTCTTGACCCGGAAATCACAGTCGGCCTACCTGCTAATCTGACCGCATGGACCGGTGTGGATGCGATGGTGCACGCGATCGAGGCATATTGCGTTCCGGATTTTAATCCGTTCTGCGATGGGATGGCTTTGGAAGGTTTGCGACTTGTCGCAAAATGGTTGCCCGTTGCAGTGCGCGAACCGGCCAATATCGAGGCACGTGGTGGTATGTTGGTCGGCTCATGCCTTGCCGGTATTGCTTTCCAGAAAGGGTTGGGATTGGTTCATGCGATCTCTCACATGGTTGGGGCCGAATATGACACGCAGCACGGGTTGACCAATGCAGTGTTGTTGCCGGCGGTGTTGCGGTTCAATGCACCTTCAATCGAAGGAAAAATCGTGCCAATGGCGCAGGCGGCAGGGTTGTCCGACACCTCGTTCGAATTCTTTCATAACTGGGTTTGCGGAATTCTGGATGAGGTCGATATTCCGCGCACATTGACCGACATTGGCGTTGCAACAGATTGCGCGCCTCGCATCGCAGCAAAAGCCATGGAAGATAGCGCCGCTGAAACCAACCCCCGTGCATCGACACAAGAAGATGTTCAGGCGATTATTATTGACGCATTGACCCACGGTCGTTGAATCTAAGTTAACGGCATGGCCCTCAGATCTTCGATGCGATGCGCAGGCCTTCTAATACGGCCTCTTCGACTGTGCGCGCGCACAGGCAATCGCCGATCATATGAAATTCGATGCCTGATCCGTGCAATGTACCCGCCAATTGCGTTTCCGCGCTGTGGCCGAGGGCTGTTACAACGGTGTCCACGTTATCAAAAACGACGGCTTCACCGCTAAGTGTGTGTTGGAAGTAGGCACTGGTGTTGTCCGCCCCAAACAGGCGAACATGTGGCGTAATTTCAACGCCCAAACGATGAAGATCGCCAAGCCATTTGTCCCGCGCGTATTGTGGGATGGATTGCCCGGCAACCATGCCGTTGACTGCCAGCCTGACATGACACCCATCCCGTGCCAGCCGTTCCGCCAGGCCAAGTCCGACCCAGTCGCATCGCCAATCTGCGATCACAACCCGGCCACCTACATTGGCGTTGCCCTGCAAAACCTGCCAGGCCTCTACGATATGGGCGTCGTCGGCCCCTGCGATATCGGCGACGTAAGGTTTGGCACCCGTTGCTAAAACCACGACATCAGGTTTTTCGCGATCAATGAGTGCGCGCGTAACCTTCGTATTCAGCTGCACGGTGACGCCTGCCAATTCCATTTCGCGGGCAAGGTTGGGTGTTATCCCGCCAAATTCTGCTCGTCCGGATAAAAGTTGCGCCAAATTGACCTGCCCACCCAAATTGGGCTGCGCCTCAAATAGTGTAACGTAGTGGCCGCGCGTTGCCGCAACTGAGGCGGCTTTCATCCCGGCAGGTCCGCCGCCGACAACCATCACTTTGCGAGGTGATTCTGTGGGGGCCAGTGTGCCGAATTCCAATTCCCGCCCGGTTTCGGGATGTTGAATGCACGAGATCGGATATCCATTCAACATGTGGCCAATACATGCCTGATTGCAGGCCACACAGGCACGAATATCGCCAAGACGTCCTGTGTTGGCCTTGTTTGGCATTTCAGGGTCCGCAATCAACGCGCGGGTCATACCGCACATATCGGCCTGTCCTGATGCCAGCACCTGTTCTGCGATTTGTGGTTGGTTTATCCGGCCCGCAACGAAAACCGGGATACTTAGGCACGCCTTTATGGCGGCCGCCAGCGGCGCGGTGTATGCGGTGTTAAAGGCCATCGGCGGTACAATGTGCGTGGAACCTGCCAAACCGGCAGACGTGCCTGCCGTAACGTTGAGGTAATCCAGAGAACCAAGCCTATCAAGCGCTTGTGCAAGCCCAAGAACTTCTGATGTCTCCAAACCTTCATGATCTTTTTCGTCGCCCGACATCCTTATGCCGACCACCATGTCGGGGCCTGCGGCCTTGCGCACAGCAGTCAGAATTTCAGCCACAAACCGAAGACGGTTTTCAGGTGTGCCCCCGTAGGCATCCTGCCTCAGATTGACGCGCGGATTGAGGAATTGACTCAGAAGGTAGCCATGAGATGCGACCACTTCGATGCCATCAAGCCCCGCCAATCGCAATCTGGTTGCAGCGGTACCAAACCCATCGATGATTTCCTGAATCATCTCAATCGGCATTTCGCGAGGCATAACGTGAAACCGCTCGTTTGGAATTGCAGACGGGGCAAAGGCAACGGCATGTGTGCCATCCACAGCCAAAGTCATTTCGCGTCCTGGATGAGTGAGTTGTGCAAACACTTTGCATCCATGTGGCTGGCAGGCTTGAGCGATGCGCCTGTAACCGGGAATGCATTCATCATCGTAGGCGCGAATGGCCGGGCGGCCCGAATCCCCAGAAACATGCGCGCGGGCCGCTTCGATGATGATCAGACCGGCACCGCCTTTTGCGCGTGCCGCGTGATAGGCCACCATCGCATCTGTCGGCAGACCGTCCTGCAACATCACGGTCATGTGCCCAGTCGAAAAAATCCGGTTTTTCAATATAAGATCGCGAAGGCGCAGCGGAGAAAACAGCGTTTTCAAATCCATGACGGTCTCCTGATCATTCCGCGTCTTCATTCTTGGATTTTAGAAATTCACGCAGGCGTTCTTTGTCTTTGTGCCGCGCGGTGCAGCTATCGCAATCAGTTTCAAGTTGTGGCTCTGTTACCGGTTTGTTGCTGAGCGTGATGGTTGCCACGCCAACCAAGACGAGAAGCGCCAATCCCAACATCAACCACAGTCGCGTCATGCGGTGCCGGTCTTTAGATAGTGAAGCAACGGCCCTGCGCTGTTAACATCGCCGAGCGCCTCAAGCATCAAAAACTCAACCGCCGCCACCTCATGGGCCGTCAAAATTTTGAGAAGCGGCAGGTCTTCGGGCGGTGCCAATGCTTCCAGCCTTTCGAAATCTTCAACGTAGCCGGGAAAGGTCTTTTGCATTCCTGTGATCAATTTGTTCCAATCAGTCGTGCTATTGTCGGCTT
>Ga0209344_10004111_pt1 | contig 13648 bp, 10 predicted proteins | sample Cruoilmetagenom6_FD_187293 | JGI IMG/M metagenome (GOLD analysis project Ga0209344, IMG submission 187293) | Oil polluted marine microbial communities from Coal Oil Point, Santa Barbara, California, USA - Santa Barbara Oil Seep Sample 6 (SPAdes)... | ecosystem: Environmental > Aquatic > Marine...
GGTCGAGATGGGCACCATGAGCACATATCTGGTCCTCGAGCTTGCTGAGGCTGCCGAGAGAGTAGGCAAGATTTTTGTCGACGCCCCGGTTTCGGGCGCGACACAGGCGGCCCAAGACGCGCAGTTGCTGATCATGGCAGGGTGCGCGTCAGATACATCCGTGGCGTTGCCGGAGGTGTTTGACGCCATGGGCGGCAAGACGATCTGGCTTGGTTCATCCGGCGCTGGCGCTACGATGAAGCTGGCAGTCAACATGCTGATACACGGTTTGAACCAGACGGTTTCCGAAGCGCTGACATTGGCGCTCCGGGCGGGCATTGCTGAGAGCGATGCCTTCGATGTTTTTGAAAATTCTGCTGCAGCCGCCCCGATGCTCAAATACCGGCGTGCGCTTTATCTGGATGAAGCGTCGCAGAATGTGAGCTTCACGGTGGATCTGGCGCAAAAGGATGTGGCCCTGGCGCTCGCACTGGCAAGCGATCTGGGTGTCGACATGCCCCAGACCCGGAGCACGCTGGATGTGCTGGAGCAGGCCCAAACAGATGGCTTCGGTCTGCGCGACATGGCCTCGATCTTTGCATTCATGAAAGGACAGGCGCGATGAAGGCAGCTCTTTTTGTCGGCGGCTGGGAAGGCCACACACCGACCAGTTTTGGCGACTGGTGCGATGCACTGCTCAGGCAGGAAGGTTTCGAGGTTGAAACCCACAACACGCTTGCGCCGCTTGCTGATCCCGAAGGCATGGCCGATGTCGATCTGATCGTGCCCATCTGGTCGAGCGCCCGGTCCTCGCATCAGGACGAGTTCGGTAACATAACGCGCGAGGAGGAGCTTGGCCTGCTGAAACTGGTTGCGGACGGATGCGGGATCGCCGGCTGGCACGGCCATATGGGTGACGCCTTCCGCGACCACCCGAGCTACCACTTCCTGATCGGCGGACAGTTCGTCGCACATCCGCCGGGCTGGCCCGACAACCCCGTGCCGTCGGACGATTTCGTCGATTACGACGTTACCATCACCCGCCCTGACGATCCGATCGTCAAGGGAATCAAGAGTTTTGAGCTGCATTCCGAGCAATATTATATGCTGGTCGACCCCTCAAATGAGGTTCTGGCGACCACAACCTTTTCCGGCGATCACCTTTGGTGGATTGAAGGTACAGTAATACCTGTTGTCTGGAAACGTCGTTGGGACAAGGGACGGGTATTCTACTGTTCAATCGGGCACACGCTTGAAGATCTGAAAGTGCCGCAGGTGACAGAAATCATCCGCCGCGGGATGGTCTGGGCCGCAAGGCAAGCTAGCTAACCCTTTGCCACTGCGCGGTTTTAGATGACAGTTTCATCGCGTCGATGGTTGACTGAACCTCTGTTGCTTCCCTGAAATCAGGGAAACCGTTGATACCGCGGACGTGCGCATCAATCAGTTCGGCGACTTCGATAATTTTGAGGTCGTTAAAGCCGAGCTGGTGACCCGGAGCCGGACAGAAGTGGCCATAAGGAGGATGATCCGGGCCTGTTTCGAGTTTTTTGAAGCCGGAGCGACCTGGGCCGTCATTGGTCCAAACATGCAGTTCGTTCATTCGCTCCTGGCTGAAAAGCACCGATCCTTTTGTCCCTGTAATCTCGAACGACAAATCCATGGTTTTTCCGGTCGCAGCCCAGTTTGCTTCTATCGTTCCGGATGCGCCATTTGTAAAGCGGACGGCTGCATGCGCCATATCATCCACTTCCACCGCCCTCATTTCTGGCGATCCGGCTGATACAGGCCGCTCTGGATATATCGTTCTAAGGGTCGCGGAAACGTCTGAAAAGGGGCCGATCAGGTAACGCGCAAGCGAGATGATGTGGCTGCCGATGTCATCAAGTGCGCCACCGCCTTGAGGGTCGGTGCGAAAAGAGTGTGGCTCTGTGCCTTTGGCCATATAATTTTCTGCATGGCGACCGCGGAAAGCGACAACTTCGCCAAGCTCGCCGGCGCTGATCATTTCACGCGCCAGCTTCAAGATCGGATTGCGCAGGAAATTGAACCCGACAAGTGTCGTGACACCGGCCGCTTCGGCCGCCTTTGTCATTCGAATGGCTGACGAGGACGTTGTGGAGAGCGGCTTTTCGCAATACACGGTCTTGCCGTGCGCAATGGCGTCCAATGCCATTGGCTCGTGGAATATGTTTGGAGCTGTTATCGCGACAAGATCTATTTCCGGATCACAGGTCAGCGTTTTCCAGTCACCTGTGGAGCGGGCAAAGCCAAACTGCCGGGCATTTTTCGCAGCGCTCTCTTCGCTGATGTCGGCGAGGCAGGAAAGTTCGATGTCGGCCGGCAGATCGAACAATCCGCCGACAGACCTAAATGCGTTGGCATGGCAACGGCCCATGAAGCCTGCGCCAATCAAGCCTACGCGAACGGTTTTGCGTTGTGTGTCCATGGCTTGTTCCTATTGTGCGGCGGCAGGCAAGGCTGCTCGGTGATGCGATACCGCCGTGATCAGGTTCTCCTCGGTCAAGTCGTCACCGGTAAATTCGCCGACGACTTGTCCTTCCGCCATGGCGACTACCCTGTGGCTCACGCCCAATACCTCCGGCATCTCCGAGGATATCACGATCACGGCGAGACCCTGTTCGGCGAGGCCCGCGATCAATTGGTGTATGGCGGATTTCGAACCGATATCGATGCCGCGTGTGGGTTCATCCAAGATGATGAATTTAGGACTGGCGCAGAGCCATTTTGCCAGCACGAATTTCTGCTGGTTGCCGCCTGAGAGTGTCGAAACTTCCTGATCTGGCCCGGTAGTCTTGATATCAAGCGCTTCCCGGTATTTCTCATAGGTAGCCAGCTCCTGGCCATGGTTCATGACGCCGGCGGTGGAGTAACTTGAAAGATGTGGCAGGGTGGTGTTGGCACGGCCGCCCATGTTGAGCACCAGACCTTGCTCCTTTCGGCTTTCGGGCACGAGGCTCATGCCCAAATCGATCGCCTGGCGCGGGGTCGGGAATTCGGTTTTCTGACCAAGCCAATGCATCGATCCTGAATCTGCTTTGCGTATGCCGAATATCGTTTCGACAACTTCAGATCTCCCGGCTCCGATAAGCCCGTAAAGGCCCAGCACCTCACCGGCACGGACGGTGAAACTGACGTCTTTATAGAGGCCGGATTTACTGAGTCCTTCGATCCGCAGGACTTCACCGCCGAAATTGCTTTTGGCGCGGTGGAAATAGGCATCCAGATCACGTCCGATCATCATTCGGGTGATTTCGGTCAGTTCCGTGTCCACCGTATTCCGGGTGCCTTGAACCACTCCGTCGCGCAAGACTGTGATCCGATCAGTCAATTCAAAAATTTCGTCCATCTTGTGAGAAATGTAGACAATGCCGGCGCCGGCCTGGCGCAATTCACGGATCGTCGCAAACAGCTGTTCCTTCTCGCCATCGGTGAGCGAAGCCGTTGGCTCGTCAAAAATCACGACATTGGCGTTGAATGCCTGGGCCCGCGCAATCTCGACCATCTGCTGGCGGGCAATCGACAGCGTTCCGACTCTGGTGTCCGGGGCAAAATCGCAACCGAGCGCATCCAACGCCCTTTTGGTTTCATCATGCAGGTAGCGCTTTCGCAAGACACCGAAAGCATTGGTTGGCCATGCACCGAGATAAATGTTTTCGGCAACCGACAATTCGGGAGACAGCGACAATTCTTGGTGGATCAGCAGAATACCTTTCAGACGCGCATCAAGCGGCGATGTGACGTGAACCTCTGTTCCCCGGTGAACGATGCGTCCTTCTTCAGCCTTGTGCAGACCAGCGAGAACTTTCATCAGAGTAGATTTGCCCGCTCCATTCTCGCCGACCAACGCGTGGACTTCGCCAGCCCGGATGTCAAAACTGACATTGTCCAATGCCGTGACGCCAGGAAAGCGCTTGGTAATGTTTTCGACTTTGAGAACCGCGGTGTGTTTTTCATCCATGGGTCATCTCCCGGTCCTGGGTGACAGGGCTTGATCCAGCAGCAGCGCGAGAATCAGCACCAGGCCCATCACAATCAGTTCGACATAATTTGGGGTATTCAACAACCGCAAGCCATTGCGCAGGATGGCAAGCGTCAGCACCCCGCCAACGGTTTTCCACATGCTACCAAAGCCGCCGGTGAGGCGGGTGCCGCCCAAGACAACCGCGATGATCGTCCAAAGCTCCCAGATCTTTCCGGCATTTGGCTCGGCCGTGCCCAGCCGCATGGACAACAAGATTCCCGCGATTGCCGCCATGGTGCCACAGATGGTGAAATTGATGATCTTGTGCCGTTTGACATTGATTCCGGCATCATGAGCGGCTTGAATGTTGTCACCGACAGCATAGGTTTCCCGACCATGGCGCGTGCTGGATAAAATCCATTGGAAAAAGGCAGCGAGGGCAAGAAAGACCATCGCCGTCAATGACACCGGCCCAAGATAGATTTCAGCATATTCGGTGTAGTCGAAATTCGTCACCATCAGCGCATTTTCGCCTGTGTAGACGAAAACAAGTCCGCGAATGCCGATGAGACCGCCGAGCGTCACAACAAAGGAATGCATGCCCGACAGCGCGACCACGGACCCGTTGACAAATCCGAGCACGGCACCGGACAGCAGAGCGCACATCACGGCCGGCCAAACGCCGAGGCTGTCCTGCAATCCGATCGCAAGTGCTGATGCGAGCGCGAGTATGGCCCCCACCGACAAGTCGATTTCTCCGTCAATCATCACCATCGTCATCCCGACGGCGAGGATGCCGATAAAGGCACCCTGGGTCAGCACATTGCTCAGGTTGTTCACCGTCAGAAAATAGGGTGACGCCAGCGAGAACACCAAGATGCTGAGTGTTAGGAACAGCCATATGTGATTGCGGTAGAGCCAATGGATGGCGCGTTCGCCGCGTTTGGGGTTATGCGTAAGTGATGCCTGAATGCTCACGCCAGTATCCGCCCACGTTTGGCGCCGAGATCTATCCAGACCGCCACAATGATAACGCCCCAGGTGACGAGCCACTGAACATAATAGGGGAAGCCAAGCAGTAGCAGCCCGTTTTGAATGAAGCCGAGCATGGCTATGCCAAGAACCGTCCGCCAGATCGTGCCCGAACCGCCCAACAGCGAGGTTCCGCCCAGTATGATTCCGGCAAGAACCGTCAACTCGTAGCCTTGCCCAATGGTGTTTTGTGCGCCCATGACACGGCTGCCCATGATGATTGCCGCAAGCGCGGTCATGAAGCCGGAGAGCACGTAGGCCCAGAAGACAGTTTGCTTGGCATTGATGCCCGAAAACGTTGAAGCAACCTCGTTGCCGCCGATTGCATAGATCATCCGACCAAAGATGGTCCGCCTCAATACGAAACTGGCAATGGCGGCAGAGATGACGAAGAATATTGCGGGATTTGGAAGGCCGAATGTGGTGCCGCGGCCAAATACCGCAAACCAGGTCGACTGGGCATTTGGAATGTTTACATTCGAGCCGCCTGAATAAAAGAGCGTAACGCCTTGCAGGATTGACAGCATTGCAAGCGTGACGATCAGTGCGTTTAAACCCATGAAGCCAACCAGGATGCCATTGATGACGCCCAAAAGGAGGCCTGCAAGAATGACGATCATGATGGCGTCTGCCGGGCCCACCGAATTGTGCTGATCGACAACAATCACGGTCAGCAGGGTGAGCATCGAGCCAACCGACAGATCGAGCCTGCCGGTGATGACCACGAAGGTCACTCCAATGGCGATCATGCCGGTGATGGAAACCTGCCGGATGACATCCAGAATGTTGCCGATGGTTAGGAAGGAGTCAGCGGTAACGGCCACGATGGCGAGAAAGATGCTGAAGGCCAGAATAAGCCCATGGCGGCGCATCGCTGTCGTGGCTTGTTTTCCAAGCGTCATATTCCACATCCTCCCACCCAAAATTTATGCATGCTGGCCGCCCCGGTATAGGCCAAGAAAGTCCAATTTGGATATCGGTCGCTTGATATTGGATTATTCGTCGCCTCAGCCAAGTTGACGATTCTCAGACGTGCCTCCCGGGGCCTGGTCAAAAGAAGACCGTCAGGTGGGAAATCCCGGAAAATCCGATTTGGACATGATGCACATTGTTTTAGGCTGTGGCTCGAACATGATCCTAAGACCGGATGTTTGCACGGTGTGAGGCGATGCAGGCCGCTGGATAAGTTCGATTAAAAATGAGGAGGAGGAAATCATGAAACGCTTTGTCAAAACCGCTGTTGCGGCACTACTGGCTGGTACGATGGCTGGAGGCGCTGCCGTTGCGCAGGACGCACCCGATTGGCTCGGAGGCGAGTTGAAGAAGCCGCTTTCGGAAACACGCATCGGCATCACAGTGCTTTATCCGGGTTCAAACGCCTATCAGGCCAAGTATGCCGAGACCGCCGAATCCTACACCAAGGAGTTGGGCCTGGATGCAACCGTGATGGACCCGCAGGGTGACCCCGCAACGCAGTTCAATCAGATCCAGGATATGGTATCGCAAAATCTCGATGTCATCGTGCTCTGGCCGACGTCGCAAAACGCCTTGATTCCAGCGGTGCGTCAGGCCGCGCGTTCCAATATTCCCGTCATCACATCCAATTCGCCGATCGGCGAAGCCGGGCGCCGTTACATCGCGGCTCATACTGGTCCGGACGATTGTTCGCAGGCCGAGCAGTCGGCCGAGATGCTTGGAGACGCTCTTGAAGGCAAGGGCAATATCGTGGTCGTCGAGGGAACACCGGGCTATTCGGTGTCGATTCTGAGAAAGAACTGCTTCCTGGACAAGATGGAAGATAGCTATCCGGACATCAAAATTCTGGCCAGCCAGACTGCGGAATGGAACCGTGAAAAAGCCCAGACGGTGATGGAAACATTTCTCACCCAGTTCGGCGATGACATCGACGGGGTTTATGCATTCGACGACGGCATGGGGCTTGGTGTCATCAGCGCGCTGCAAGGCGCGGGCAAAAAGCCCGGAGAGGTCAAGGTCGTGACCTGTAACCAGTTCGGCGAAGGCTGGGATGCGATGAAAGCCGGTTGGCACTCCGGTTCCAACAAGCAGTCACCCATCGATGACGCGATCCTTGCAATCCAGACTGCGGTGAAGGTCGCAAACGGCATCGAAGTACCTGACAATCAGGGCATTGAAACGCCGAAAGTGCTGCCGTCCAATGTCGACGATTTCGAACGCCCAAGCTGGTAAATCGTTCCTCCCGAAGGTGCCGGTCATAGAGCCGGACCGGAACCCGCGCCATGAAACTGGCGCGGGCTTTTCCGCTTAATAGCGACCGTTCTCGCGCATCATCTTGTCGGTTTCCGACTGCGCCTTCGCAAGGGCCTCCGAGACGGAAATATAGCCCTTCAACATGTCGTGGATCCTCTCTCCCAATACATTGAGAATACTTGCGAATTCCGGGATCGGCGGGCGTGGCCAGTGCTGGATGTCGCCGCGGCGTTCCATGGCGTCCACCCGACCGATCAATTTGGAAAAGGACTGAACTTCCGGATCAGCACTGGTCGAAAACCGCGGGCTCGTAAGATTGCCGTTTTGCACATACCATTTCATCATTTCAGGCCGGGTCAGAAACTCCATGACCTTCCAGGCCGCTTGGACCCGGTCATCTTTGAGCCTGGTTGGTATGGCGAGTGAAAATCCGCCAATAGGGGAAACCGGTCTTTGCCCTATGGCCGGCGGGTGGACGATGAAATCCACCTTGCCATGCGCCGGTGCCTGCTGCTGTAACTCAAAAGCGGCAGCGCGGACCGACCATCCATACGTCATCGCCGCGTTGCCGGCCGCGAAGATTCTGATGCGGCGATCCCAATTGCATTTCAGGCTTTCGGGATGGGCGTGTTCGCGAAGAGCCAGCAAGTATTCCGCTGTTTGCCTGCCAACGGGCGTGTCTATCATTGGACGAAAGTGCTCACCGGTAATCTCGCCAACATCAAATTCATCGACGAGTTTTGGCAGATTGATGATTGGTTGGCCGAAATCTGCAAGCGTCTGGACAAACGTGTGGGCGACGGGCGTTCCCCTGCCATAATTCATGACGATGCCGGAAACACCGGGATAGGCTCCATGAAGGGTTTTGGCCGCAAGCAGAATATCTTCGGCTGTAGCGGGAACCTGTATGCCGGCTTCGGCAAGCAGATCGGCCCTGTAGAAAAGCAGCTCCGTGGTTGGCTGGATCGGTAGGCCAAGCTGTTTGGTTCCGTATCGTGACCCCTTCCATGCGGCGGTATGAAAATCCGAGGCGTTGTAACGGGTGGTCTCGATGATGGTGTTGAGCGGCCGGACAACATCCTTCTCCGCCAATTCGCCGATCCATGGTAGATCGAAGCAGATCAGGTCATACTGGCTTTCAGACAGCAGATGATTGTCCAGGATCGTTTGATGCAATTCGTCAATCGGCAGGCAGGTGATTTCTATCGTCGTGCCGCAAAGCTCATTAATCACGCGGCTTTGGCTTTCCAGGGTCCGGAATGTCGGGTCTTCGGGACATAAAATCCGGATGGTTCGATCGTATCCAACCCCGATCCGCATGGCATTCGGGAAAGAAAGGATCTTCGGCGCCATATAGGATGCCCCAAAGAAAAAATCTCCCATCTCGGCCTCGCCCTGGATGAAACCAAACGTGTTTCCGACATGAGCTTTGAGCAGGAGAGCATAGGATTCAAATTCGCGGATCAGTTTTCGTGTCGGGTGCAACGAGAATGATTTGCCTGACTTCGAGCGTGGACGTTTGAGCAGCATTTCCTCGTCGATCAGTTCGCCGATCCTGCGCATTGCCGTTCCATAGGGCGCGCCGGATGCCGATGCCGCCGAAGTGATGGTCAGCAATTTGCCTTCCAAATGCCTGCGCATCGAGTAGGCAATGACGTTCCACCGGTGATCGGTTTGTGCAAGCGAGGTGGACGTGTCCGCCAAGGCTCGAGTCTTGTCTGAAAAATCCAGTATTCGCAGCAATTCGTCCCGTGTCATGACAGTCCTCCCGTGAGCCGCTCGTCGGGCAAAGCAATTACCAACCGTGGACCCCCAAACTGTCCATATCTGATATTCGCTCTATTTGGCCCGGGATGGCAGTGTGAAATTATCCTCCCAGGCATTCGGACCCAGCGTCTTGAGTCAGACAACTTGGAAAATATCCAATTTGAACATTCAGACGCTTCATCCCGGCATTGCTTGTGGAGGAGCAGGTCATGGCTACGGCTGAGTATGATTTTATCGTGATCGGGGCGGGCTCCGCAGGTTGCGCCGTTGCCGGAAGGCTGGCCGAGGCCGGACATTCGATTCTGTTGCTTGAGGCAGGCGGCAAGGACAGCAGTCCTTGGATTCATATTCCGCTTGGGTATTCGCAGCTCTATGCCAATCCCAAGGTGAACTGGTGCTACACCAGCGAACCCGAACCGCACCTGAACAATCGCCGGCTGTTCCAGCCGCGGGGCAAAGTGCTTGGGGGCACCGGTTCGATCAATGGCATGATCTACATGCGTGGCCAGCCGGAAGATTTTGATGGATGGGAAGCGGACGGATGCAACGGCTGGGGCTGGAGCGGTGTTTTGCCATTCTTCAAGTCATGCGAGGACCAGGAGCGCGGTGCCAGCGACTACCATGGCGTCGGTGGCCCGGTCTCCGTTTCGGACCTGCCGTCAGGCCATGCGTTGGGCGAGGCCTTCCACGCCGCGTCCGAACGCCTTGGCGTGCCACGCAATGACGATTTCAACGGGCCGATTCAGCGCGGCACCGGCTATGTTCAAACCACGACCAGGAAAGGCCGACGGTGGAGCACAGCGGCGGGATATCTTCGCGGGATTGCCAAGAACCGGATTGATGTTCGTGTTCACGCCATGGTTGACAAGATTATTCTCGATGGCAAACGGGCGACCGCGGTCGCCTGGACGGAAAAATCAGGTCAGCAGCGCCAGGCAAAGGCCCGGCATGAGATCATCTGCAGCGGCGGTACGTTCAACTCACCGCAATTGCTGCAATTGTCGGGAATCGGATCGGGAGATGATTTGAAGAACTGCGGCATTGACGTGTTGCACGAGTTGCCCGGTGTCGGTCAAAACCTCCAGGATCACTTCGGAATCGGTGCAGAATACAGATCGACGAAGAAGACCACGGTCAACGATCTCTACAACAATCCGCTGCGCGGCGGACTTCAGCTTCTACGCTATATTCTGTTCCGCAGCGGTCCTTTTGCCGACAACGGCAATTACTCCAATACCTTCATTCATAGCGGGCCCGAAATCGATCGTCCCGACATGATGGTGACATTCATGGCTTGGTGCACGGATGAAACACTGAAACCCCATCCGTTTTCCGGGTTCACTATATTGGCTGAGCACATGCGTCCCAATTCCCGCGGTCACGTCCGGATCAAAGGTCCGAAGCTTACCGATCCGCCTTCTATCCAGTTCAATTTCCTTGAGAGTGAGGAAGATCAGCGCGCCGCCATCGAAGGTCTGAAGTTCGGGCGCAGGATCGCTGAGACCGAACCAATGAAAGCCTGCGTCGAGTATGAGTTGTCGCCTGGCAAGGACGTTCAGTCCGACGATGAACTGCTCGCCTATTGCAGGCAGTCCGGATTGTCGCTGCTTCATTGTGTCGGCACGTGCAAAATGGGAACAGCATCGGATGCAGTAGTTGATCCGCGCCTTCGTGTGCATGGAATTGACAGGCTGCGCGTGGTGGATGCATCGATCATGCCGCGCATTGTCACCGGGAACACGAATGCGGCATCGATCATGATTGGTGAAAAAGCCGCGTCGATCATTCTAGAAGACATGAAGGCCATTTGACGCCAGGCCGCAAAGTATGGAAATTGGAGACGAGGATGCTGAATGTTGCCCTGCTCGGTAGCGGCCGAATGGCTCATGTCTACGGGCCAAAAATCAGTGAACACAAAGGTCTTCACCTGTCATGTACCTTTAATCCCAATCTCGCATCTGCCGAGAAAGCCGCCGAGCTCTATGGCGGACGGGCTGACAATGATCTCGAGCGCGTTCTGAGTGATGATACGATCCGCGCGGTCATCATAGCTACGCCAACAAACACGCATGTCGACTATATCGAGGCTGCCGCTAAGGCGGGCAAGGCGATTTACTGTGAAAAGCCCATCGATAAGTCCCTGGAGCGCGTTGACCATTGCATGGCGGTTCTCAAAGCTCACCCGGTGCCGTTCATGTTGGGCTTCAACCGGCGTTTTGATCCCGACAACAGTGCCCTTCATTCTGCTGTTCGCGCAGGTGAAATTGGCGAGCTGAATATGCTGATGAGCACCAGTCGCGAGCCCGCGCCGCCGCCGATTTCCTATGTCAAAAACTCCGGTGGATATTTTCTGGATGCACAAATCCACGATATCGACCTGTTGTGCTGGATCGCCGGCGAATGGCCGGTAGAGGTTTATGCGGCGGGCAGTTGCATGGTCGATCCGGAGATCGGCGCAGCCGGAGACATCGACACAGCGATGACAACACTGAAAATGCCAAGCGGCTGTTTGTGCCATATTAACAACTCACGCCGGACAACCTATGGTTTTGACCAGCGTGTCGAAGCTTTCGGCTCAAAAGGGATGTTACAGACCACCAACCAGCGCGACGAAAATCTGCTGCGCTGGACAGACATGGTCACCGAAGCAAAATCTCCGCTGAAACACTTTTTCCTGGAGCGGTATGATAGGTCTTTTCTACTGGCGCTCGACGAATTTCACAATGCTGTAACAGACGGCGGGGCTCCGACATGCAATGAGTATGATGGACGTCGGGCGCTTTCAATTGCATTGGCTTGTGATCGCTCACATCGAGAAGGATCGCCGGTGAAGGTCGGCTCTTGAGTAAGGCCTGGAAGATTATGGGCTAGGGTCAAAAACTATTAAGTCCTAGAGTCCGCAAAGTTGCTTTGCGTGTATCCTGTTGAAAAACCCAGCTCGATATGGCGGTCTGGCGTTAGTTGGGAAAACATTGCAGCAGTTTCGTTCAACGTCTTCTGAATATGTGTGCCCGATTTGACGGTTGAGCAGGATTGAGCCGGCAAGTCGGGTTGGTTAGATAACGTCGGTTACTTGCCCCGGCCACTAAAGTGAAAAAAAGAACCGCTTAAACGCGAAATCTTCGCATTGGGTCAAGCGGTGAGGCGGTGAGCCATGGCGCGCGCGCGTCCGCGTCGCCGGACTAGCGTCCGTCCGGCCTTGCGGTCATCCGCTCGGGTCCTTCTGCCGGTGGAGCGCCGCTGCGGGGTGCGTGGAGGCCCCGGGCTTGCACATTTTTTGGGGTTTTTTCTCCAGAATGATACCGTATTGGGAGGCGGTATTATAATACCGCATTATGTACTCAACATGAGTAAATGGCCCCCAAAGGTTTTGTATTGGCGATCCCGAGTTTGTCCGCGCACGGCTATCCTGAGACGTCGGGGCGGGTTGAACGCGTGTCCGCATCTCCGTGTGTCGGTATTGGGATATGGGGACAGGTGGTTACTAACATAGGGGCATTCACAAAAGTCCTTTAACTAGTGAAGACCCGGGGCTCCGCGCCCCCGCGATGCACGGCCCTCTGGAGGGACCCCAGGGGAGTTGACTGATCCCGATACACGGACACACGGATACGTGCGGGGTTCGCAGGAGAGGAACACTTTACTCTCCATTGGGCGCCGGACAGTCGGACATCCCTAAAGGGATATGTCCGTGTCTGTCCGGTAATGCCCAACACTGGAATGTTCAGGACAATCCGGAAATGTCCGGCCAATGTCCGTGTCTGTCCACTACTCGTCGCAAACATCAAAGGTTTCCTTCGCCCGTGCCGCCATGGAATAATAGCCCTGTTCGAAAACCAAGGTGCCCTTGCGCAACAACACTTGGGCAGCACGCTTGTACGCCTTGGTGCGGCTATTTGGCTCCTCCGATAGCGAAACGGTTCGCCCAGCAACACATGCTGTTCGCCATTCGAGATCGCTAATGCGGTCGCGGCCCGCTGCCGTTTCACGAAAGACCTTAAGAGCAGCGGAAGCCGATGGCGAAAGACGCTCTTCTTTCGGCACGCTGCCAGCGGGGAGATCATGGCAATGGGCAACGGTGATCGGATCGCCATCCTCATCAGTGCCCAGCGTTAACGTGCCTATGGTGAAGGCAATGTCGCGCTCACAAGAGCCATTACGGTTTTTGGTGAGCTTTGCCCGGACAACTCCGTCACTCTTTGTCAGATGGATAGAAACATCGAGAGCGCCATTAAGAAGTGAATGGCCACGCGGGAGCCCCTGTTGGCCATCCTTTGTGTCATGATGGACCAGAACAACCGCCGCCCCCCACTTGGTGAGAGACCTGGCAACTTCCATAACGCGGCCCATCCCTTCAGCGCTGTTCTCTTCCAAGCCAGGAAATGCCATCGCCAGAGTGTCGATCACCACCAACCTTGGGCCGCGCATCTTGATTGCATGGCGAAGTTTCTTGAGATGTTCGCTGTCTTTCACAAGAAGATTGGATACGCCTCCGACAAGAGAGAACTCAGCGGCATCACCATGCTCACGGTACAAGGCCCGCACGCGCGCACTCATGCCGTGTTCATCTTCCGCGGCGACGTAAAAAACGCCACCTTGGCGGACACGCATCCCGAAGATTTCAGCGCCTTGCGCAACAGCATAACCAAGGCGAGG
>Ga0209344_10004112_pt1 | contig 13648 bp, 8 predicted proteins | sample Cruoilmetagenom6_FD_187293 | JGI IMG/M metagenome (GOLD analysis project Ga0209344, IMG submission 187293) | Oil polluted marine microbial communities from Coal Oil Point, Santa Barbara, California, USA - Santa Barbara Oil Seep Sample 6 (SPAdes)... | ecosystem: Environmental > Aquatic > Marine >...
CTTAAAATTAGATCAAGACGAACTAACTACTTAACCACCTGACAAGCCATTAACATACCCACCTTTGGTTCATCATGATTCATTTGGTAACCAGATATATTTTCAATGGACGCAAAATAATAAAAATCACCATGTTGTTGTACCAATCCCGTCACTTTAACTTCCGGAGAAATACAATTGTAATTTATCGGTTGTTGTTTTTTATTTAGATAGACAACCTTATCAAAAGTCGTATCTACCCAATCAGATCTTTGAATACGATTTTCATTTAAATGTCCGTAAAAGGTTTTAACTTGCCCAACAACTTTCTCCGGCTCAAGATATAAAAGTGAAAAATTATTGTTATTAAAATCAGATTTGGCACGAAAATAATCATTTATATCAGGACCTGAATAGGTTTTTTGATAATAAAGCCAGCCGTAGGCTGATATTAATATGATTAAAATGAATACATGATACTTTTTCATAATTTTCTAGGGATGAAGGTTCAAATTGTCTTTAGGTCATTAGTTTTTAATTTGAGTCGGTTCTCATCACTTTAATCTGTGTTTTTAATAACTTATAGTATATCAGGTTTAATTTACTCAAAATCATTCATAAATATCACATCAATATGCTCAAAGGTATTTAAACATTCGGATTTTTGGGTTGGTGGTTGGGGTGCAAAGTGGACAAAATCAAAATCAGCGCGGGTGTTGCCGTTACTCCAGGTGTGTCCCATCACGCCGAACTGCACTGTATCGGGCATACCATGGTGATTGAAATACAGCGGTGTGGCTTGTTGCGGTCCCGGTAAAGTCAGTTCCGGCGTAACATGCGTCGCATTATGCCAGGTGGTGGTTTCTATACTGTCCAAATCATACTGGTTATAGTAATGCTCCTCACGCCAGTCGTCGATGGCTTCAGCCCAATAATAAAAGTAAAATAAATCGCCAATGCGACACACCAATAAATAGGTTTCAAGCTGATGTTGCTGTGTGAGAAACAAATTCGAGGTGGATTGTACGGTTTTTTTCACTTCCCGGGCGTAACTCACGCCGTTCATGCCCTGGCCGCCCATGTTATACATGACCCAGTTTTCATCGTTATGGTGGGTGCCAGACGCATCTCTGATAACGAAGCCACCGGCATTGTAGCCATGATTTGGCGGGCTGTTATGATCCGTATCACTGACAATCCGCAAGCGCGTCGCCACCGAGAAGTTACCTGTTACTGATTGGTAAACCAAAGGGCCATAATTGTCCTCAAACCAGGCATTTTGTGAAAACACCTCAGGAATGACGGTTAACTTTCCGTTTAAAGTGGCGATGACATCAGCCCGCTCATCCCCGCCGGCACCCTGCACAGTCCACGAACTTGTATTATCAGTGAGCAAGTCCATGGGGACACTAAAATCGTCCGATACTGACGCAAGAACCCCAGTCCAAACAAAAGTTAATACAAAGCTAAGTAAACTGCTGACTATTATTTTTTTAATCATCATAATGAGGCTTTATACCCTCTAATAAAGAACTGAAATAACCTTCAGCAACCACACACAACGCGAGGGCTATGCGTGGTTGTTTCGAGGATAATATTATTGATCGACACCATCTTTAAATATCACATCAAAAAACTCAAACTCCATGACTTCGACAGCACCGGCATCACTGTCATTATCAACGGAGTGTAAACCGGGAATACCGACCACCAGATCAGTGGGCCGACCGACGCCACGAAAATGCCCGGCAGTGACTGAATACCCATAGCGATCACCAATGTTATTGGCGGTAAAATACAGATCATTGATAAAGCTAATATCGGTACCATTACTGAATAATATATTCACGCCACCGCCACTATCCACAGTGGCACCACCGCCAATAATATGATCGCGTGGACTGCCCACAACTAAATCTTCAAAGCCATCATGATCTAAATCAGCTAACAGCACATTTTGACCGAAACGATCGCCGGCAGCGGCGGTACCAATCACCTGACTGTTATCTTGGGTGATGATTGGGCCAAAGGAATTTGAAGGCCCGGCAGCACCATGGGTTCCCATTAATACCTGCACTGCACCGGCATTAACCACTGAGCCAATATCCTCTTTCCAAATCCCCACAACCAGATCATCAATGCCATCGCCATTAATATCACCGGCAGCCAAGGCATGACCAAAACCGTCATCAGCCTCCAGCGCGCCATTAAGGGTGTCTTGTGAATATAATTTATCATTGGTTGAGACGCCGGACACCGCAGAACCCAAAAACAACTGCACCAGACCAGCATCATCCAAACCATTGATGGATTCACCGGGCACACCCACCGCTAAATCATCGATGCCATCACCGGTAAAATCTCCGACAGCCAGACTCCGGCCAAATAAGTCGCCACTTTCATTACTATCAAGTATATCAAATGTATTTTGGTTAATGTATTCATAACTATCGACATCAATACCACCGGCACTGCCATAATACACGGCAATTTTACCGCCATTAACCACTGAACTTGTGGTACCAAAATCCTGCAGATAAATACCCACCACCAAGTCATCAAAACCGTCATCATTAAAATCACCGGTGGCTAAAACATCGCCAAACTGATCATTGTCATTCGGTGCGGTTTCCGGCTGTGCACCACTGGCCTCATGAATGATATCTGCTGTGTCACCAAAGTCTGTTGCATGCCCATAAAACACATTCACCGCACCGGCATCGACACGTCCTGCACTAATGGTGTCATAAACATCTTCTTTGGGAATACCGACCACCAAATCATCGATACCATCATTATTATAGTCACCGCTGGTTAAGGCACGACCAAACCAGTCAAAGTCTTCTGATTCACCATTATTGACCTGGTACAGCAGTGTTGTGTCATTGGCTTGAATACCTTGTGAGCCGCCCCAAAAAACCAGCACAGCACCGGTCTCATTTAGAGTTGCACCAAAGAAACTAATACTGTAACGGGGAATTCCCACTGCCAAGTCCATGTAGCCATCACCATCATAATCACCCCGGCTGGTGGCATGTCCAAATGAATCATTAGCACTGGTGCTTAAACCGGCCAAATCCAGATCCAAATAAAAGCCACTGTAAACATTGGATGCTTGAATGGATGATTTGGTCGCATAGGTAGCTGACACCATAAGCATGCCGGTTATCAATACAAATAGGTTGATTGTTTTTTTCATCTTTTTCTCCATCAAATAAAATTAATCACTGAGTTCGTATGACTTAATTAATCAAGCCCTCAGTCATTAAATTTTAGACCTACAGCCGTTTTTAAGCGTGATGCCTAGATGATTTTATGGTGATGGTTTTATCCTTTAATGCAGAATTTTTGAGCGTCGTTAATTTTAATGAAATTGTGTTTAAACAATCTTTAAGCTATATTGTTAAGCACAATACGCAAGGCCATCCCATCAGCCCATGGACAATACAAATCAATCACACAAAACTGTCTATCGTTTCAATGACTACACATTAAACGTAGAGACTTATGAATTGTGGCGTGGAGATTGTTTAATTGAGCTGGAACCGAAACTGTTTAAGATATTATCCATTTTGGTGAAACAACAACACCGAGTAGTCACCAAGGAAGAGTTACTACAAGAAGTTTGGGATAAACGTGTGGTCACAGACAATGCCATCTCCAGAGCGATTTATCAGCTCAGAAAAATCATTGATTCATCCGATTCACACACTTTAATTAAAACCATTCGCGGCGTGGGATATCAATTAAATTGTCCGGTTGAGACTCAAGTAACAGAACGCAACAAGCCCACATCCATAACAGGCAATAATAAAGCCAACTGGCTGTTAAGCGGTCTATTGATCATGGGTTTGATGGTGGCAAGCTATTTTTTTCTGCCCTCCGACACCTATTCACCTGATGATTCGGGTCAAGATCAACAAAATCTGATAGCGATATTGCCGTTACATTTCGATAAAGTGAAAAGCGATTACATTAATTTAGCTAATACGCTGATTGATTACCTCACCATCGAATTACAATCCGGCTTAGGCGTTCGAGTGATTCATCCTGATCGTTTAATGACATTAGATGAAACACGAAACAGCATAAATCAAGTTCACGATAGCACCCGTGCAACACATATACTTGAAAGCTTTGTGAGTGAACCGTCAGCGGATGTGATGCGACTTCACTTAACCTTATACCAGAAAACCAGAGCGGTAGATTTGGAGCCGTATTCTTTGGGCCATTTTGATTTTCCCTGGCCTGACAGTGACCTGAATCTACAAGCAGTTCATAAAGCCCGTAAATTAACAGTCAGTGAAATCACTAAATTGATTAAGCCAGAAAGCAGATTTCAAATCAATCAAAACATGCAAACAACTGATCCGATGGCCTTTCGACTGGTGATTGCATCCCATCACTCGGTGGCCAATGACCAGTGCCAGGGCGTTGTTCACGCCATTGATTTATTGCAACAAGCTGTTGACAGAGATCCGCAGTATGTCTATGCCTGGCATCAGCTGATGACGGTCTACTTTAAAAGTATTTGGTTATGCGGTTTATCCAATGAGTACTATGAAAAGGCTCTGGCTGCCGCTGATCAAGTCGATATACTCGCCAAAGGTGTCTTCCCTTCGGTGGCCATTGCCAGAAATGCAGTACTGATCGAAACAAACCGGGTCGAACAAGCCTATAAAAGCAACCTCCAATACGGCGCCAATCAAACCAATCTGATCTATCTAAAAGTCTCAAACCTGAGGTATGCCGGTTTTTTAAAGTTGGCCAAACAACAGATCGACAAAATATTAGCCATCGATCCGTACTTTTATAGTTCCAGGCCCATCAATTCAGCACCCAACACCTTACTATATCTCAATGATTACGAATCGCATTTGGCATTAATGACGGTACCGGGTCATATTTATCATGATTATTACCGCGCCCTTAATTTCTATGTCCGAGGCAAAACTAAAGCTGCTTTGGAAACGCTATCAATACACAAAACCAACAACCCCACTTCCACCTTTGATCGCTTTGTTATGGGCTTATATCATATCTGTATGCAGCAATTTGATCAGGCTCGTGAACACATCGACGCGGTGGTTGATTTACGTCGAAATCAAGTCCATGAAGACGGTGAAATGACTTATAAACAAGCCCAGCTTTATGCCATGATTGGCGACCAAGAGGCCGCCCTGGAACAACTTAAACTCAGTTTGAAACAGGGCTTTTTCCCGGCCCAATACTGGCAAAATGATCCGGCCTTAATCACCATCGTCGATGATCCACGCTTTGCCAGCTTGTTTAAACAAGCCCAACAAAGACACCACGCTTTTGCCAAGCAATTTGGCTTAAGTACTGAATTTTAATAGCCACCGCTAATCGCACTTAAACCACCATAACCATGACCGGATTACAGACCACACAAGTACAATGCCCCTATTGCTGGGAGACCTTTGAAACGGTGGTGGATTGTTCTGTTATCGAGCATGAGTATGTTGAAGACTGTTATGTTTGCTGTCAGCCGATTGTTTTTCAAGTGGTAACCGATGGTGACGGCATTGTCAATCTGGCGGTATCGGCTGAAAACCAATAAGTTTCATTATCAACAAATCGGCCAACAGGCTTGATTAAAATAACCTGGTTTTAGACAGGTTATTTTTATTGGGGGCTAAACAATGAAAAGAGCTGACAAGCAAGTTTATACAAGTCAGCTGAAAGCGAAATACAGTGATTTACCGCCTAATAACAAAGCCACCAGAATAACCAGCACACCCAATAAATTATGCAACCAGCTATTTTTATACCGGCCCAATAAGTCCGATTTATTCATAACATACAGCAAAAACCCCGCCAATAAGGGCAACAATAAACCGTTGGCAATTTGCGCGAACCAGATAATGGTGATGGGTTTATAGCCGGATAAGGATAACAACAATCCACTCAACAATATCACCATCCAGATGAGTTTAAATTTGATGTTGTTGCCGTCTGTTGGCCAACCCATCATACCTGACAATGCATAAGCGGCTGCCAATGGTGCGGTGATGGCTGATGAAATTCCGGCGGCAAATAACCCCACAGCGATAAAAACAGATGCCCAGGAACCCAATAATGGCTGCAATTGAATGGACATATCTGCCGCCGATTGAATATTCACCTGTTGACCAAAAAAAGCTGTGGCCGCGGTGGCGACGATGGCCAATGAAATCAAACCACCGATACCGATGGAGATGACCGTATCTTTACGCACTAAACTTAAATCATCAGTCGAATGCCATTTGGATTTGACCGCTGAGGCATGCAGAAATAAATTATAAGGTACTACGGTTGTTCCCACCAAAGCCACAATCGTTAACCAGGCACCTTCTGGTACTTGGGGTTTCATGCCCTGAAATAGCGCCGACCAATCAGGTTTGGTCAAGATAAAGGTGGTGACGAAAGCCACGCTCATCAGCAACACCAAAAATATTAAAGCCCGTTCAAAAACCCGATAATTACCTTGTATTAATATCACAAAAGCCACCGCCACAATCAATAATGGCCAGGGAAAATTGACCGCCGGTAAGATCGCCTCTATACCCAAAGCCGCACCGGCAATATTACCGCCCTCATAAGCACCATTGCCAATAAATATGGCCACAGTAACAAGCGTGAATACCGTGCTTTTAATAAGCGGCTGATTAAACTGTGACTTGAGCACCTCTCCCAAACCTTGTTGGGTCATTAATCCCAAACGGGCCGACATTTCCTGTAATAACATACAAGCCAACACAGAAAACAGCAAAGCCCACAATAAGGCATAACCAAAATTAGCCCCCGCTAAAGTACAGGTGGTGACCGTACCCGGACCGATAAAAGCGGCCGCCACTAAGCTGGCCGGTCCGATGGACCAGCGTGATCGTTTAACCGCTGAATTTTGAACAGCTGTCATTTAATTAAGTAAAATCCAGGTCCCTAAACCCAAGAAAGATACATAGCCAACAATATCCGTGACCGTGGTCAACACCACACCACCGGCAATGGCCGGATCGATACTTAATCGGCGTAACAGTACTGGTACCATGACCCCGGCTAAAGCACCGGCTATGAGGTTTATTATCAACGCCAGGGCAATCACAATACCCATTTCGACGTTATGATACCAAGCAATGATAATGGCAGACAGTATTACCGACCAGACCAAACTGTTAATCACACCAATCATCACTTCTCGGTTTAAAAGATTTTTGATGTTACCGCTACCCACCTGCCCGGTGGCCATACCGCGAATCATCAAGGTTAAGGTTTGTGAGCCGGCAATCCCGCCCATCGATGCCACAATCGGCATCAACACCGCCAGTGCGGCCACTTTTTTAATCGCATCTTCGAAAAAACCAATGGCAAACGCGGCCAGCAACACCGTTAATAAATTCACACCCAGCCAAACGGCTCGCCGTTTGGAAGAACTGAAAATGGGTGCGAACATATCACCTTCTTCATCCAAACCCGCCATCCGCATCACCGAACGCTCGGCTTCTTCGCGAATCACATCCACCACATCATCAATGGTGATGCGGCCGATTAATTGGTTTTTCTCGTTGATCACCGGCGCCGAAATCCAGTCATTGTGCTCAAAATCCTGTGCCACTTCACTGGCATGGGTGGTGTCTAAAATCGCCGGCGCATCCTCATCAACAATGTCCCGAATCGGTGTTTTTGGATCACAGGTTAAGAGCGTTTCTAAAGGCACCCGACCTTTATAATGACCTTTGCGACCCACCGCAAATAAATCTCCGATGGGTTTAGGGATATTTTCACGAAAGCGTAAATAACGCAGCACCACATCGACATTGACATCTGTTCTGACCCGTAAAACATCGGGATTCATCAAACCACCGGCACTGTCCTCAGGGTATGACAAGACCTGATGCAACATATCACGGGAGGTCTTGTCCATTGACAGCATCAATTCATTGGAGACTTCTTCAGGCAAGTCAACAATGATGTCTGCCATGTCATCCAGATCCAGGTCCCGGGTGGCATCCACCAATTCATCGGTGTTTAGACGCTCAATCAGACTATTCCGCACCTCGTCATGCAGTGAGACCAACACTTCGCCCCGACAGGACTCATCAATTAAGTCCCACACCTGAAAACGTTTATCACCGGGCAAAGACTCCAAAAACATGGCTGCTTCGGCGCCGGGAATACCATTAATAATGCGTGATACGGCCCCTAAATGGTCTTCCTCTAAAGCCAAATGTAAAGCATGAATTTCTTTTTCCGTGGTTTCATTGGGTTGTATTTCTGCCATTATGTTCTCTTGAATTATTGTTATTAGAGACCGTTCATGCATTTACCGGTTTAATGAAAGGTCTCATTGAGGCTATTTGGTGCTTTTACTCACAATCGGGTATCATATTGCATCTGCTCATTTAATTTACGTGATAACACCTTGAATCACAATATCATTTTTCAAAAAATTGAACCCGAAGATTTAGCGGATGTGGTGGCCATTGAACAACAGTGCTACCCGAACCCTTGGCCTTTAAAAACCATGCAGGACTGTCTGGATGCAGAGTATCAGTGCCTCAAAGGCCTGACTGAACTAAGTCCTGAGATTCGCTGTTATGCTTTTATGGTCATTGGCCATGAAGAGTCACACCTGCTTAAAATAACGGTTCACCCCGAACATCGCAAAAAAGGTTTGGCACAAGCCATGTTACATCGTTTGACTTTGATTGCCCGTATCAACCATGCCCGACGTATCTGGTTGGAAGTGCGTGCCAGCAATGAGACCGCCATTCGTTTTTACCGCCGTGCAGGTTTTAAATCCAAAGGCAAACGTAAAAATTATTACCGCTATATAGACCAACAGGGTCAAAAAATAAAAGAAGACGCCTTGATTATGTGCCGAAATCTCATTTAAGCCATAAAAAAACCCGCCGAAAAGCGGGTTTTTTATGGCGTCTGATTTCAGTTTACTCAAACCCGTTTCTAAAAATAATATCCAGTTCGGGGCTAATATAGAACACAAAACCATCATGATCACCGGCACGTAAGGACGAACTGTAGTCGCCTTCATACTGTAAAGGCGCATCCGCCTGACCACGCACATAATTCATTTCTTTAAAAAACACCAAGCCTGAATCATCACTCACGGCATGATCAAGCGCCTGAGCAGAGCCATTAAACAAAAAGGAATACTGCTCATTGGCCGCCAGGGTCTGGGTGGTGTTGGTCAACGGATTGGCCGCAAACAAGGGTGGTGCCCACAGCATGTTGTCCGCATCATTGGCGGTACCGGTAATTTGCCCCATCACATCCACATAACCATCGGTAAATTGAAAGGCATTAAAATCACCCACCACATAGATCGGATCGGTTGGATGATTGGTTTGAATATCCGCAATCATGTTACTCAGCGATTGCGACTGGCTTAAACGCTTATTGCGCACCCGGTCACCATCACCCGGGTCATCAATACCGCCCATGGAACGTAAGTGAACATTAAGCACTTGAATGGGCAGGGTATAACTGGTCAAAACAATCTCCGCCGATAATTGTAAGGGTGGGCGATCATGCAACAATGAACTGTCATAAGAATTGATTTCATCTGCACCCAGCTGCGTTATGTGAACATTGGAAACCACACCGGCATCGTACAAATAACCGACATCAATACCACCCTGGTCATTACCTTCAATCAAAGCAGCAGTATAAACCGGGCCACCCAGACCATTAATTTCCGCGGCTAAGTCATTCATGACATCGATATTTTCGACCTCTTGCAGCGCCAAAATGTGTGGTGATTGCATGTCAGAAACGATGTATTGAGCAAATTTAGCCAGACGACCGGCATACACCACTGGATCTTCCACCTGGCCATCATCTTCAGGACCGGCATCATCGACATCATTAAATAAGCGATACATATTTAATGAACCGATGGTTAATTCATCGGCGGTGGCTGCCGGTGCGGTGTCCGGCAAAACATTATCTTGGGTGACCACAAGCACTGAAGGCCACAATTCATATTCATTAAAATCAAATCCAAACACACCGTACATGGTGACATGGGAACCGGCATTATAACCCCCGGCAGGAACCGTAAAGCCTAAGCCCGAAACATCCACCTCCAGCAGTTCAGGATTACCGTCGTACATCGGCAAACCCATTACACCCGGATATTCAATACCGGTTTCTCGAAAGGCACGTGTGCCACCGGCTTTAACCAGGAAATCATCCCGGTTAGCGCCCACCCAGTATGAACTATAACTACTGCTAATCACCCCTTGCGGCATTACAAACCACATGCCTTCCACACATTCATAACCCATGGCTTCAGTGCCACAAGGGTATTCTCCGGCTACGGTTGAGGGATAGCTTTGATCCAGTATTTTAGCAGCCGGCAAGGTATTGCCCTGACTCTCGATAACGATGGTTTGACTGCCTGGATTGGCAAACTCAGTAAAGCCGAAAAATTCATCGATTTCTCCGGTCACGGTCACTTCATCACCGACTTGAACCATTGGTGCGCCACCGGTGTAAACATAAATTCCATTGGAAGTCAGATCATCCATATCATCGCGGGCATCCGGTGTTTGCATAAAAAACCCTGAATCACTGAGTACAGTCACAATATTATTTGGGCTTTTCACCATTTGGCCGTCAAAGGTCGATGCCATCCCACTGCCTTGAATATCAAAAATTTCTACGCTGGGATAACCGACTAAAAAGTTAAAACTATAATTGGCCGCCATATTATCCGGTGTACCGTCAATATCGGTGATTTCAGCGGCCACCACAGTGACATCACAGTTATCAGCATCCACCAAAGCAGAGGATGGCGTTAACACCAATTGACTAACCGCTGTGGCCGGTAAGCCACTAGAAAAACTCACGGCTCCCGATGTTGAACAGGTCATGGTAACCGCAGCGGCGGTGGCATCAATGTCTTCTGAGAAGTTAATGGTAACCGTGGTGTTTTCAGCCACGCCAACGGCACCATCCACCGGCACTGTACCGATAACCGTCGGAGCCACGTCGACCCCACCGCCATCACCAGTAATTACTAATTGATCAAAAGCAAGTTCTTCTTTTTGTGAGTCCGCATAAACTTTAATTTGGATATCTAGCAGTGCACCTGATTGTGCAATGGGAAAACCATATTCTGTTAAAACAGTACTTAATCGCCCTGCCACACCATCAGATAACCCATCACAATCTGCATCTAAACCGATTGGTTCATTAAAAGGATGCCCCGGATCTTCTTCATAGCCAAAACAAATACCATCAATATAACCACCACCATCTATTTGATACGCTATAACAATGTAATCAGCCGCATCGTAACCGCTATCGGCTCCCGGACCACTTTCATTCCCGGCACCGAACAATCCACTAAAAGCCAAATTACTGTAACCACTGACATTAATTCCGGTAACTGTCAAGACTTGTTCTTTCTGACCATCACCACCGGCTCCTGTATTATCGGTATCTTCAGCGGCCCAAAAAAAACCACCATCCACATTTGTATATGGCCCCGAGACATTGCTAATGTCAGTTCCATCCGTTCGCCCCCAATGTTGATTGTTACTCGCATTAAATTCAGGCGAGGACGTGTACCGACTTCCTTGACCATCGGTTTCAAACGATTCGCTCCAGACTTCGGCAGCCTGTACCGAAAAACCGGTAACGGTTAAAAATGTAAGGGCTGTGAACCGACCTAATTTGTTTAACTTCATACCTACCTCTTTAATATTATTGTTAGATTAGCAGGCTACGATGACATGGTTATGGTAGCTGCTGTATTGGAGCCTTGCTTGGACTGACATAATTATACAAAAGGTACAAAAAAGGCGGTAATAAAAAACCGCCTTTTTTCACTTTTTACCGGTAATTTGATTAGCCGGACAGTTTGTCCTTACTTTGGGCCAGTTCATCGTATAAAACCTGAGGAACACGATCACCATATTCTTGTAAAAATTCTGCGACAGATTTATTTTCTTTTTGCCAGCCGTCAACCTCAACGGCCAGTAAAGCATCCAGAACATCACTGTCTAAGTCTAAATCTTCCGTATTAATGTCATTGGCTTTTGGCATCAGACCAATGGCAGTTTCATGGGCATCGACTGTACCTTGACAGCGGCCGATAATCCATTCAAGGACACGCATATTCTCACCAAAACCGGGCCACATAAAGCCCCCGTTGTCATCTTTACGGAACCAGTTAACCGTAAAAACTTTCGGTAAATGATCTGCTTTGTCCTGCATCGAGACCCAGTGACCCCAATAATCACCAAAATGGTAACCACAAAAAGGTTTCATCGCCATTGGATCGCGACGCACCACGCCGACTTTGCCGGTGGCGGCTGCCGTGGTTTCAGAGGCCACTGTGGCGCCCATTAGAACGCCATGATTCCAGTTTCTGGCTTCATTAACCAAAGGCACCAGTGAGGCTCGGCGACCACCAAAAATAATGGCGCTGATCGGTACACCACTGGCATCTTCTGAAGCCGGTGAATAACTGGGACAACGCTTGGCCGAAACGGTAAAACGTGAATTAGGATGGGCCGCCGGGCCATTGGCCGGATCAAAAGGTCGGCCTTGCCAATCAATGGCCGGGACGCGATCATCGAGACCTTCCCACCAGGGTTGTTCATCCGCGGTTTGTGCCACATTGGTAAAAATGGTGTCTTGGTATAACATCGCCAATGCATTGGGATTGGTGTCTTTGGCGGTACCCGGTGCCACGCCGAAAAAGCCGGCTTCGGGATTGATTGCCCATAAACGACCATCTTCACCCGGTCGCATCCAACATATATCATCACCCACAGTGGTTATTTCCCAGCCGTCTTGTAAATAACCTTCCGGTGGGATTAGCATGGCTAAATTGGTTTTACCACAGGCAGATGGGAATGCTGCGGCCACATAGTGTTGTTGTCCGGCCGGGGTTTTTATGCCCAAAATCAGCATGTGCTCAGCCAACCAGCCTTCATCCCTGGCCTGATAAGACGCAATCCGTAAGGCATGGCATTTTTTACCCAATAAGGCATTACCGCCATAACCGGAGCCATAACTTTTAATCACACGCTCTTCCGGGAAATGCATAATAAAGCGGCGCTCAGGATCAAGCTCTCCGGTGGAGTGTAAACCTTTGACAAAGTCACCTTCATGTTCAATCCGTTTTAAGGCTTCATCACCCATACGGGTCATCAAGCGCATATTCTGAACCACATAAGGACTGTCGGTGATTTCTACACCACAGCGTGAAATGGGTGAATCGATGGGTCCCATACAATAAGGAATGACGTACAAGGTGCGGCCTTTCATGCAACCTTCAAATAAACCATCCATTTTGTGATGGGCTTGCTGCGGATCCATCCAGTGATTATTGGGTCCGGCGTCAGCTTCTTCAGGTGTACAAATAAAGGTTAAATGCTCCACCCGTGCCACATCTTGTGGATCGGATAAATGTAAAAAACAATTGGGGTGGGTTTCTTCGTTGAGGCGTTTATAGGTGCCGTCTTCTAACAGCTGGTGGTTGAATGATTCGTCTTCAGCAGGACTGCCGTTACACCAGTAGATATCATCGGCTTGGGTCAATTCTGCGACGTCTTTAACCCAGTTGGCCAAGGCTTCATTGGTTGTGCTCATGTGAATTTTATTGGTTTGTAAAAATTGGTTGAAAACTTTAACG
>Ga0209344_10004113_pt1 | contig 13645 bp, 17 predicted proteins | sample Cruoilmetagenom6_FD_187293 | JGI IMG/M metagenome (GOLD analysis project Ga0209344, IMG submission 187293) | Oil polluted marine microbial communities from Coal Oil Point, Santa Barbara, California, USA - Santa Barbara Oil Seep Sample 6 (SPAdes)... | ecosystem: Environmental > Aquatic > Marine...
GCGAAGGCGTGGAACGCGTGTTCCCGATGTACGCGCCGATCGTTGAAGCCGTTGAAGTTGTCCGTCGCGGCAAGGTGCGTCGCGCCAAGCTCTACTACATGCGCGATCGTCGCGGTAAGTCGGCTCGTATCGTCGAGGACACCGGTACCCGCGCTCGCAAGCTCAACGATGCCGAGCGTCAGGCTGTGGCCGAAGAGAAGGCACGCGTCGAGGCCGAGAAGATTGCAGCAGCACAGGCTCTGGCCGCCGAAAAGGCAGCAGCAGAAGCCGCTGAAGCCGCAGCCGCAAAGGCAGCAGCTGACGAAGCAGCCGCTACTGCATCGGCTGAAGAAGCCAAGAGCGAATAAGCCGCTCTCACACTATCCGACGGCCTTTCGGGGGCATCCATCAAAGCGCCGGGCAACCGGCGCTTTTTTGTTGGGCGCAGGCCTGTTCACCAGCCTGACGCATCAAGGCCTTGCCGGCCCGTCTTCTGCAATCGTTCAAAACCGCTGCAATGATTTAATCTTCTGCTAATCCGCATGGGCGACACTGTCCTTTCACCTACAGGGCAGGGCCGATGACGATCTCCTCCATCATGACAACCGCATTATCGGGCATGCAGACCGAGCAGAACCGCTTGATGGAAGCCGCCGGCAACATCGCCAGCGCTGGCCCCGGTGTTGCAACCGAGACCGACGCGGAAATCAGCCTTGCCAATGAGCTGCTCACGGTCAAACAGTCGGAAATTGGCTTCAAGGCCAACGCCATGGTCTTTGAAACCGGCGCCGACCTCTGGGACGTGCTGATGAGCATCAAACGCGATTGAGCCACTAGGTTTGCGGCACCTGTCCGGGCCGGATAGGGTGCTAACAGGTCCGACCCTGGGGGAACCATCGCCCTGGCTGCGGAGTTGTACTGCTCCAAAAGGAGAGTGCCATGCACAAGAAACCGGACCAGCAGCCAGACAAGGACAAGACCGGACCGGCGCCAGCCGAGCGCGAGGTCTCCGACCCCCATCCCGGCAGTGTATCTGACGGAACCCACCCTGAAGCAAACGAAGACAAGTCCGAGGACTGAGGCCGCTGCAAATGGTGCGGCGCTCCCCCTCTACCCTTGTGGGAGAGGAAGAAAAATCATGGTCTTGGTGCGAGAGCGCCAAGTCATAGATTTTTCAGGTGAGGGGGAATCCGGGTGCTGAAACCGACCCCTCTCTTGAGATTTCTAGCACTTAGCTGACGCCAAGGCGCTGAAATTCGCCTTCTCCCCCACCAGTGGGGAGAAGGCCCTGCAGCACCATCCCAGCCAAAAATCACCCCCATTTCATCCACACCCTGCCTTCCCGTGCCACACTGATGCCGCTCCCGCTGCCGGATGGATCGCGAACGTTTTCGACCAGGTGGGAGGAAGGCCTCTCGGGGTTTGCCGTAACGTGCGGCAGGCGCCAAGAGGAGGCAGAGGCCATCGGGGTTCCGCTGGCGGGCGGTCTCATTGACCGTGCAAAGCCAGCCACCGGGCCGGCTTTCGTTCCGTGCCTGCCGAAAGGTGGAGTGTGGAGCGCAAGATCGGTCCGGGCCTGTGGCGGACATGAGGGTTTTTTGACCTTCAGGGTCCGTGCCGGAACCTCGCCAGACCCATCCACGCGGCCGGTCCAGGCTGCGGCCGGAGCAATCCGGGCGGGGACGAACTCCCGAGGATGCAAGGTGCTGCCTGTCGGATGCGGACATCATCCGGCGATACTCGGGCCGTGCGCGTGCTGCGCCAGCTTTACTATCCATTTTCCAGAGGCAAAGCCCGCGTGCGGCCCTCCGGACTTTGACTTCCCAAACTCCGGCGTTTTTGCGCGCGGCAGTGACACCTGCTGCCTGTTCGAATGTCCCCGCCGGGAAATTGATCTGACCCAGATGGGCAAGGTCTACGCCTCGGGCTCGTTCAGGTTCTTCGAGACCTATTCGATCGTGGCTTACGTCTATTTGCTGCTGACGGTCGGGCTGTCGCTGGGGCTCAGGGGTCTGGAAAAACGCTTGCGGCGCGCCGAGGCCGAGCGATCAGCAAACGGTTGACCCCGAGCGGTTGGCTGGCCGGTCCTTACCGCTCGTCAAACCCCTCAGATCCTTGGGTGAATTGGCTCAAACGATTGAAAAACATCATTAATCATAAAGCTTTAAAGACCTGGTTAAGGTTTTGTTAAGCTGCAAACTTGCATCTGGGGTTGTCTTCAACCCAAGGATTTCGTGTGCTTTCCAAGCTGACCGCCAGACCATTTGCTCTATGGCTTCTCGCATTTGCCGGACTGCTCGCGCTGGGCACTGTCTTCTTTGGCCTGACCTTGTGGCTCACGGTGCCGGTGATTGCCGGGCAAGGCTGTGTCTCCGGAGGGCTTTGCGGACCCATGGCGCCGCTGCTGGGCTTGTGGCTGCAGCCGGCGCTGCTGATTGCGGCGGCCTGCACCGGGGCACTGGCTTTCTGGCGGCGGGGGATGGCAGTCGGATCGCGGATCTGGGCGCTGATGCCGCTGGCGCTGTTGTTGCCAAATCTGCCGTCGCTGTTCGTGCTCGGCAATCTCTGGGGCGCGGACCTCGGCGCCGCGTTTCTGTTCTTTCCGCGCTGGAGCCTGCTTGAGCTGACCCCGCTGCTGGCGCTCGGCGTGCTTTTGTGTTTCGAGGTCGAATACATGCCGGGCTTCGGTGGATCCATTGCCCGGACCCGGCTTTACGGCAGCATCCCGATCGGGCTGATTTACGTTCTCAGCTGTATGTGGATCGGTTCGGACCTGGTGCTGTCGCTGTCGCCGCATCTGGGCATTCCCATCGCCGCGGTACAGAGCGTCCGCGATCTCCTGCATTTTCCGCTCTCGCTTTCCGAGGGCCAGGTGTTTGCCGGGTTGCCGCCCTATGGCGCGCGGCCCGATATGGTTGTTCCGCTGGGCACCGTGGTCAATCTGATGCTGTTCGTGGTGCTGGTGTTCGCGCTTGCCTTTGACGGTTCGGGCCGGCTTCGCCGCGCCGGCGCGCTGATCTTCATCAACAAGGACAATGGGGATGATGCCAAGCCGCTGTTTCAGACGGGTGGCAGGAATCGAACGACGCTCTAATTGCTGACCTGCTGCAAAATGCTTCATCCGCACCACGCCGGCAGGGGTTACAGTGTCGAGTAACCGGTGCAGGCGGGGCAGTGTTTTTGCCGGGACGCTCTCGACAAGGGCCGGTATATCTCGCAGGCTCAGGGTCAACAATCGGGAACAGGCAATGGCTGGACGCAGTAACGAAGACCTCGAGCAGGTCTATGCCGCAAGCACACCTCAGGAGCTGAACGCGGCCTATGCCGGGTGGGCGGCGGGCTATGACCGGGACACGCTGGCGGCGGGTTACTGTCTGCCGTTCCAGGTGCTGGCCTGGGTTGCACGCTACGTGAAGCAGGACGCCGGTCCGCTGCTCGATGCGGGCTGCGGCAGCGGACTTTCCGGACCCTATCTCAAGGCGCTGGGCTACGAGCATATCGAAGGGCTGGATTTCTCGGAGGAAATGCTGCGGCTGGCCGGTTCGCGTGGCGCTTACACCGACCTCAAGCGCGCGACATTGGGTGAAGTGCTGCCGTGGAACGACAACTATTTCGCGGCGTTTCTCTCGACCGGCGTGTTCACCGAAGGCCATGCGCCGGCCTCAAGCCTGAACGAGTTGTGCCGGATCACACGGCCGGGCGGGACTGCGATCTTCACAGTGCGTGATACGATTTTTCACAGCGGCGGATTTTCTGCGATCATTACAGATCTTGCGGAACGGGGCATCTGGCGGCAGCTGGAGCAAAGCCCGCCGTTCCGCGCATTTGCGCTGGACGAGCCGGATGTGCTGGTAACGGCGCATGTTTTCGAGGTTCTGACCTGAGAGGTTTCAGGTTTGCAGCTTTTTCGGCTCGGTCCGCTGCATGTCGGCGGCAGCGGCTTGAATGATCCATTCGCGAAAGGTCTTGATTTTGGGGCTGTTGCGGCGGCTTTCGGGGTGCACCAGCCAGATGCCGATATCGTCGGTGCAATGCTGGTTGAAGGGCGCTACCAACCGGCCGCTGGCCAGCTCTTCGGCATAATAGACATGGTTGAGGATGGCGACGCCCTGACCGGCCAGCGCCGCGTTGCCGCACAAATCCTGTTCGAGAAAATCATGCCGCTTGTGGCCTGACAGGTCAGGAGCGGGTTCCCCCATGGCGGCAAACCATGTGGGCCACGAATCCTGCCGGGCGCCGATGATCGGCAGCTTCAGCAAGTCAGCAGGCTCTTTGACACCGCCGATGCTCTCGGCCAGTGCCGGGCTCAGCATCGGCGCATAGGAGAATCGGCCAAGCAGGTGGCAGTCATGGTCTGGCCAGGGACCGACGCCCCAGCGAATGCCCACATCGGCCGAATCGCGGTTAAAATCGGTGATCTTGCTCACGCGCAAAAGCCGTACCGCAATGCCGGGATGGGCGAGCTGAAAGCCGCCGAGATTGCGGGCCAGCCAGTGCGAGGCGAAGGTTGGCGAAGAATGGATTTCCAGCGTCTCGTTGGAGGCCTGGCGGGCGGAAACCATCGCTTCGTTCAAGAGTTCGAATGCCTTGACGACCTGGGGCAGCATGCGCTCCGCGGTCTCGGTGTTGACAATCTGGCGCGGTTGACGAAGAAATAGCTGCTCCCCGACATGTTCCTCCAGCAGCTTGATCTGATAGCTGACTGCGGTCTGGGTCATCCCCAGCTCTTCGGCAGCCCGGGAAAAACCGCGATGCCGGGCGACTGCTTCAAACACCCGCAGCGCGTTGAGCGGAACCTTCCTCGATATTTTCATCCATAAGTTCTCTTTATAGGCCCAGACGGGAATTCCGTTGGAATTTCAGTCTTCCGGGCCGCAATCTATCCCCAACACACATCAAAAGGAAACAGCGATGAGCGAGCACACTCGCACGTCGCAAAGCCGGATTGCGCGGCTTTGCGGCAGGATCAGCCTATGCCGGAGCGTGGCAAGTCTGTTGCGTATCAGCCAGGCCACACCTGCTGATGAGCTCGATGAGCGGCTCAAGCGGGACGCCGGAGTTGACGTCGCACGGCGGCCAGATCCGCGCGGTGATCACTACCGGCGCCTGCTCAAGCCCGGCTATCCGCTCTGGTAAGCGCAGGATGCGCGCCGCACATAGCGCAAAACAATTGCCCGAACCTGCTAAAATTGGTATGAGCGGCACCATGGGATCTAAATTCAGATGTCTCGCGCCCCAAATCTTTGTGCTGCAGGATCACAAACGCCTGCCGGCACGGTTTTTCGCGCGCATCTCCGGTGCGCTCACCAGCCACAGCGTTTGAGGTCTGCGCCTCAGCCAATGCCTGCACCGGCGGCTCTCTGAACCACGTCTATCTTCTTTGCATACGGACCTTCACATGACAGCACCTCGCACACTCTACGACAAGATCTGGGACGACCATCTGGTTGACCAACAGGATGACGGCACCTGCCTGCTCTATATCGACCGGCATCTGGTGCACGAAGTCACCAGCCCGCAGGCGTTCGAAGGGCTGCGCACCATGCACCGCAAGGTGCGGGCGCCGGAAAAGACGCTGGCCGTTGTTGACCACAATGTGCCGACCTCGCCGGACCGGGCGCTCGGCATCAAGAACGAGGAAAGCCGCATCCAGGTCGAGGCGCTGGCCACCAACTCGGCTGAATTCGGCGTTGAATATCTCAACGAGAACGACAAGCGCCAGGGCATCGTCCATATCGTTGGCCCCGAGCAGGGCTTCACGCTGCCCGGCACGACAATCGTCTGCGGCGACAGCCACACCTCGACCCACGGCGCCTTCGGCGCGCTGGCGCATGGCATCGGCACGTCGGAGGTCGAGCATGTGCTCGCCACCCAGACGCTGATCCAGAAAAAAGCCAAGAACATGCTGGTCGAGGTCAATGGCGAGTTGCCCGAGGGCGTCACCGCCAAGGACATCATCCTTGCCATCATCGGCGAGATCGGCACAGCCGGCGGCACCGGCTACGTCATCGAGTTTGCCGGCGAAGCCATTCGCGCCCTGTCCATGGAAGGCCGCATGACGGTCTGCAACATGACCATCGAGGGCGGTGCCCGCGCCGGCCTGATCGCGCCGGACGAGAAGACCTATGCCTATTTCAAGGACCGGCCGCGCTCGCCAAAGGGCAAGGCCTGGGACATGGCGGTCGAGTACTGGAAGACGCTGCCGTCCGACGAGGGCGCCCATTACGACAAGATCGTCCGTCTCGACGCCGCGTCGCTGCCGCCGATCGTCTCCTGGGGCTCGTCGCCTGAAGACGTGATTGCGGTTACCGGCGCTGTGCCGAACCCCGACGACATCAAGGATGAAGCCAAGCGGACGTCGAAATGGCGGGCGCTGGATTACATGGGCCTCAAGCCCGGCACCAAGATCACCGACATCACGATTGACCGGGTGTTCATCGGCTCGTGCACCAATGGCCGCATCGAGGATCTGCGCGCTGCAGCCGCGGTTGTTGAAGGCAAGACCGTCAGCCCGACTGTCGACGCGATGATCGTTCCGGGTTCCGGCCTGGTCAAGGAACAGGCAGAAGCCGAAGGCCTCGACGTGATCTTCAAGGCGGCGGGTTTTGACTGGCGCGAGCCGGGCTGCTCGATGTGCCTGGCGATGAACGACGACCGGCTGAAGCCTTACGAGCGTTGCGCCTCGACCTCGAACCGCAATTTCGAAGGCCGCCAGGGCTTCAAGGGCCGCACCCATCTGGTCTCGCCAACGATGGCGGCAGCGGCTGCGATTGCCGGCCATTTCGTCGATATCCGCGAGTGGAAATAGGTTTTCTCCACTCTGTCTGCCACTTGGGCTGACTGATCAAACACAAGAACCCGCCGATCGCTCGGCGGGTTCGTTCGTTTTGGGCTTTGTCTGTCGGCGTCAGCTCAGGTGCAAATGCGCCTCGATGGCTGCGGCGATGAAGGCCTGGCGGGCTTTTCGGGGGGCGTCGTCGCCATGCATGACCGCATCACAGGCCAGCTCGGCATCGTGGAAGCGGCTGCCGTGGGAGCCCGGCCAGTTCTTGTGAAGCGCCTTTTCCGCCTGGCGGGCGGTTTTGACTGTCCGGTGAAGCCCTGTTTCGGGGTCATCGATGGTGATCGGAGTATTCCAGGCTGTTGATCGCATGATATTACCTCCTTGGACTTTGGAGGACAGTGTCCGCCCAATTCGGCCAGAGGTCACGCGGGTTTCGCCGGTGTGGTTACGGAATGGGTGAGGGAGCTGCGGTCTGGAGCTGATTCTGTGTCATTGCGGGACAGAAATCGGGATTTTTCGGGGTGGACGGCGGTCGCAGTGGCCGGAATGAGGCCCTATCGTCGGAGGCAAGCCGCCCGGTACCTGTCTCGCGACGGTCGGTTATCTTACGGCCGGATCACGCAGACACTGTTGCCATTGCAGCCGCCGGTGTTTTCGTCGATGACGATGACTTTGGGTCCTGACCTGACGATGGTGCCACCTTTGGTGCTGTTGCGCTTGATGCGGATCACCACATCATCATCGTCGCGGTTGATCCTGGTGGAAGGCTGGCGCAGCGGGCTTTTTTTCGATGTGCCGGATGCAGGGACCTCGGATTTTGAGCGGGTATCATTCTTGTCGATGATGATGATGGTCACATCTTTGTCGCGCAGCAGCTTCGATTTGGCTGACGGCGCTTTCAATTCGGTGGCAAATGCCGTGGTGCCAGTCCCGATCCCGAGCCCAAGCCCGACGAGGAGGGCAATGGCTACCTGAACCGGCCTGCGGTGCCGGGTGTGCGAAAAGAGCTTGGCGGTCATTGCGGTTTCCTTCTCGGCAAAGTGGCTTCCGGCGATATCTGGCGGGTGTGCCTGTATTCAGCTGTAGCTGGCAATCATCGAAGGCAATCTGGACGACATTGTGCACGAGGCAGAAATGGCTGTCACGCGGGGGTGCAGGCAATCGCCGGTTAACGTTAAAATACGCGGTTCGGTCTCGCGGTGAAATGCGCGATGCAATTGCGACTTTTGAGAGGCTTGACCGTGACGCGGGTTTGAACCAAACATGCCGGTCATGAAAACGCCCGAAAACATCGACATTTCGCTGCTGCGCCTGAATGATGCGCATCATTTCTCGCCGTTGCTGGCTGCCTATGTGCAGTCGCTCAAACGCGGTGCGCCGCGCAGGCCGGATGATTATTACGCCGAAGCCTTGCTGCAGGATCGTGTCGCCCAGATTTTCGGCGCGCGGCTGGATGGCGAGCTGGTCGGTTTCGTGATTTTCTATGATTTGCCGGACCCGGTGACCGGCATGCGGCTGGGCCAGGTGGACCATCTCTATGTCAGCCATCTGCACCGCAAGATGGGCATCGCCCAGGCGATGATCGACATGCTGGCGGAAGAAAGCGATGCCCATGGCTGGTCGCGAATCATCCTCAACGCGCCGCGATTGTCCGAAGAAGGCCGAAAGCTGTACGAAAAACTTGCCACCAAGGCGGATTTTTCCAGCTGGGAACTGCGATTCGATCATTCGAACTGATTGTCTCGGCTTAGCGAATACACCGGGGCGGCATGTTTGCGCGGCTCTGACGCGGCCCATTGGTGTGTTGTTAAGCAATTTGAATCGTTTGAAGCGCTATGCAAAGCAAAAGCCGGTTTTGGTTTTCGACGAAAGGTGCGCCGTTGAAGGCAATCAGTGCTTTGACGCGGTGCACATAACGCACTAAAACCTCCGCACAGCCGCTGCGGATTGTTTCGTGGATTCGCAAACGGCGCTCCTTGAGGGAACAAAGGACAAGGTCCCTATGACCAATGTGACGCAGAACCGGCCGTTGTCGCCGCACCTGAGTATCTACAAACCGATTCCAACCATGGTGATGTCGATCGTGCACCGGATCACCGGCGTGGCGCTTTACGCCGGCACGTTGCTGGTCGCCTGGTGGCTGTTCGCGGCCGCCTCGGGAGAGGCCTATTTCGAATGGGTCAACGGCATTTTCGGCTCGTTGCTCGGGCGGCTGGTACTGTTTGGCTACACCTGGGCGCTGGTGCATCACATGCTTGGCGGTTTCCGCCACTTCATCTGGGACACCGGTCATGGCTTTGATCCGCAGACCTCGACCAGGATGGCATGGGCGACGCTTGCCGGTTCGATCATCCTGACGATCCTGATCTGGATCGCCGGTTACGCAACTCGGTTCTAGGAGAGAGACATGGATAGCAAAAACATGCGTACGCCGCTCTCGAAGGTTCGCGGGCTTGGATCTGCCAAGGAAGGCACTGATCACTTCTGGCGCCAGCGCCTGACAGCGCTTGCCAACGTGCCGCTGCTGATCTTTTTCGTCGGATTTATCGTCGTCTACAATGGCGAGCCCTATGCGGTGGTGGCCGGTGCGCTGTCCAACCCGCTGGTGGCGGTGCTGATGGGGCTGGTGCTGATCTCGGGCATCATTCACATGAAGCTCGGCATGCAGACCATCATCGAGGACTACATTCATGCCGAGGGCATGAAGGTGAGTCTGCTGATCCTCAATAGTTTCTTTTCAATCGCTGTCGGCGCCGTGTCGCTGTTCGCGGTGCTCAAACTCGGCTTCGGAGGCTGACAAATCATGGTAATGACGTCCAGCGTCAACATTGGCGGACGCGACTATTCGATTGTCGATCACTCTTATGACGTGGTTGTCGTCGGAGCCGGTGGCGCCGGTCTGCGCGCCACTCTCGGCATGGCCGAACAGGGGTTTCGCACTGCCTGCATCTCCAAGGTGTTTCCGACCCGGTCGCACACTGTGGCGGCCCAGGGCGGCATCGCGGCCTCGCTGACCAACATGACGCCAGACAGCTGGCAGTGGCACATGTACGACACCGTCAAGGGCTCTGACTGGCTCGGCGATGTCGACGCCATGCAGTATCTGACCATGGAAGCGCCGAAAGCGGTTTATGAGCTTGAGCACTACGGCGTGCCGTTCTCGCGTACCGAAGATGGCCGCATCTACCAGCGGCCGTTTGGCGGCCACATGCAGAATTACGGCGAAGGCCCTCCTGTACAGCGCACCTGTGCGGCGGCCGACCGCACCGGCCACGCCATCCTGCACACGCTTTATGGCCAGTCGCTGAAGCACAACGCCGAATTCTTCATCGAGTATTTCGCTCTCGATCTGCTGATGGAAGACGATGGCCGCTGCACTGGTGTGGTTGCCTGGAACCTTGATGACGGCACGATTCACCGCTTTTCCGCCAAGATGGTGGTGCTGGCCACCGGCGGTTATGGCCGGGCCTATTTCTCGGCCACCAGCGCGCATACCTGCACCGGTGACGGCAATGGCATGATCGCTCGCGCCGGTCTGCCACTTCAGGACATGGAGTTCGTGCAGTTTCACCCGACCGGGATTTATGGCGCAGGCTGCCTGATCACCGAGGGTGCGCGCGGCGAAGGCGGCTATCTGGTCAATTCCGAGGGCGAGCGCTTCATGGAACGCTATGCGCCATCGGCCAAGGATCTGGCTTCACGCGATGTTGTTTCGCGCTGCATGACCATGGAAATCCGCGAAGGCCGTGGCGTTGGCAAGGCCAAGGACCATATCTACCTGCACCTCGATCATCTCGATCCGGCGGTGCTGCACGAGCGGCTTCCGGGCATTTCCGAAAGTGCGCGGATCTTTGCAGGCGTCGATCTGACCCGCGAGCCGATTCCGGTGCTGCCGACGGTGCATTACAACATGGGCGGCATCCCGACCAACTACTGGGGCGAAGTGCTGAACCCGACCACCGGAGCGCCTGACCGGGTAACGCCCGGCCTGATGGCGGTCGGCGAAGCCGGTTGCGCCTCGGTGCATGGCGCCAACCGTCTCGGCTCCAACTCGCTGATCGATCTGGTGGTGTTCGGCCGGGCGGCTGCAATCCGCGCCGGCGAAGTGATCGACCGGGCTTCGGCGATCCCTCAGGTCAATGAAGCTTCTTTCGAGAAGATCATGACCCGCTTTGACGGCATTCGTCACGCCAACGGCTCGACGCCGACTGCGGAGCTGCGCGAGAAAATGCAGCGCACCATGCAGGAAGACGCCGCCGTGTTCCGCACACAAGCTTCGCTCGAATCGGGCTGCAAGCGGATGAGCGAAATCTGGGCCGAGCTTCCCGATGTGAAGGTGACCGACCGGTCGATGATCTGGAATTCGGATCTGATGGAGACGCTGGAACTGGAAAATCTGATGGCCTGCGCCATCACCACGGTTTACGGCGCTGAAGCCCGCAAGGAAAGCCGCGGCAGCCACGCCCGCGAAGACTATGTCGACGGGCCCTATGGCGGCCGCGATGACGAGAACTGGCGCAAACACACGCTGGCCTGGGTCAACGCCAAGGGCAAGGTCAAGCTCGACTACCGCCCGGTTCACACCGAGCTGATCGCCGAGGGCATCGATCTCGCCAAGATCGCCCCCAAGGCGCGCGTGTATTGACATGATTGCCGAAGGCGTTTGCAAGCTGACCGGGGAGAAGGGACGCTTCGTCGATGCCCACCTTCTTCCCAAGGCTCTGACGCGGGCAGGGAGAAAAAATGGGGAGAAGTTTATTGAAGACGGCCCCGAGGTTGTTCGACGGCGGGTTGCTAGCAGTTGGTATGATCCACGGCTTGTGATCGCCTCAGGAGAGGCACTTCTTGCGCGACTAGATTCTTCGGGAATTCAAGAGCTACGTAGGAGCGGCTTGGTGTGGAGCTCTTCTTCTCACGCAAATTTGGTCGCTGCTGTTTCTGATGGATCACCAAATGTTAGAATTCAAAATGTGCGAATTCCTCATCCTAAACGTCTGCGCATGTTTTTGTTAAGTTTGCTGTGGCGATCGGTTGCATCAGAATTGGATGCTTTCTCGAAAATTGGAATGGATGAGGCGGAACTCGAATCTCTCCGTAGATTGGTGTTGCAGAATGAATCAGGTGCTGACGATGAATTTCCTGTATTGTTGTGGGCGCTTGCCGGACCGGGTCCAGAGCATAACCATACCCCGATATTTCAGAAATCTGATGATCCTGGGGCCGAAATACCGGCTGACTACTTTCGGTTTTACCTAGATGGGTTGCTGATAATTTTTGGATCTCGTTTCCCGAAGGAAGAGTTCTGGAAAACGATAAAGCCGTTTTGGAAATCGGAAAATTCTATGGCTGAGGTGATTGTTCAGCCTTTCGAGCACTCTAGGCAGAAGCGTGATTTGTACGATGTCATGCTTGGTCTTGGATGGCAGGAAACCCTAAGGAATAATGAGGGCACACATGGTTGAGCTGACACTCCCGAAGAATTCGCAGCCAAAGCCGGGCAAGAGCTGGCCGAAACCGCAAGGCGCCAAGAACACCCGCGAATTCCGCGTCTATCGCTGGTCGCCGGATGATGCGGAGAACCCGCGCATTGACACGTTCCACATCGATCTTGATGATTGTGGACCGATGGTGCTCGACGGTCTGTTGTGGATCAAGAACAAGATCGACGCGACGCTGACACTGCGCCGGTCCTGCCGCGAGGGTATCTGCGGCTCCTGCGCCATGAACATTGACGGCACCAACACGCTTGCCTGCACCAAGGGTCTCGATGAGATCGACGGTGCGGTGAAGGTCTATCCGCTGCCGCATCTGCCGGTGGTCAAGGATCTGGTGCCGGACCTGACCAATTTCTACGCCCAGCACCGCTCGATCGAGCCGTGGCTGAAGACGGTATCGCCGACACCGGCGAAGGAATGGAAGCAGAGCCACGAGGACCGGGCCAAGCTCGATGGTCTTTACGAGTGCATTTTGTGTGCCTGCTGCTCGACCTCCTGCCCGAGCTACTGGTGGAACGGCGACCGTTATCTCGGCCCGGCCGTGCTCTTGCAGGCTTACCGCTGGCTGATCGACTCGAGAGATGAAGCCACCGGCGAACGGCTCGATAATCTCGAGGATCCGTTCCGGCTCTATCGCTGTCACACCATCATGAACTGCGCCCAAACCTGCCCCAAGGGTCTCAACCCGGCCAAGGCGATTGCCCAGATCAAGAAGATGATGGTCGAGCGCCGGGTTTAGGGCTGGCCGGCGTTGCATCCAAATACTCGAAATTGAAAAGGCCACCTCCGCGGGTGGCCTTTCTCGTTTGAGTATCGAGGAGTTTTTACCCCAACGCTTGTGTCAGATCGGCGATCAGGTCACCTGCATCCTCGATCCCGACCGAGACCCGGATCAGGCTTTCGGGAATGCCGGTGTGCGGTTCGATGGTATGGCGGTGCTCGACCAGGCTTTCAACACCGCCGAGCGAGGTGGCGCGGTGAAACAGCTTGAGCTTGCCGACAACGGCGAGCGCCTCGGGACCGCCGCCCTTGACCAGGAATGAGAACAGCCAGCCGAAACCGCCCTGCATCTGCCGCTTGGCAATGTCGTGGCCGGGATGGCTTTCGAGACCGGGATAATAGACATCCGCCACTTTCGGGTGCTTGCTGAGATATTCCGCGACCTCTTGCGTCGAGCGGCACATGCGTTCGACGCGCAACGGCAAAGTGCGCATGCCGCGCAACAGCAGCCAGGCTTCGAACGGTCCGATCACAGCGCCGGCGTCGTGGCGGTCAGCCTTGATGTCGGCCCAGATCTTGGCCGCAGGTGCTGAGGTGGCGAGCACGCCGGCCAGCACATCGGAATGGCCGTTGATCGCCTTGGTGGCGGAATGCATGACGATATCTC
>Ga0209344_10004114_pt1 | contig 13643 bp, 8 predicted proteins | sample Cruoilmetagenom6_FD_187293 | JGI IMG/M metagenome (GOLD analysis project Ga0209344, IMG submission 187293) | Oil polluted marine microbial communities from Coal Oil Point, Santa Barbara, California, USA - Santa Barbara Oil Seep Sample 6 (SPAdes)... | ecosystem: Environmental > Aquatic > Marine >...
TCTCCAAATGGCCTCCTTAGGCAATTGCGCGCCGTCTTCGCCAAGGTCTTTGCCCATGACGCCATTGTCGGTGCCCAATAGGTGTTTGAGGAAATATTCATGTCCCTTGCCGGACGAGCCCAACAGGTTGGAGCGCCAGACAAACAGGTTGCGCGGCCAGTTGGCTGGGTTGTCCGGATCCTCGCACGACATTTCCAGATCGCCGGATTTCAGGTTTTCCGCGACATAGGCCGGGATTTCCTTGCCAGCGTCTTTGGCCGCCTTAGCGACTTCAAGCGGGTTGGTTTTCAATTGCGGTGCAGATGGCAACCAGCCCATACGTTCGGCCCGGATATTATAATCGATGAGCGAAATATCCCAATCGCCGTCGGGCGCGGTGGGTGACAGGATCTCGTCTGCCTTCAGGGTCTCATAGCGCCACTGATCCGTGTGCGCATACCATGCACTTGTTGAATTCATATGTCGTGGCGGGCGATTCCAATCCAAGGCAAAGGCCAAGGGTTGCCAACCGGTTTGCGGGCGCAGTTTTTCCTGCCCCACGTAATGCGCCCAGCCACCGCCGGATTGCCCGACACAGCCGCACATGACCAGCATGTTGATCACACCACGATAGTTCATATCCATGTGGAACCAGTGGTTCATCGCGGCGCCGATGATGATCATCGACTTGCCTTGTGTTTTCTCGGCATTGTCCGCGAATTCACGTGCAACATGCGCGATTTTGTCCGCCGGAACACCAGTGATCTTTTCAGCCCATGCAGGGGTGCCCGGCATGTCATTGGCATAATCATTGGTGACCCAATCGCCACCTAAACCGCGATCAAGGCCATAATTCGCGCAGAACAGATCAAACACGGTTGCGACAGCAATTTCACCAGTCGCAGTTTTGATCTTTTTGACCGGGATATTGCGGGTCAGAACATCGGGGTGATCCGCATCGGTTTCGAACTGACCATAGGCCTCGCCGCCAAAATACGGGAAGTCAACGCCAACAACATCGTCGTGGTCTTCTTCCAAAACCAGCGACATTTTGAGATCGGTTTCGGCCTCTTTTGCTTTTTCTTCGAGGTTCCATTCCCCGTCTTCGCCCCAGCGGTATCCGACGGACCCATTTGGCGCAACGAACCCTTTTGATTTCTCGTCATAGGCGACAGTTTTCCATTCGGGGTTGTTGTCTTCGCCCAGTTTACCATCAAGATCATCGGCGCGCAGGAAACGACCCGGCACAAGGTTGCCGTCTTTTTCATCCAGTTTCACCAGCATGGGGAAGTCGGAATATTTGCGTGTGTAATCCTCGAAATATTCGGTCTGACGATCCAAATGGAATTCGCGCAGGATGACGTGGCCAAAGGCCATCGCCAATGCCGCGTCTGTCCCTTGTTTGGCGTTCAGCCAGACATCACCAAACTTGGCGGCCTCTGAATAGTCGGGGCAGATGACGGCGGATTTCGTGCCTTTGTAGCGCGCCTCGGTATAGAAATGTGCGTCGGGCGTCCGCGTTTGCGGCACGTTTGACCCCCACAACAACAGGTATCCCGCGTTGTACCAATCGGCACTTTCGGGAACATCGGTTTGTTCACCCCAAGTCATCGGAGAGGCCGGTGGTAAATCGCAATACCAGTCATAAAATGACATGCACACGCCACCCATCAGGCTTAGGTAACGTGAACCGGCGGCGTAGCTGACCATCGACATTGCCGGGATTGGCGAAAATCCAAACACGCGGTCAGGGCCATAGGTTTTGGCCGTGTAAGCGTTTGCTGCGGCGGTGATTTCTGTGGCTTCGTCCCATGTGGCACGAACAAAACCGCCTTTGCCGCGTGTTTCCACATATGAGGCGCGCAGGACGGGGTCCCCCTGAAGCTTGGTCCATGCCTCAATCGGTTCCATCGTCTTGCGCATATTGCGCCAAACTTTCATCAAACGTCCACGCACCAGCGGGTTTTTCACCCGGTTCGCCGAATAAAGGTACCAGCTATAGCTTGCGCCACGGGCACAGCCACGGGGTTCGTGGTTAGGAAGGTCGGCGCGGGTGCGCGGGTAATCCGTTTGCTGGGTTTCCCATGTGACGATCCCGGATTTGACGTAAATCTTCCAGCTGCACGACCCTGTACAGTTCACACCGTGCGTTGAGCGCACAATTTTATCGTGCCTCCACCGATTGCGGTACGTGTCCTCCCAATCACGGTTTTCGCGGGTGGTTTGTCCGTGGCCGTTTGAGAACGTATCCAGTTCTTTGGACTGTAGAAAGTTAAGTCGGTCGAGCAGATGGCTCATGTCAGTCTCCTTCGAAGGGGCGGGACCGCCCCGGCACGCTGGCCGGGGGCGGCGCGAGCGTGGGATCAGGGGTTCTTTACGTAAGCGCCAGGGCGCAGGTAGAACCACCAGTTGATGGCGATGCACACGACATAGAAGACGGCAAATCCGTAGAGTGCGTATTCAGGCGTAGCCGCTTTGATCTGTTCCCCGAACACTTTGGGGATGATGAAAGCACCATAGGCAGCGACGGCGGCCGTCCAGCCCAGCACAGGACCGGCCTGTTCTTTGTTGAACACCACAGCAATGGTACGGAAGGTTGACCCGTTGCCGATGCCGGTGGCCGCGAACAGGATCAGGAACAACACCATGAACGGGAAGAAGTAGTCCTCTGGTGTGGCCGAAACGTAGGCCAGTTTCAGAAAGTAGGCGACGCCGATGGCCGAAGCGACCATGATGATCGAAATCCATTGAGTGACGCGCGCCCCGCCCAATTTGTCGGCAATCATTCCGCCGACGGGGCGGATCAAAGCACCGATGAAGGGTCCCATCCAAGCATACATCAACGCGGATGGTCCATTCGGGTTGGCCATGTCATGTGTCATCACCCCGTCGATTTCGAGGTGCTGAAAGCCAAAGACCACTTTGATCGCCAGAGCAAATGTTGCGGCGTAGCCGATGAACGACCCAAAGGTCATTGTGTAGATCACGGTCATCGCCCAGGTGTGCTTGTTGCCGAAGATTTTGTATTGGCGTGTCAGGTTTTGGCCGACCGCGCCGGGAATCATTTTCAGCAAGAATACCGTCAGCGCGATCACGATAGGCAGGACAATCCATTTGGAGACCATGAAGCCTGAACCGCCAACTTTTGCAGGCAAAAGCAACCAAAGTCCGAAAGCGGCCGTTACAAACCCGACCAGCAACATGCCGGTGATGGTGGCAAACGCGCCTATGGGATTGGGAATATCGGGCGAAACATGTTCGTCGCGGATGTTGTTCATCCCGAACCAGCCCAACACTGCCAGTGGTATCAGGGCAAGCAGCCAAACAAAGCCGGCGTTTTGAATATAGGTTTCGGTACCGGCCGGGATTTTCCCGATCAAGGTACCGGATGTGTTAACCAAAGTACGGCTTTCACCGCCAAACAATCCGAATGTCATAACAAGAGGGATGACAATCTGCATTGTCGTCACACCAAAGTTGCCGAGACCTGCGTTCATGCCCAATGCATAGCCTTGTACCTTCTTGGGGTAGAAAAAGCTGATGTTGGACATCGACGAGCTAAAGTTCCCGCCACCAATCCCGCTGAGGAAGGCAAGTATCTGGAATTGCCAAAGTGGCGTGTCAGGATTGTTAAGCGCCATACCTGCGCCGATGGCAGGAAGCATCAATAGCGCGGTTGTGAAAAAGATTGTGTTTCGCCCACCCGCGATGCGAATGAAAAAGGTCGATGGAATGCGAAGCGTTGCTCCGGTGAGTCCGGCGATCGCCGCAAGCGTAAACAATTCGGATTTTTCGAATTCGAAACCCAGATTGATCATCTGAACGGTGATGATCCCCCAATACAGCCAGACTGCGAAGCCACAAAGCAGGCTGGGGATCGAAATCCACAGGTTCCGGGTTGCGATGGATTTGCCGGTCGATTGCCAATAGGCATCGTCCTCAACATTCCAGTTTTTAAGATCTTGTCCCAATTCAGGGTCCTCCAATTTGAGGGTTGTTTTGGCGGGCGTTAGGTGCCCACCATTTTTTCAAGTGAGATGTGTCAGTGCGGAACATCCGAAAGATGCGTGTTGCTGGCGAGTTCCGGGTGCCTTGCACGATCCATTTTGCGAATGGCCAAGTGCATCCAGACAGTGCTGATACCGACAATGATGAACATCAACATGAAGACGGCTGACCAGACGTGGAACGTATCCAACAGGATACCGAAGGTGATTGGCAGGATGAATCCACCAAGGCCACCGATCATGCCCACAAGGCCACCCACCGCGCCGACGTTTTCAGGGAAATATACGGGGATGTGTTTGTAGACTGCGGCCTTACCGAGGCTCATCACAAAGCCCAGAATCACGGTTAAGAAAACAAAGACATAGAGAGGGATACCAAAGCTAAACTTTATAAGCCGTTCAGAGCCGTCAGCGTAAGGAATGCCTTGCACGACATAGCTTGTTTCCGGGTAGCTCATTACAAACAGAACGATCAGCGAGACGATGAAGGTCAGGTACATGACGAACCGTGCGCCCCAGACATCCGACATCCAGCCACCCAGAGCACGAAAAACCGAGCCGGGAAGTGAATACATGCCTGCAAAAACACCAGCCGAGGTAAGGGCGACGCCATACGCACCGACATAGTAGCGTGGCAAGAATGACGCGAAGGCGACGAACGCACCAAAGACAAAAAAGTAGTAGGTTGCAAAGCGCCAGACGCGAATGTCCTTGAGCGGTTCAAGTTGCTTTGCGGCGGATACCGGTTTTGCACCTGATTTGCGTTGCTCTACGCGCACTGGATCTTCTTTTGCGAATATGTAGAAGAGGACAGCCATGATCACCAGAACCACAGCATAGACACGCGCGGTGTCTTCCCAGCCGATCGCAATCACAAGAAACGGTGCCGCAAAGTTGGTGACCGCGGCCCCCACGTTACCAGCCCCGAAGATACCCAAGGCCGTACCCTGACGGTTGGCTTCGAACCAACGCGAGACATACGCGATACCGATAATGAATGATCCACCGGCCAATCCAAGGCCAAGTGCGATCATCAGGAAAATTGCATAAGTCTGAACCGAGGCAAGCAGCCACACGGACACCGCTGTAATCAGCATCTGCAGCGGCAACATGATGCGGCCGCCAAATTGGTCCGTCCAAACACCCAAGAAAATCCGGCTGAGTGAGCCGGTTAGAACGGGTGTCGCCACCAGCAGGCCAAACTGAGTTTCAGTCAAGCCCAGTTCTTGTTTGATTTTGACCCCAATGATCGAGAAAATTGTCCAGACTGCAAAACAGACTGTGAACGCCAAAGTACTGAGGCCTAACGCGCGATATTGATCTGTGCGTGTAACGCCATCTAGATTGTGCATATCCTATCCTTCCTTTGCAAAGCGCAACGCGCCGTACATTTGAGGATGAGATTTCGCAGGTCTGGCGGAATACGGATTGACGCAGATCAAAAAACCGTTTTTGCGAGTGAAAATAAGTGAAAGCCCAAGAAATGTCGTGTCGGCGAGCCGCAATTGTTAAGTGTCGCTTTGACGATGAACAATTGAAGGCTTGACAATTATCAAGGCAATATAAAAAATAAATCAATTATTGGAAATCATACCCGAGGACACATGCCCGAGTCGTATCACGCAGATATTCGCAGTCTTCAGTTGTTTTCTGAAATGGAACGATCAAGCTTCGACGCGCTTATGCGTGGTGCTTATGTTCAAACATTTCCTCCACGCATAGAATTGATCACAGAAGGTGAAGCGCCCGATTTCCTTCATGTAGTGCTTTCAGGGTCTGTTGATTTGTTTTCATCATGGAACAATCGCGAAACCAGCATGGCCACGGTGCGGCCGGTATCAACCTTCATTTTGGCGGCAACAATAAATGATTTGCCGCATTTGATGTCAGCGCGCACGTTGGAAAAAAGCCGAATAGCGCTTTTGCCCTCCGAAGATGTACGCGTGATTTTTGACAAAGATGCCGCCTTCGCTCGGGCAATTGTGACCGAGTTGGCCAATTGTTACAGATCGGTGGTAAAAAACACTAAGGACTTGAAACTTAGAACGTCACTCGAGCGGCTATCGAACTATGTTCTGCGCCAATACGCCCGAACAGGCACAGAGGAATTTGATTTAAAGATGGAAAAACGCAGGTTGGCGTCATTTCTTGGTATGACGCCGGAAAACCTAAGTAGAGCTTTTAAAGGGTTGGAACCCTACGGCGTGAAGGTTTCAGGTAACATTATCACCATAAACAATGTGGACGACCTGAAACAGTTTTCTAAACCGAGTGTGTTGATTGATGACTACACGACATAACGGTGAAATTTTAGCCGATTGTACGCCATCGATTTCCAGAATACGCCGCAAATGTCTTTTGTGCGCGTTTCCGGCGCTCCCTTCCTCGTCTTCTTTGTAATACCTAATAACGTCTTTCTGTCGTAGCACCCAAGCCGTTTAGAGGCCCGTTGGAATAGTTGAAGTAAGCACAGACCTGATTGACGTTGAGTATTTCACCGTCGCGACAGCCTGCTATTTTTAACGCGTCAAAATCTGACTTCATCATTTTACCTACGCTGATCCTTAGTTGGATTACGGAGGTTCATGAATTGATGCGTTATCGAAGAAAAGCTATCAATCTCAATTTCTTTGGTTTCATTCATGGTTCGCCGAAAGTTGATTGAGACCACCCCATGTTTTGCGACGAAGTAGCGCTATGGGAGCAGGAAGAAACGCCCAGACGAGCGCTGAAGACAAAGCTCAAGGAACATACACCCCGGTCGGGTCAAATTCCGAAACGGTCACGTACTCGATAGGCCATTATTGAGGGCGCCAGAAACCAAGGGTTTCCAGAATAAAATGGCCGGGTGGGGAAAGGTATCTTGTTGAACGCTGTTTGTCCCATGGGATTGTCCGCAGCCTGTTGGCCAATACGCATACCAAGATAGCTCGCCATTCCAACTCCTGAGCCGCAGTAACCCATTGCATAGAAAAGACCATCGTCATTTCCTGCATGCATCAACGTGTCAAACGTATATCCGACAAAACCAGACCAGCTGTGGCTGATTTTCACCTCTGCAAGTTCAGGGAACAGACGTATAAGTTCCGAGCGCAGTTTTGGGCCGGTTTGTTTTGCGTCGGTTTCCCGCAATGAAACCCGCCCGCCAAAAAGAATACGTTTTCGGTCAGGAGATGGGCGATAGTAATAAACCAACTTGCGCGAGTCAGATATAATTCGGTTCGTCGGCATTACACGTGCCATAACGCTTTCCGGCAATTCTTCGGTTGCCATCATGTAGGACCCAATTGGAATTATGCGGCGCTGTTGCCAGGGGCTGAGCGAACCTGTGTATCCGTTCGTTGCAAGGACGATCCGTTTTGCGATTAGTTGCCCCTTTGGCGTTACGACGCAAAACCCATTAGTCTCGCGTTTCAGATCCAGAACAGGGCAGTTTGTAACGATTTGAACTCCGGCTTGGCGTGCAATCCGTAACAAGCCTTTGTGGTACTTGGCCGGGTGCAGGCTTGCGTGATGTGGAAAAACAATGCCCCCATGATACACATCCGTCCCGATCGATAGCTTCTGTTCTGATGGGGTGACCAAAAACGCATCATCGGAATAGACTTCGCTGTTGATGTCGATTTCTCTTGAAAGTTTTTCGTAGTTTCCGGGTGTATGTGCCCCGTGAAACCGACCAACAGTTTGAAGATCACAATCGATTTTTTCGTCTGCGATGAATTGTTTGATAAATCCTAATGATGTCTGACCTTCGCCAAGTATCTCTGCCGCCAGTGCGGGACCATATTTTTTCGCCAATTGCGGATAGGAGTCCTTGATCGAGTTCGAAATCTGACCGCCATTTCGGGTGCTTGCGCCGTATCCGGCGACTTCCGCTTCGATAATGATAGTAGATTTTCCTGCACGTGCGGTTTGGATGGCAGCGTGCAAACCTGTGTAACCCGAACCTATGACAGCCACGTCTACGTGTCGTGGCACCACCGTTTCGGCATGGGGTTCCGGTGCGGCGGCATCCCACCAATAGGGTGTTTCTTTAAAGTCTGATGTGAAGATATCCATAAAACGCCTCCGGTTTGGCTAGACAGGATCACATAAGCCCCTTTTTCGCCAACCATAATTGCAGGGGCATCGGTGTTTCCCGACGTCAGTGTTGGAAAAAACGGAGCATCAACCACGCACAGGCCCGAAACACCATGAACTCCCGTCCGTGCTTCAACCATGGCTGTTTTGGACCGGGCCCATTTGACAGGTGCCCATAAAGTGAAAAACGGTGCGACACGCGCCTAGATGTCATCATGGAGTTCATCAACGGTCGTTTCCCGGGCGGGGCTTTGATATCGCTTTCAGTTGAGAAAAACAGTTGCACACTGCTGCAGCCCAAACCGGGCCGGGATCGTACAAAGCCAACACCTTGGTTGACACCCAAAGACAATGGGCCACCGCGGGTTAATATGTAACGCATGCCTTACGTTCGAAGTCGAATGAATTTCCAAGCTCTCACTTTCGTTAGAAGCAGCAGAGCTTTGATCGTGCAGTTTGAAATTCCAACCGGGCATCTGGGTCAGTCTTGAATTTGATTGCGGTGCGCTTGTGCGCTGACAGGTGTCCGAATATAACCAGCTTAGAAAGCCGTCCATGTGTGGTGGGCCCGATACAGTTTGGGATGACGCATGGCGTACACTCTTGAAAAACCCTTGACCGCTACTTTGCCGATTAGCGTCTATCAACAGGCGATGATTGAGGCCGCGTGCGATCCCGGCACATCTGTTGGGTATCATCAGCATATGACTATTCGCTGGGGTTTTCGCATTCGCCCAGGCCTGCCAGCCCGCACGTTAAGGCGCGCGTTTGGCAAACTGGTTGCACGGCATGAATCTTTGCGTTTGAGGTTTGTTGAGCGAAAAGGAGTTTGGAAGGCTGAGGTGTTGGTGGATCATCCCACTGGCGTGATAGTCGAGGACCTCACCAATCTGGACGAAGCCGCACAGAAAGCAACAATCATCGCCCGTGCGGGTGCGCCCATGACCGCACTGTCAGAGCCGATGTTCGAAATGATCATTTTCAGGTGTGGCAAGGGTGGTGACGTGTTGGTCACCCGTGTGCATCATGCGATCATTGACGGCTATAGCGTCAAACTATTGATAGAAGATCTGCTGAAGTTCATTTTGAGCATGCCAATTGGCGGATCTGCGCCATCTCACAATGAATATATCATCCACAGTCAGAAACGGTTGGGCGAACGTGCCGAAGAAAAAGAAACGTTTTGGAAGGCGCAATTGCTGCCACTTCCGGAAGAGTTGAACATAGGGAGATATGCAAAAGGCTTGCCAGCCTATGGGCCAAGGACTGTGGGTTCCAGCATTCGTTTAGATGGCATTTTGTCGTTCACTCAGGTTTTGGAATTGGAACGGAAAGCCAAAGAGATAGGGCAATCTGTCTTTAGCCTTTACTGCACGGCGTTTTCGGAAGCGATCTGCGAATTGGCCAATCGGAACGAAGTGTTGATGAACTACGTTATGGGACGGCATGATCGGGAAATGTCCCGCTTTGTTGGGGTGAACGTGGACCTTGGAATGGTGAAATACACCAGCGATGGTTCATCTTTGGTAGAACGTGCTAAACGGGTTTCTCATTCGATTTCCAAGATGTCCCCCAACTTGCCAAGTACCACCTTTTTACCCGGTGGGGTTTTGGACAAAGCCTTCTCGACATCGCGGACGCAACGCAGACGATTTTTGGTGCACCAGGCGAATGTTGTCAGCAAACTGCCCACGTCTTCACCGTTTAACAAAATATTCCATACGGCCATGCACAGTGCGCTTTCATTGGGCCACGTGTCTCTTGAACGGTTTGATCTGCCTGGCGAAAGCGAAACGGAGTTTGAACTATACCTGTTGATTGAACCCCAAAAAGAAGGGCTGAACGCAAACTTAATTGCGGATTCTGAAGGATACAGCCAAACAGAACTCCGCGACATTGCGCATGCCGTTGTACGACAACTCGGGCTCTAAGGTGGGTGAGGAATTTTATAGGGGACATGTGCAGGAGTGGTATCCTTTCTTTTGCTTGTTTGAATTTGTCTCCGTCGATAACATTCCCGTAAGTTTCGACTAAAAAAGAGGGAACCATGGGCCGCTATGTCGACGAAAAAGTAAGACAAGAATTTCACGATAATGGGGTCGCCGTCCTGCGCGGCGCTTTTTCCGACTGGGTTAAGACCCTTCGGGACGGCGTTGAGGCCAACATGCGTGATCCGGATCCAACGGCCCGGATTTACAAAGGTGAAAAAGGCGGTGGGCGGTTCTTCGTTGATTATTGCAACTGGGCGCGTATTCCCGAGTATAAAGATTTTATCTTCAATTCCCCTGCGGCTGACATTGGCGCTGAACTGATGGATAGCCGCAAGGTGCAGCTTTTTCATGAACATGTACTGGTCAAAGAAGCTGAGGCTGGTGTGCCTACGCCGTGGCACCAGGATGCGCCATATTACTGTGTGGACGGCCCCAAGACACTTAGTCTTTGGGTTCCGCTGGATGATGTGCCGCGTGAGACGACGCTGGAGTTCATTTCCGGATCTCACAAATGGAACAAGTATTACCGCCCACAGCGTTTTGACGGGTCCGCCTTGAATGAAAATGATGGGTTGGAAAATATACCGGACATCAATGGAAACAGAGAAGCGTTTGATATTATTGGATGGGCTATGAAGCCTGGCGACGCCGTCGCGTTTGATTACAGAACGATCCATGGTGCACCTGCAAACAATAGTCCAACAAGTCAACGAAGGGCGTTTTCGTTGCGGTTGGTGGGGGATGATGTGCGGTTTGTGCGCCGGGATGGGATCGTAACGTCACCACCTTTTCCATCGGTGAACTTGGAAAATGGCGCCGCTCTGATAGCGGATGAATTCCCGATTTTGGTGGACTAGAAAGAAGGGGTATGGGGCAGAGGCGTCATCCGCAGGCCGGGTCCTTGTTCCTTACTTTTTGACAGACCAGCATCGACGTTTACGTCGCGGATTTTGCCGGGAATGCTCCTGATATTTAAACTATATACTGCGGCCCTTATAGAAGAATATCCCTTCTAAAGCGTTGATATACTTTGATTGTCCCTTGGCAGGCTTTCAAAAGCCACAGGTGGCCAATAACCATTTTCCTTTTGTCTGAGGTCGAACGCTTGCCTTGCTGAAGCGCATTCCAAGTGGGATGTTTTTGGTGTTGGAAAGTGGTGTTTTTTCGGTGAACTTTCCAAAAACGGTCATAAATACACAAAAAGTCTGGATATTGTGGGGTTATTGTGGTTTTAATCCTGAAAGCTGCAGGGAATCTTGGATTTGAACGAAGAAGTCGCCCATTCACATCGAGAACTGGCTCTATTGGATGCTGTCCGGAGGTTGGGTGGGTTCGCGCGAAACACCGAGCTTGCGAGCGCGTTGGACGTGTCGGAAGAAACGGTGCGCCGAACGGTCAAAACCCTATCGAAATCAGGTGCGGTTGCACGGGTTCATGGCGGAACCTATTTGATTGGTACCCGAAATGACCCGAGCTTTTTCAAACGCATAGCTCAACATTCCGAAGAAAAACGCCTGATTGCTCAAGAGGTAGTGAAATCAATTGCCGATGGGATGACATTGTTTTTGGATGTTGGCAGCACCACGGCGTTTGTGGCTGACGAATTGCGGGTTCGCAATAATCTAACGGTGATTACAAATTCAATTCGCGTGGCCCAAACTCTAGTGGGTCATAACAGCAACCGTGTTTTCTTGCTGGGCGGTGAGATGCAATTGAACGAGTTGGGCGCTTTTGGTCACGTCGCGGAAAAACAGGCGCTTCGCTATAGCTATGATATGGCCGTTCTGAGTGCGGATGCGTTGAGTTCCAGCAAGGGGTTTTTGTATTTGAGTGCCGCTGAGGCGGACCTTGCCGCTGTTGTCATTGGTAGCTCCGAGGCGACGACCATGGCAATGACCCATCACAAGTTTGATACAACTGCACCCCATTGCAGTTTTTCCTCGTCTTCGATTGAGACGTTGATTGTCGACAAGGAACCAAAGTCGAAACTGGCCGCACAGATTGCGGTTTGGGGTATCGACGTTTGCATCGGGCGAGGTCGGTGAAAAATGCATAACTCTGACGACACAGTTGCGTTCCACGCAAAGCACATTGCCGATGAAGCCGGCGTCAAGGCGTTAGACTATTTTCGAAAACTTCTTGATGTCGATTTCAAATCGGATGAAAGCCCGGTGACGCAAGCCGACAGGGCTGTTGAAGCTCATGTGCGGGATTATCTGAAAAACCATTTCCCGCGAGATGGAATTTTGGGTGAAGAGTTTGGCTTTGAGGAAGGGCAGACTGACTGGACTTGGATAGTTGATCCAATTGATGGCACGCGATCATTTCTTTCTGGAAACCCTTTGTTTGGCTTCCTTTTGGCCCGTCTTTTTAAAGGTTTACCTGACATCGGTGTAATTGGGATGCCCGCGTTGAACGAAGTCATTGTTGGTCAAAAAGATTTAGGCGCAACGCTTAATGGCCAAAGCATCCACGTTTCTGATCAAACGCTGCTGGCTCAGTCCATTCTTTATGTAAATGAGGCGGAAAAGATATCCAATGCCCGTCCGGCGCTTTTTACTCGACTGATGAATTTGGGGCAAACCCGAAGGTTTTCTTATGACTGTTACCCTCATGCCCTGCTTGCAATGGGTCATGTGGATGCAGTGATTGATTATGACCTTCAACCTTACGATTATTTGCCGTTGATAGCAGTGATCGAAGCCGCAGGTGGCACGATTACCAACTGGAACGGTGACCCTTTGACGTTGACCTCTGGCACACAGAATGTGGTCAGCGCTGCGACCCCGAAATTACATACTCAAATTATTGATCAGATTGGCAGGCATTGAGTGGCGATATTGGATTTCATTGTCAATCTAGCCGGAGCAACAATGCTTTTGTTGTTCGCGGTGCGATTGGTGCGCACTGGCATTGAGCGCAGTTTTGGCGCGTCGTTCCAAAGGGTTCTGACCGAAAGCAAAAGTTTGATCGGCTCAAGTTTGACGGGCTTAGGGCTTGCAGTTGTGTTGCAAAGTTCGGCAGCGGTTGCATTGCTTGCTACAGGGTTTTCTGCAAGTGGGTATCTCGCATTTCCGACCGGAGTGGCGATTGTTTTAGGTGGCGATTTAGGATCAGCTTTGATCATTCAAGTCCTGTCTTTCAAGATGGACTGGCTCATCCCGATGCTTTTGGCTGTAGGGGGGTGGTTGTTCGTCAAGACAGAGCACAAGAAAGGGCGGCAATTTGGGCGTATCCTGATGGGGGTCGCGTTTATCCTGATTTCGCTGCAGTTTTTGAGAGATGCCATGGATCCAATTCGAGATGGCGAATTTCTTCCTGCTGTTGCCGATTACTTGTCTCGCGATTTCATTACAGCGTTTATCGTTGGTGCGACCTTGGCTTTTGTTATGCATTCCAGTGTTGCCGCAATCTTGATGTGTGTGACCTTAGTGCAAATTGGCGCCATTCCTTTTTCAGCAGCTTTGTCTTTGTTGTTGGGCGCCAATTTGGGTAGCGCGTTTATTCCGATTTGGTTGACCCGGGGGATGCCAATTGATGCGCGCAGGATTCCAGTGGCCAATCTGGTGTTACGGGGAAGTTGGGC
>Ga0209344_10004115_pt1 | contig 13636 bp, 6 predicted proteins | sample Cruoilmetagenom6_FD_187293 | JGI IMG/M metagenome (GOLD analysis project Ga0209344, IMG submission 187293) | Oil polluted marine microbial communities from Coal Oil Point, Santa Barbara, California, USA - Santa Barbara Oil Seep Sample 6 (SPAdes)... | ecosystem: Environmental > Aquatic > Marine >...
GGTGGCGATGCTGCTGAAGAAAAAGACGAGTTTGACGTCATTCTGAAATCTGCTGGCGACAAAAAGATCGGCGTGATCAAAGAAGTTCGTACAATTACAGGTCTTGGTCTGAAAGAAGCGAAAGACTTGGTTGATGCCGGCGGCAAAGCTGTCAAAGAAGGCGTTAGCAAAGCTGAAGCTGAAGAGATCAAAGCCAAGCTGGAAGCAGCTGGTGCTGAAGTAGAGCTTAAGTAATTTTCGGGGGTAACCCCGTTTGAAATTTGGCTGGCCTTGCGCAATGTGGGGCCAGCCAAACCTGTCTTTCCAAGGGCCTGATAGCAGGGCCTTTTGAAAGGCACGGTTCAGGTTCGGGAGCCAAAGTCGGGAACTTTGGCAAGAATAGAACCTAAAGCGTGTTTCGTTGGCTTTAAGCGTCGGTGCCCGACGACAGTTTAAGGTGAACAATTATAAGAAAGTGAAGAAGAGCATGCCTCAGACGCATTCCGGTACAAAACGCATTCGTAAATATTATGGCAAAATCCGTGAGGTTTTGGATATGCCAAACCTGATAGAAGTGCAAAAACGGTCTTATGATCTGTTTTTGCGTTCCGGTAATCAGGACACGCACCTAGATGGTGAAGGTATCAATGGTGTATTTCAATCGGTTTTCCCGATTAAAGATTTCAACGAGACAGCTGTTCTTGAGTATGTGAAGTACGAACTTGAAAAGCCAAAATACGATGTTGAAGAATGTCAGCAACGTGACATGACATATAGCGCGCCGCTGAAAGTGACGCTGCGCTTGATCGTGTTTGATGTGGACGAAGATACAGGCGCGCGTTCTGTAAAAGACATCAAAGAACAAGACGTATTCATGGGTGATATGCCTTTGATGACACCAAACGGTACTTTTGTGGTAAACGGTACTGAACGTGTGATCGTGTCGCAAATGCATCGTTCCCCCGGTGTGTTTTTCGATCACGACCGTGGTAAAACGCACTCTTCAGGTAAATTGTTATTCGCCAGCCGCATTATTCCCTACCGCGGATCTTGGTTGGATTTTGAATTTGATGCCAAAGATATTGTGTATTCCCGCATTGACCGCCGCCGTAAACTGCCGGTTACGACTTTGCTTTATGCGCTTGGTCTGGATCAAGAAGCTATTTGTGCGGCTTATTACGATACGGTCAATTATAAGTTCGATAAAAAGAAAAAATCTTGGGTCACAAAATTCTTTGCGCAACGCGTGCGCGGTACAAAACCGATTTTGGACATCATTGATGCGAAAACAGGCGACGTGATTGCTGAAGCTGGTAAAAAAGTAACGCCGCGCGCTGTTAAGAAGCTGATCGAAGAAGGAAAAGTCAAGAATGTTCTTGTGCCTTTCGAAGCTTTGATAGGCCGCTTTTCGGCTGTTGATATTATCAATGAAAAGACGGGTGAAATCTGGGTCGAAGCGGGCGATGAACTAACCGTTGATTACGACAAAGAAGACAATATCGTTGGCGGAACAATCCAAACCCTGTTGGACAATGGTGTGACCGATATTCCAACGCTGGATATCGATAACATTAATGTCGGGCCTTACATCCGCAATACAATGGCTGCTGATAAAAACCTAGGCCGTGATACGGCACTGATGGACATCTACCGTGTTATGCGTCCGGGCGAGCCGCCAACCGTTGATGCGGCATCTGCTTTGTTCGATACATTGTTCTTTGACAAAGATCGTTATGATCTGTCCGCAGTGGGCCGCGTGAAAATGAACATGCGTCTTGAACTGGATGCAGAAGATACACAACGCACCTTGCGCAAAGAAGATATCCTAGCTGTTGTTAAAGCTTTGGTTGAATTGCGTGATGGCCGCGGTGGTGTTGACGATATTGACCACCTTGGTAACCGCCGTGTACGGTCCGTTGGTGAATTGATGGAAAACCAGTACCGTGTTGGCTTGTTACGCATGGATCGCGCGATCAAAGAACGCATGTCATCGGTTGAAATCGATGCGATCATGCCTCAGGATTTGATCAATGCGAAACCGGCGGCCGCAGCAGTGCGTGAATTCTTTGGTTCCAGCCAATTGTCACAATTTATGGACCAAACAAACCCACTGTCCGAAGTCACGCACAAGCGCCGCTTGTCAGCGCTTGGCCCGGGTGGTTTGACCCGTGAACGTGCAGGCTTTGAAGTGCGCGACGTGCATCCAACCCATTACGGTCGTATGTGTCCGATTGAAACGCCAGAGGGGCCAAATATTGGTCTGATCAACTCACTGGCATCATTCGCGCGTGTGAACAAATATGGCTTTATCGAAACACCATACCGCAAAGTAATCGATGGTCACGTGACAGATGAAGTGAATTACATGTCCGCCACCGAAGAAATGCGCCACACTGTGGCACAGGCAAACGCTCAGCTGGATGAAAAAGGTAAGTTCATGAATGAATTGGCCTCGACCCGTAAGGGCGGCGATTTCATGCTGAACCCACCTGAAAACATCGATTATATTGACGTTAGCCCGAAACAGCTGGTGTCTGTTGCGGCATCTTTGATCCCGTTCCTTGAAAACGATGACGCCAACCGCGCATTGATGGGCTCGAACATGCAACGCCAAGCGGTACCTTTGCTGAAGGCGGAAGCGCCTTTTGTGGGTACCGGTATCGAAAGCATCGTGGCGCGCGACAGTGGTGCGGCCATTGCCGCAAAACGTGGTGGGATCATCGATCAGGTTGATGCGATGCGTATCGTTGTGCGTGTAACCGATGCAATGGAAGCGGGCGATCCCGGTGTGGATATCTACCGTCTGCGTAAATTCCAGCGTTCAAACCAAAACACTTGTATCAACCAACGCCCCTTGGTGAAGGTGGGTGACCGTGTTGCTGCCGGTGAAGTTGTGGCCGATGGCCCATCAACGGATATTGGTGAATTGGCACTGGGTAAAAACATCCTCGTCGCATTTATGCCGTGGATGGGGTATAACTACGAAGACAGTATTTTGATCTCTGAGCGCATTGTTAAGGACGACGTCTTTACTTCTGTGCACATTGAAGAGTTCGAAGTCGCAGCCCGGGACACCAAACTTGGCCCAGAGGAAATCACCCGTGATATTCCAAACGTAGGCGAAGAAGCTCTGCGTAACTTGGATGAAGCTGGTATCGTTTACATCGGTGCTGAAGTTGGCCCGTCGGACATTCTGGTCGGGAAGATAACACCAAAGGGTGAAAGCCCGATGACACCGGAAGAAAAACTTCTGCGTGCGATCTTTGGCGAAAAAGCATCCGATGTGCGCGACACGTCCCTGAAATTACCACCCGGTGATTACGGTACAGTTGTTGAAGTGCGCGTGTTTAACCGTCACGGTATTGAAAAAGACGAACGTGCTTTGCAAATTGAACGTGAAGAAGTTGAACGTCTGGCCCGTGACCGTGACGATGAGACCGGTATTTTGAACCGCAATATCTATGCGCGTCTGAAAACCATGATCTTGGGTAAAACTGCTGCCAAAGGTCCAAAAGGTGTTAAATCGGGCTCTACGATCACTGAAGATCTGCTGGAAACACTCAGCAACGGTCAATGGTGGCAACTGGCACTAAGCGACGACAAAGAAGCCGCTGAAATGGAAGCTTTGAACGCGCAATATGAAGTGCAGTTGAAAACACTGACCGCGCGCTTTGAAGACAAGGTTGAAAAAGTCCGTCGTGGTGATGATTTGCCTCCGGGTGTGATGAAAATGGTCAAAGTCTTTATCGCGGTGAAGCGTAAGCTGCAACCGGGTGATAAGATGGCCGGTCGTCACGGCAACAAAGGTGTGATTTCACGCGTTGTGCCCCAAGAAGACATGCCGTTTTTGGCCGATGGAACACCGGTTGACTTTTGTCTGAACCCATTAGGTGTACCATCGCGTATGAATGTTGGGCAAATCCTGGAAACCCATATGGGTTGGGCCGCACGCGGTCTGGGTGTATCTGTGAACGAGGCGCTTCAAGAGTATCGTCGTTCCGGTGATATGACCCCGGTTCAGGATGCGATGCGTATCGCTTACGGTGATGCGGTTTATGACGAAGCCCTGAAGCCAATGAACGAAGATCAGTTCCTTGAAGCGGCAGGTAATGTCACAAACGGTGTGCCGATAGCAACACCGGTTTTCGATGGTGCCAAAGAGGCTGATATCAATGATGCGCTGACGCGTGCAGGTTTTGCTTCTTCCGGTCAGTCAATCGTATTTGATGGCCGTACTGGTGAGCAATTTGCACGTCCTGTAACGGTTGGTGTTAAATATCTGTTGAAACTGCATCACTTGGTGGACGATAAAATCCACGCCCGTTCCACAGGGCCGTACAGCTTGGTCACACAACAACCGCTGGGTGGTAAAGCCCAGTTCGGTGGTCAGCGCTTCGGTGAGATGGAAGTTTGGGCACTGGAAGCATATGGCGCGGCTTACACGCTGCAAGAAATGCTGACAGTGAAATCAGATGACGTTGCAGGTCGTACCAAAGTCTATGAAAGCATCGTCAAAGGCGACGATAACTTCGAGGCCGGTGTGCCGGAATCGTTCAATGTACTTGTCAAAGAAATCCGCTCTCTCGGCTTGAATGTCGAATTGCTGGACGCGGAGACAGAGTAGGCGTTCGCGCCTGCTCCTTTAGGAAATCGAGATTAGGATCTAAAAAATGAACCAAGAAATCACGAACAACCCGTTTAACCCGGTCCAGCCACCGAAGACTTTTGACGAGATCAAAATCTCTTTGGCGTCACCTGAGCGCATCTTGTCATGGTCATTCGGTGAGATCAAAAAACCGGAAACCATCAACTATCGTACGTTCAAACCGGAACGTGACGGCCTTTTCTGTGCACGTATCTTTGGCCCTGTAAAAGACTACGAATGTCTTTGCGGCAAATATAAGCGTATGAAGTATCGCGGCGTTGTCTGCGAAAAATGCGGTGTTGAGGTTACGTTGCAAAAAGTACGCCGCGAGCGTATGGGCCACATTGATCTGGCAGCACCTTGTGCGCATATCTGGTTTTTGAAGTCATTGCCGTCACGTATCGGTTTGATGCTGGACATGACTTTGCGTGAACTGGAACGCATTCTATACTTTGAACAATACGTTATCATCGAGCCGGGTCTGACTGATCTGAACTATGGCCAGATGCTGAACGAAGAAGAGTATATGGACGCACAAGACGTCTACGGCGAAGATGCGTTTAATGCAGGCATCGGTGCCGAAGCGATCCGTGAAATGTTGTCCAACATTGATCTGGAAGCCGAAGCCGAGCAATTGCGCGAAGATTTGGCCGAAGCGACAGGTGAGCTGAAGCCGAAGAAAATCATCAAACGTCTGAAAGTGGTTGAAGCCTTTATCGACAGTGGCAACCGCCCTGAATGGATGGTGATGACAGTTCTTCCTGTGATCCCGCCGGAATTGCGCCCATTGGTACCATTGGATGGGGGCCGGTTTGCGACCTCTGATCTGAACGACCTTTATCGCCGTGTGATCAACCGTAACAACCGTTTGAAACGTTTGATCGAGTTGCGCGCACCCGACATTATCGTGCGAAACGAAAAACGTATGTTGCAGGAATCTGTTGATGCGCTGTTCGACAACGGGCGACGTGGCCGTGTAATTACAGGTGCCAACAAACGTGCACTGAAATCATTGTCCGACATGCTGAAAGGTAAGCAAGGTCGCTTCCGTCAGAACCTATTGGGTAAACGCGTCGACTTTTCCGGCCGGTCCGTGATTGTGACCGGACCGGAGTTGAAATTGCATCAGTGCGGTCTACCCAAAAAAATGGCTTTGGAGTTGTTCAAACCCTTCATCTACTCACGTCTGGAGGCCAAAGGCATGTCTTCAACCGTGAAGCAGGCCAAAAAGATCGTTGAAAAAGAACGTTCGGAAGTCTGGGATATTCTGGATGAGGTTATCCGCGAACATCCTGTCATGTTGAACCGTGCGCCCACATTGCACCGTTTGGGTATTCAGGCGTTTGAACCTGTACTCATTGAAGGTAAAGCCATTCAGCTGCACCCGTTGGTCTGTTCCGCATTCAACGCCGACTTTGATGGCGACCAAATGGCGGTTCACGTACCTTTGTCGCTTGAAGCACAGCTTGAAGCACGCGTGTTGATGATGTCGACAAACAATGTGTTGTCACCATCAAACGGTAAGCCGATTATCGTACCGTCTCAGGACATGATCCTAGGTCTTTACTATATCACGATGGAACGTGAGGGCCTGAAAGGTCAGGGCATGACTTTTGCCAACCCGCAAGAGGTTGAACATGCTTTGGATAACAATCTGGTGCATCTGCATTCAAAAATTATTTGCCGTATTGAACAGGCGGATGACGAAGGTAATGTTGTGTGGCAGCGCTTTGAAACAACCCCTGGCCGTGTGCGCTTGGGATCAATGTTGCCGGTGAATGCAAAAGCCCCGTTCGATCTGACCAACCGCTTGTTGCGTAAATCGGAAGTGGCTGAAGTGATCGATACGGTTTACCGTTATTGCGGCCAAAAAGAGAGCGTTATTTTCTGTGATCAGATCATGACCCTTGGGTTCCGTGAAGCGTTCAAGGCTGGTATTTCGTTTGGTAAAGACGACATGATCATCCCCGACACCAAATGGTCTATCGTGGACGATACACGTAATCAGGTGAAAGAGTTCGAACAACAGTATCTGGACGGTTTGATCACCCAAGGTGAGAAGTACAATAAAGTTGTTGATACCTGGTCTAAGTGTTCCGACAAGGTTGCTGATGAAATGATGGGTGAAATGTCATCTGTCAAAGTTGGCGACGCGGGTGATGAGCTGGAACCGAACAGCGTTTACATGATGGCCCACTCTGGTGCGCGTGGTTCGCCCGCGCAGATGAAACAGCTGGGCGGTATGCGCGGCTTGATGGCAAAACCATCGGGCGAGATTATCGAAACGCCGATTATCTCTAACTTTAAAGAAGGTCTGACCGTGTTAGAGTACTTTAACTCGACCCACGGGGCCCGTAAGGGTTTGGCCGATACCGCGCTTAAAACTGCCAACTCCGGTTATCTGACACGTCGTTTGGTTGACGTGGCACAAGATTGTATCGTGCGTCAAAACGATTGCGGTACAGAACGTTCGATCACAGCACAAGCTGCCGTGAACGATGGTGAAATCGTTTCCAGCCTGTCAGAACGCCTGTTGGGCCGTGTCTTGGCAGAGGATGCTATCAAACCTGGCACGGATGAAGTTCTGTTTGAGGCAGATACTTTGATCGACGAACGTATGGCTGATGCAATAGAAGCCGCAGGTGTTGTTGCCTTGCAAATCCGTTCACCGCTGACATGTGATGCGGAAGACGGTATTTGTGCAATGTGTTACGGTCGCGACTTGGCCCGTGGTACAATTGTGAACCCTGGCGAAGCTGTCGGTATTATTGCGGCGCAATCAATTGGCGAACCGGGAACGCAGCTAACCATGCGGACATTCCACATTGGTGGTATTGCGCAAGGTGGTCAGCAATCATTCCAGGATGCCAGCCAAGACGGTAAAATCGAATTGCGTAACGCAACCCTGCTGCAGAACCGTGACAAGGAAGTTATTGTCATGGGACGTAGCACGGAGCTGGCCGTGATCGACGAAAACGGTGTGGAGCGTGCCAAGTACAAACTGATGTACGGTACACGCCTACTTGTCAAAGATGGTGCGAAAGTTGCACGCGGCGACAAGATGTTTGAATGGGATCCGTATACATTGCCGATTTTGGCAGAAAAAGCGGGTGTCGCGAAGTTCGTTGATCTTGTGTCCGGTCTGTCGATCAGGGATATGACGGATGATGCCACTGGTATCAGCCAGAAAATCGTATCCGACTGGCGTTCTGCACCAAAAGGCAGTGATCTGAAACCAGAGATTATTGTGATGGACCCGAAAACCGGCGAACCTGTTCGTCTGGACAATGGCAATCCTGAAATACACGCGATGTCTGTGGATGCGATTTTGTCTATCGAAGATGGGCAAATAGTTGAAGCCGGTGACGTTCTTGCGCGTATCCCGCGTGAAGGTGCGAAAACCAAAGACATCACAGGTGGTCTGCCGCGTGTGGCTGAGTTGTTTGAAGCCCGGCGTCCGAAAGATCACGCGATCATCGCTGAAATCGATGGTTACGTACGTTTTGGCAAGGACTACAAAAACAAACGTCGCATTGCGATCGAGTCTGTGGATGATGCAGAGGTCAAGGTTGAATACATGGTGCCTAAAGGTAAGCACATTCCGGTTCAGGAAGGTGACTTTATCCAAAAAGGTGAATACATCATGGATGGCAATCCGGCACCGCATGATATTCTGAACATCATGGGTATCGAAGCTTTGGCGGATTACATGATCGACGAAGTACAAGCGGTTTACCGTCTGCAGGGTGTGAAGATCAACGATAAGCATATCGAAGTGATCGTACGTCAAATGTTGCAGAAATGGGAAATCAGCGAGTCTGGTGGCACAACTCTGCTGAAAGGCGAACAGGTCGATAAGATAGAGTTTGATGAAGCTAATGAAAAGGCTATTGCAGGTGGGCGTGAGCCTGCCAAAGGTGGCCCGATCTTGCTTGGTATCACTAAAGCGTCATTGCAAACCCGTTCGTTTATCTCGGCGGCTTCATTCCAGGAAACCACACGGGTTCTGACGGATGCGGCGACGAAGGGTAAACGCGACAAACTGATCGGTCTGAAAGAGAACGTGATCGTTGGGCGTTTGATCCCTGCGGGTACTGGTGGTGCTACGCATCAGATTAAAAAGATTGCAGCCGAACGTGATGCTGTTGTCATCGAAGACAAACGTCAGGCAGCCGAAGCAGCGGCAGCACTTGCAGCACCTGTACAGGGTGACGACGGTTTCGACCCGAACAAAGTGTTCGAAGATGCTGGCGATGTCATGGGCGAAGATCTAGGTGTGGATCTTGGTTCTGGCGGAGATGGTACAGAGCAGCCAGCATAAACGCTGACATATAAATTTTTAGAAAAAGCCCCAGACGGGGCTTTTTTTATATGCATTCCCGCGGTTTTATAGATTCGATTTTGATCACATGTAACTTTCACGTTGTTTGTGGGATACGCTTTTGTCAAAACAAGTTGCATTTGAAAGTTGATCTGGTTTGTGGTCAATACGCTTAAATGGCAGTTAACTACGGTTTGCACTGTCACCCTGTTGACACCCCACTCGACTCGGACTATACGCGCGGAACCTGAGGTGCGAGTACGCTTGCATTTCATACAAGCCACAATCTGGCGGTCATGATCCGGAGCCTAGCTCTCGATCCTCTGGTATTTACCGCGGTAGTCCATCCACAATAGTGCGGACTGCCGTGTCGCGGTGTTTGATCGATAGATCATGCGCCTATTCGAGTTTGAAACAGGACATACGGGAGTTCCGAATGCCAACGATACAACAGCTGATCCGCAAACCGCGCCAGCCGAAAGTGAAGCACCAAAAATCCATGCACCTGCAGGCATGTCCGCAGAAGCGTGGCGTTTGCACGCGTGTTTATACAACAACACCAAAGAAACCCAACTCTGCGATGCGTAAAGTTGCCAAGGTTCGTCTAACGAACGGTTTTGAGGTGATTTCTTATATTCCGGGTGAAAGCCACAACTTGCAAGAACACTCTGTTGTTCTGATCCGTGGCGGTCGTGTAAAAGACCTTCCTGGTGTGCGCTATCACATTTTGCGCGGTGTACTTGATACACAAGGCGTAAAAGACCGTAAACAACGTCGTTCGAAATACGGCGCCAAGAAGCCGAAATAAGGGACAACAGATATGTCTAGACGCCATCGCGCTGAAAAACGTGAAATCCTGCCTGACGCCAAATATGGTGACAAGGTTCTTTCTAAATTTATGAACAACTTGATGCTGGACGGTAAAAAATCCATTGCGGAACGTATTGTTTACGGCGCGCTGGATCGTGTTGAAGACAAAACCAAACGCGCACCGGTTGAAGTGTTCCATGAAGCACTTGAAAACATCAAGCCGTCCGTCGAAGTACGTTCGCGCCGTGTTGGTGGTGCGACATATCAGGTTCCTGTTGAAGTGCGTGTTGAACGCCGTGAAGCATTGGCGATCCGCTGGTTGATCGGTGCATCACGCAAGCGCAACGAAAACACAATGGAAGAACGTCTTGCGGGCGAATTGATGGACGCCATCAACAGCCGCGGCACAGCCGTGAAGAAACGTGAAGACACCCACAAAATGGCCGATGCGAACAAAGCATTCAGCCATTATCGCTGGTAATTTAAGAAAAGGTTTAGTCAGATGGCACGCGAATATCCTCTGGAACGCTACCGTAACTTCGGGATTATGGCTCATATTGATGCAGGTAAAACAACCTGTACAGAGCGTATCCTGTATTACACAGGCAAGTCACATAACATCGGCGAAGTGCACGATGGTGCGGCGACTATGGACTGGATGGAGCAAGAGCAAGAGCGTGGTATTACCATTACTTCTGCTGCGACAACCACTTTTTGGGAACGCACAGAAGACGGCGAGACAGCTGAAACCGACAAACACCGTTTGAATATCATCGACACACCTGGCCACGTTGACTTCACGATTGAAGTTGAGCGGTCTTTGGCCGTTTTGGATGGCGCGGTTTGTTTGCTGGATGCCAACGCCGGTGTTGAGCCGCAAACAGAAACTGTTTGGCGTCAAGCTGATCGTTATAAAGTGCCACGTATTGTTTTTGTCAATAAAATGGACAAAACAGGCGCTGACTTTATGAACTGCGTTGAAATGATCCGCGAGCGCACTGGTGCGCGCGCTATGCCTATTCAAATCCCGATCGGTGCTGAAACCGAACTGGAAGGCATCGTTGATCTGATCACTCAAGAAGAGTGGGTCTATATTGGCGAGGATCTTGGCGCATCTTGGGAAAAACGCCCGATCCGCGACAGTCTTGCTGACGAATGCGAAACGCTGCGCGGTGAGATGATTGAAATGGCTGTCGAAATGGACGACGATGCTATGGAAGCTTATCTGGAAGGCAACGAGCCTGATGTGGCGACTTTGCGCGATCTAATCCGCAAAGGTACACTGGCAATGGAATTCGTGCCTGTACTGGCTGGTTCAGCGTTTAAGAACAAAGGTGTTCAACCTCTGCTGAACGCTGTGATCGACTTTTTGCCGTCCCCATTGGACGTTGTGGATTACATGGGCTTTAAGCCGGGTGATGAAACTGAAACACGTGACATTGCACGTCGTGCAGACGACAACATGGCTTTTTCCGGTCTTGCGTTTAAAATTATGAACGACCCTTTTGTGGGTACGCTTACTTTCACACGCCTCTATTCAGGTGTACTGAAAAAAGGCGACGGCATGATCAACTCTACCAAGGGTAAAAAAGAGCGTGTTGGCCGTATGATGATGATGCACTCAAGTGAACAGGTGCCTATCGAAGAAGCATTTGCCGGCGATATTATCGCGCTTGCAGGTTTAAAAGAAACTACAACCGGTGATACGCTTTGTGCGGTTAACGATCAGGTGGTTCTGGAAACAATGACGTTCCCCGATCCTGTGATCGAAATTGCTGTTGAGCCAAAAACCAAAGCTGACCAAGAAAAAATGTCAACGGGCCTTGCCCGTCTGGCAGCAGAAGATCCATCCTTCCGTGTTGAAACAGACTTTGAGTCTGGTCAGACAATCATGAAGGGCATGGGCGAATTGCACTTGGACATTCTAGTGGATCGTCTGAAGCGCGAGTTTAAGGTTGAAGCGAACATCGGTGCGCCACAGGTGGCATATCGTGAAACGATTTCACATGAAGCTGAAATTACCTACACCCACAAGAAACAATCCGGTGGGTCAGGTCAGTATGCTGAAGTGAAAATGGTCATTTTGCCGACAGAGCCGGGCGAAGGTTATTCATTCGAGTCTAAAATTGTTGGTGGATCTATTCCGAAAGAATACATCCCGGGCGTTGAAAAAGGTATCGAGTCTGTCATGGACAGCGGGCCGTTGGCCGGCTTCCCGGTTATCGATTTCAAAGTGGAATTGATCGACGGTAAATACCACGACGTTGACTCAAGTGTGATGGCATTTGAAATCGCAGGGCGCATGGGTATGCGTGATGGTCTGCGTAAAGCGGGTGCGAAAATGCTGGAACCGATCATGAAAGTCGAAGTTGTGACACCTGAAGAATACACAGGCGGCATTATCGGCGATCTGACTTCACGTCGCGGCATGGTTCAAGGCCAAGACACACGCGGTAACGCTATCGCAATCGATGCGCGCGTGCCACTGGCCAACATGTTTGGCTACATCAATACGTTGCGGTCCATGTCTTCGGGCCGTGCGAACTTTACTATGCAGTTCAGCCACTACGATTCTGTACCAAGTAATATATCCGAAGAAATCCAGGCGAAATTCGCCTGATCTGAAACCTAACAGGTCAGGCACTGCCGACCGAATACAAACCTAGGAGGCCCTAGTTATGGCAAAAGAAAAGTTTGAACGTAATAAACCACACGTCAACATCGGCACAATTGGCCACGTTGACCACGGTAAAACAACACTGACAGCTGCGATTACAAAGCAGTTTTCAGACACTTTCAAAGCGTATGATGAAATTGATGGCGCGCCGGAAGAAAAAGCACGTGGTATCACCATTTCAACAGCTCACGTTGAATATGAAACTGACACACGTCACTACGCCCACGTTGATTGCCCGGGCCACGCTGACTATGTGAAAAACATGATCACTGGTGCGGCACAAATGGATGGTGCGATCTTGGTTGTGAACGCAGCCGATGGTCCTATGCCTCAGACACGCGAGCACATCCTTTTGGGTCGCCAGGTTGGCATTCCTCACATGGTTGTTTTCATGAACAAAGTTGACCAAGTAGACGACGAAGAGTTGTTGGAACTGGTTGAAATGGAAATTCGTGAACTGTTGTCAGCATATGATTACCCGGGCGATGATATTCCTATCATTGCAGGTTCAGCACTGGCTGCACTGGAAGACCGTGACGATGCAATCGGCAAAGAAAAAATTGCTGAGCTGATGGCTGCTGTTGACGCGTATATCCCAACACCAGAGCGCGCTGTAGACAAACCGTTCTTGATGCCTATCGAGGATGTGTTCTCAATTTCCGGTCGTGGTACAGTTGTAACCGGCCGTATTGAGCGTGGCGTTGTTAATGTTGGTGAAGAACTAGAAATCATCGGCATTAAAGACACCAAGAAAACAACATGTACTGGTGTTGAAATGTTCCGCAAACTGCTTGATCGCGGTGAAGCTGGTGACAATGTTGGTGTTTTGTTGCGCGGTATCGACCGTGACGGCGTTGAGCGTGGCCAGGTTCTATGTAAACCAGGTTCAGTGAAACCACACACTAAGTTTGAAGCAGAAGTATATATTCTGACTAAAGACGAAGGTGGCCGTCACACGCCGTTCTTTGCTAACTACCGTCCACAGTTCTACTTCCGTACAACTGACGTGACAGGTACAGTTGAACTGCCAGCGGGTACAGAAATGGTGATGCCGGGTGATAACCTGAAATTCTCAGCTGAACTGATCTATCCAATTGCGATGGAAGAAGGTCTGCGCTTTGCGATCCGCGAAGGCGGCCGCACAGTTGGTTCAGGTGTTGTTTCTAAAATCATCGAATAATAATTAACCTTCGGGTTCGACGTA
>Ga0209344_10004116_pt1 | contig 13633 bp, 13 predicted proteins | sample Cruoilmetagenom6_FD_187293 | JGI IMG/M metagenome (GOLD analysis project Ga0209344, IMG submission 187293) | Oil polluted marine microbial communities from Coal Oil Point, Santa Barbara, California, USA - Santa Barbara Oil Seep Sample 6 (SPAdes)... | ecosystem: Environmental > Aquatic > Marine...
AGACCAAACACAAATTATAGGAAGTGTTATTTATATAGACAATTATGGGAATGTAATTACCAATATTAAACAATCGTTTTTTGAATCGGTTCAAAAAGGTCGAGATTTTGAAATTTCAGCAAGAAATCACAAATTCAAAAAAATATATTCAAAATATAGCGATATCGTTAATTTTGAAACTCCTATAGAAAAAAGAAACGACGAAGGAAGAGGCTTGGTTGTATTTAATTCATCTAAATATCTTGAAATTGCTATCTATAAGAGTAACAGTCTAACTTCTGGTAGTGCCTCTACCCTTATGGGCTTAGATTTAATGGATACTGTAACTGTTAACTTTCTAAAAAATTAAAATTACTTATGTTTGTACGAATAGTGAAAATGAGTTTTGATGAATTGCATATTGAAACCTTTCTTGAAAATTTTCATTTAAATAAAGAGCACATACGAAATTTTAAAGGTTGTTGTTTATTAGAATTGTATAGAGATAAAACAAATAGTAACATTTTTTTTACCTATAGCTACTGGAATTCTGAAGCAGATTTAGAAGTTTACAGACATTCTGAATTATTTAAAAATGTGTGGTGTAAAACTAAACCTCTTTTTAATGCCAAACCAGAAGCATGGAGTGTGGATAAAGTGGAATCATTAAAATAACGATTTTTTTGATTATCGATTGAAGATTTTTGAATTATTAAATTTAACATTTGAATTAAGAACATGTTTGCCATACTAAGAAAAGAAATAAATTCGTTTTTTGCATCGCCAATCGGTTATTTGGTTATTGCACTTTTTCTTTTATTAAATGGCTTAATTTTATGGCTCTTTAAAGGTGAATTTAATATTTTAAATAACGGTTTTGCAGATTTATCTTCATTTTTCTTATTAGCTCCTTGGGTTTTAATTTTCTTAATTCCTGCTGTAACTATGCGTAGTTTTAGCGATGAGAAAAAGCAAGGAACTCTCGAACTTTTACTTACCAAACCCATCTCTTTAATCCATATTGTTTTAGGGAAATATTTTGGAGCTTTCATCTTAATTCTTATTGCACTACTGCCAACACTATTATATGTTTATACTGTTCATCAATTAGGAAACCCTATAGGGAATTTGGATGTTGGTAACACTTTAGGTTCTTATTTTGGGTTACTTTTTTTAGTTGCTGCTTATACTGCTATTGGGCTTTTTACCTCGTCTTTATCCGATAATCAAATAGTTTCTTTTATAGCTGCTGTATTTATTTGTATTCTATTTTATATAGGTTTTGAAGGCATTGCTGATATGTTTTCCAGCATGTTTGTAGAACAATTAGGAATGAGCGCTCATTATAAAAGTATGAGTCGTGGTGTATTGGACACAACAGATATTATATACTTTTTAAGCATCACGATTTTTTTCATATTTCTAACAAGCAATCGCATAAAAAGTCAAGGTATTCAGAAAAAAGAAGGTACAATTTTAATTGGTCTTCTAATTGGTTTATTGATTTTAAATATTATTTCAAGTAATTTTTACAAACGCTTCGATTTAACTTCAGATAAACGATACACACTAAGTAAATCTGCTTTAAACATTATTAAAGAGGTAAATTCTCCTATCATCGTTGATGTTTTTCTAGAGGGAGAAGATTTTCCTTCGGAATTTAGACGTCTTCAGTTTGAAACCAGACAAATCCTAGAAGAATTTTCAGCATCAAACAAACAAGTTGTATTTAACTTTATCAATCCAATTGAAAGTGAAGCGAGCAGAGATATCAACATAAAACAACTTAATAATCGTGGTCTTACTCCTATGCAATTAAGCGTAGAAGAAAACGGAAAAAGTAGTCAAGCTGTTATTTTTCCTTGGGCTTTGGCTAGTTATAACGATGTGACTGTAAAGATTCCATTGGTAAAAAATAAAATTGGAGCATCGCAACAAGAATTAGTAAACCATTCGGTTCAGCATTTAGAATATGCATTTGCTGATGGTTTTAGCAAGCTTGTAAATCCTAGAAATAAAAAAATTGCCTTTCTAATTGGTAATGGCGAATTAAAAGGACGTTATATTGAAGATTTCCTTAAAACAATTTCAGAATACTACAACCTTGCTCCATTTACATTGGATAGTGTTGCTAACAATCCAAAAAAAACGCTTGAACAATTAAAAGGTTTCGATCTGATAGTTACAGCCAAGCCAACTCAAGCCTTTTCTGAAAACGAAAAATTTGTTTTAGACCAATATACCATGTCTGGAGGAAAGAGTCTTTGGCTTATAGATGCTGTTGCCATGGAAAAAGATAGTCTGTTTAATACTGGAAAAAGTGTTGCTATTGCTAGAGATTTAAATTTAACAGATTTCTTCTTTAAATATGGTATTCGAATCAATCCTGTGTTGGTAAACGACCTCTACTCTGCTCCTATAACATTAGCAATTGGTGAAGGAAGCGAATCTCGATTTCAACAGTTTCCATGGTTTTATTCACCTTTAGTGAATCCTGAAGGACAGCATCCAATAGTTAATAATTTGAATTTGGTGAAATTTGATTTTGCTAATCAGATAGACACTTTAAAGAACGATATTAAAAAAACGGTTTTACTTAAAAGTTCCATCCTTTCTAAAACTGATGGTACACCAAGGGAAATTAGTTTAGAAATGACTACTGAAGAACCAGATCCAAAACTTTATAATAAGCCTTATCAAAACTTGGCTGTTTTATTGGAAGGCGAATTTACTTCTGTATATAACAATCGTGTAAAACCATTTCCTATTTCTTCAGAGAAAAATAAAAGTACTCCAACCAAAATGATAGTTATAGCAGATGGAGATGTCATAAAAAATGAATTAGGAAAAAATGGTCCAATTGAACTAGGTTTCGACCGAAATTCAGGGCAACTTTATGGCAATAAAGAGTTTTTATTGAATGCTGTTAATTTCCTCCTTGATGACAATGGACTTATAAACATTCGTTCCAAAGAAGTAACTGTTGCTTTTTTAGATATGAAAAAAGTGGCAGCTCAAAAAACCAAATGGCAACTTATAAACATCCTACTACCACTAGTATTATTAGGCGTTTTTGGTTTTGTATTTAATTATATACGAAGAAAAAAATACAGCCGCTAAATGTTAATAAGTTTGTTTCCTTTATTAGTGGTTAAACAATATATTTGTAATAGTAATTAAACGAACATAAAACGTATTTAATATACATGAAATTTATAGTATCAAGTACCTATTTACTGAAGCAACTTCAAGTTCTTGGAGGCGTTATAAACAACTCGAACACCTTACCAATTTTAGATAATTTCTTATTTGAATTAAATAATTCTGAGCTTATTATTTCTGCTAGCGATTTAGAGACTACAATGTCTTCAAAATTAGTAGTAGAAAGCGATAATAGTGGAAATATTGCTGTTCCAGCACGTTTACTTTTAGAAACTTTAAAAACCTTTCCTGAACAACCATTAACTTTTGTTGTTGAAGAAAATAACACAATTGAAATAAGTTCTAATCATGGAAAATACGCTTTAGCTTATGCTGATGGAAACGAATTTCCTAAAGCAGTTTCTTTAGACGATGCAACTTCTACTACTATTACTGGAGATATTTTAGCAACTGCAATAAGCAAAACTATTTTTGCTGCAGGAAACGACGATTTACGTCCTGTAATGAGTGGCGTGTTTTTTCAATTTTCAACTGAAGGGTTAACGTTTGTAGCAACAGATGCTCATAAATTAGTTAAGTATTCAAGAGAAGATGTTAAAGCTGGTCAAACTACTGAATTCATTATGCCTAAAAAACCTTTAAATCTTTTAAAAGGAATTTTAGCTGCAAGTGATGAAGATGTAACTATTGAATACAACGATTCGAATGCAAAATTTACGTTTGAAAATACGGTTTTAATCTGTCGTTTAATCGATGGTAAATATCCTAACTACGAAGCTGTAATACCAAAAGAAAATCCGAATAGACTAGTAATTGACAGAACACAATTTTTAAACTCTGTACGTCGTGTTAGTATATTCTCTAACAAAACAACCCATCAAATACGCTTAAAGATTGCTGGAGCAGAATTAAATATTTCAGCAGAAGATATTGATTATAGTAACAAAGCTGAAGAGCGTTTAACTTGCGATTATCAAGGAGACGATATGCAAATTGGGTTTAACTCACGTTTCTTAACTGAAATGTTAAACAACCTAACTTCAGACGAAGTGCAACTTGAACTAAGCTTACCAAACAGAGCAGGAATATTAACTCCTGTGGATGGTTTAGACGAAGGTGAACAAGTTACTATGCTTGTTATGCCAGTAATGCTGAACAACTAATTTAATCTTGTAAGGCAAGAATTTTATTATTAAAAAACGCTCATCAATTGATGAGCGTTTTTAATTACCTTTATTTTAATATACTAACTAATAAAATTAAAAGATAAAGGATATACTGGCGATTCGCCATTGTTTGCTTTTATGGCATTAATTATTGGAAATATAAAAGAAATAACTCCTAAAACAATTAAGCCTATAATTCCCAATCCTAGTAATAGAATGGCTGGAATACAAATAATAGCATAGATAATTAAACTTAATTGAAAGTTTACAATACGCTTTCCTTGATCATCCATTTCTAGAACGTTATCTTTTTGAGTTACCCACAAAATTAATGGCACTATAAGTCCACCAAATCCTGTTATAAAAGTCAATAACTGACTTAAATGTGTAATTACTAATAATTGTCTGTCTGTTCTCATGATGGTAAAATTTAATTGATTGATGTACTAATAAGACGCATAAATCATGAAAATGTTACACATTTAGAATTCATTTAAAAAAATTTACTTTACAGAACAACTTGCTCCACCTTTTTTAACACCAAGTTTGATAAGAATCGTTTCCAACAAACACCACTTTGTAAAGGCAGATTGGATTAAATTAACACCAATAAATACTGTAAACCACATCCAATTTTGGTTCACATAAACAGTTAACACAACACTCAATAGTACCATGAAACCAACAATTACTCTAAAATACGTATTTAACATTTTAATAAATTTTAAGGTTATATAAATTTTTCAATTGGAACCACAATCGCTTTTATTGGATTGTTAGTTTCCAGATTATTATTAAATTCTTTTATTAATCTGAACAAGGCATCGATCTTCGAATCTTCTGTAAATGAGAAAAACAAACTAGATTCGTTACCTCCTTTCACACTTGGAAACCAGCTACTGGTCATTAACAAAGAAGCTGCACTCTTATATCCATCAATATCTGAGCTACTAAAGTTTTCTATTTTGGCATTTTTGAAGAGTTTTAAAACATCTTTTTGAAACTCTTCGACTGCTGTTACTATTACTAATTTCATAATTTCTTATTGTTTATATTTTCGTCACTTCGAGTGATTTCGAATACTTTCGAAATTGTATCGAGAACCAATTTACTTCTCGATACAATTTTTTTATTTTTCAAAAAAATCACTCGAAGTGACGGAACGTTATTTATAATTTTTCTTTTCTATCATATAATATACCAAAGGCACAACCAATAACGTCAATACGGTTGAAACAATAGTTCCACCCATTAACGAGATGGCTAAACCTTGGAAAATGGGATCAAATAAAATAACGAAGGCTCCAATTACAACCGTTCCTGCTGTTAATAGAATTGGTGTGGTTCTTACTGCTCCTGCTTCAATAGCTGCTTGTTTTAATGGTATTCCTTCAGCTGTTCTTAGATTGATAAAGTCAATAAGTAAAACCGAGTTTCTTACCATGATTCCTGCTAAAGCAATCATTCCAATAAATGAAGTTGCAGTAAAGAAAGCTCCCATAATCCAGTGACCTAGAATAATTCCTATTAAGGATAATGGTATGGCAACCATCATAACAATTGGGGCTTTAAAGTTCTGAAACCAGCCTACAATTAAGATATAGATTAATATAATAGCACCTAAAAAGGCAATTCCTAAATCTCTAAATACCTCTAACGTAATTTGCCATTCGCCATCCCATTTTACAGTATAATTATCTTCAAAATCTGGCTGCCCTAAATACATTTCGTTAATCTCATAACCTTGTGGCAACGGAATCTCTTTTAATTTCTCTTCCATTCCTAAAATAGCATAAGCAGGACTCTCTAACTCTCCAGCCATATCTGCCATAACATAAACCACACGTTTTTGGTTTTTACGATAAATGCTTTTTGCACTTGTAGTTTCATTAATAGAAACCAAATCTGCAATAGGAACTATGTTGCCTTGTTTCGATTTTACTTTTAATTGTGAGATATCGCTTATAGTAGATTTCTCTTTTTCATCTAATGTCAATACCAATCCAACCTGGCTACTTGCATCCTCGTCATACAAAGTGGTAATGGCTCTGTTAGATAATGCCATATTCATGGTATAAGCAATTTGTTGTGGTGCAACACCATAAAGCATCGCTTTTTCTTTATTGATTTCGAATTGATATTCTATTTGATCGTCTTCTACCATCCAATCAATATCCACTACATCATCTGTATTATGTAGAATATTTTGAATATGGCTGGCAATCTTTATTTGCTCTTCATAATCAGGACCATAAACTTCTGCCACAATAGTTGACAATACAGGAGGACCTGGTGGCACTTCAACCAACTTAACATTGGCATTGTATTTTGAAGCAATTTTTTGAATATCTGGACGCAACAATTTTGCAATATCATGACTTTGTAAAGAACGATCTTCTTTGGACAATAAATTCACCTGAATGTCTGCCATATTAGATCCTCCACGTAAATCGTAATGACGTACCAAACCGTTAAAAGTTATTGGAGCAGAAGTTCCCACATAATTTTGATAGTTCACCACTTCTGGACGTGTGGATAAATATTGTGAAATTTCTTGAGCCACAACGCCAGTTCGTTCTAACGTGGTGCCTTCAGGCATGTCAATCACGACTTGAAATTCGTTCTTATTATCGAAAGGCAACATTTTTACGGCAACCGAATTGGTAAAAAACAAGGCCATAGTTCCTAGTAGAATGACAAAAGTTCCTCCTAAAAACAACCAACGCTTTCCTCTGTTTTCTAGAAGTGGTCTTTCAAACTTGTTGTAAACTCTATATATAAAAGTTTCTTCTAATGGCTTTTCTACTTTTTCAACTTTTCTTTTCTTGTCTTTTTCTTTCAAGAAAATATACCCTAAATAAGGTGTAATGGTTAATGCGACGAATAAGGATAGAATCATGGCTATAGAAGCACCAATTGGCATTGGCGCCATATAAGGACCCATTAAACCTGATACAAAAGCCATAGGTAATACTGATGCAATTACTGTAAAGGTTGCCAAAATGGTAGGATTTCCAACTTCGTTAATAGCATATAATGCAGCTTGTTTAAATGGTAAGCGTTTCATTTTAAAATGCCTATGCATGTTTTCGGCAATAATAATAGAATCGTCCACCACAATACCTGTTACAAATACCAATGCGAATAAAGTAATTCGGTTAAGCGTATAATCCATCATATAATAGCTCAACAAGGTCAAGGCAAAGGTAATTGGAACTGATAAAAACACCACCAAACCACCTCGCCAGCCCATGGCCAACATCACCACAAATGTAACTGCAATGATAGAACCTATAAGGTGTAACAATAATTCAGACACTTTATGTGAAGCTGTTTCACCGTAATTTCTGGTAATTTCAACATGTACATCGTCTGGAATTAAACTGGTACGTAAATGATCTACTTTATCAATAATTACTTCAGCAATTTTCATGGCATCTGCACCTTTACGTTTGGCAACAGAAATGGTTACTGCAGGATATTCCGATTTATAATTTGAAGATTTTTCACTGCCTTGACCAAAACCTAAACTCACATAATTTTGTGGTACTTCTGGACCATCAATAATGTTTGCTACTTGCTTTAAATAGATAGGCTGATTTTGTTGCACACCAACTACCAAGTTTTCAACATCTGTAACCGATTCTAAAAACTTTCCAGTATTTACGAGGAATTCAGTATCACTTTTATCAAAACTTCCAGAACTCAATTGGCTATTATTCGCCTTTATCATTTCAGAAACAGATAAGAAGTCCAAACCAGCAGCAGCTAATTTATCTTTATCTAAAACCACACGCAATTGTCGGTCTCTACCTCCAATTTTATGTGTCATAGATACATCGTTTACTTTTTTAATTTCGTTTTCTAACTCTTCAGCCATCTGGCTTAATTGATAATCGTCGTAATTCTCACTCCACAAGGTTAAACCAAGCATGGGAACATCGTCAATAGCACGAGTTTTCACTAATGGAAAAGTAACACCTTGAGGCATTTGATCCATGTGTTTGTTAATTTCGTTGTATAATTTCACAAACGATCGTTCGATATCTTCACCTACATAAAACTGAACAATAACCATCCCTTGTTCCTTCATCGACGTTGAATACACATACTCAACACCTTTGATATTAGAAATTAATTTCTCTAAAGGTTTGATAACTCGAGATTCCACTTCGGTTGGGCTCGCTCCTGGATAACCAACAAAGATATCTGCCATTGGCACATCGATTTGTGGCTCTTCTTCACGTGGAATTAAAAATGAACTATAGACTCCAACAACCATAAATACAATCATTAAAAGCACTGTAAGCTTAGACTGTATAAAAATTTTTGCGATTTTACCTGCGATTCCTTCTTTCATAGTTTTTTTGATTATTGGATTGATACTTTAACTCCATTAAACAATTTTCCTTCTGCTGAAATGATGTATGCTTCATCTGAATTTAAACCAGATAATACTTCTACTTGATTTCCATAGGTTCTACCTATTCTTAACCAGCGTAGTAAGGCTGTGTTACTTTGGCTTACAGTGTAAACACCAGATAGTTGACCATTCGTTATTATGGCTTCTTTTGGTATTAATACCATCTCTGTTTTTGTTTGTTTTTCTATAGGAAATTGAACGGTTGTGAACATGCCTGATAAAATATTGACATCTGTTTTATCCACTGCTATTTTTACTAAATATTGTCCTCCAGTATTTTTTGCTGACGTACTAACTTCTGTGACTTTTCCTTTTATAGTTTGGTTGATGGATTTTACTAATACATCTACCGTTACACCATTTTTTATTTCAGAAATTTCTGTTTCAGGAACCATAGCAATCACTTCAAAATTCCCTGGAGCTTCAACAGAAATTAATGGCTGACCTGGATTTGCCATGTCTCCTTCTTTTACAGTTTTTGATGTAATAACACCTGCAAAAGGCGCAGTAATATTCGAGTAAGCAAATTGTGCATTTACTTCGTTTTTCATTTGTTTAGCAGCTTCTAAACGTGCTTTCGCCATTTCGAAATTGGCTGTTATATCATCCAACTCTTTTTGTGATGCACTATTATCTGCAAACAAATTTTTAAAACGATTATAGTCTTTTTGTGCATTATTAAAAGCAGCAGTTGCCTCTGTAATTCCTGCAGCTACTTGAGCTCTTTTAGCTTGTAAATCGGTATTATTGATGGATACCAACAATTGTCCTTTTTTTACTTTATCACCAACATTTACGTGTACTTTAGTGACATAACCCATCATTCTAGTGCTTAAATCTGCACTGTTTACAGATTGTATTTTGCCACTAACAGATAGGAATGGACTGTTATTGGCTTCAGACACTTGGCTTACTTGAACATTTATAGCTGGAGAATTATCTGCTACTGCTTCTTGGTCTTTGCTACCACAACTGGTTATAAATATTGATGCTATGGCTACAGTTAATATGTATATATACTTTTTCATTTTAAAAATTATCCTTTAGTTAAAAATTGTAAATAAGCTTGTGCGTAATTGTATTCGAATATGGTTTGATAATATTCTAATTGTTTTTGTGAATATTGAGTTTCAGCCAATAATAAATCGGTTGTTTTCTCTAAGCCTTCTCCATATCTGTTGGTTCTAATTCTCAAAGATTCTTCAGATTGTTCTAAAGCAAGTTTTGTTAAATTCAGTCTGTTTTCAGCATCTGTTAACATACGTTTTGCTTTATTTAATTCAAGTTGATTTTGAGATACATATTGCTCGTATTGCAACTTCGATTTTTCAAATTCGGCTTTACTTTTTTGAGATTTTCCAAATCGTTTGCTTCCATCCAAAATATTCCAACTTAATTGCGCTCCAAAAATGTAACCACTTGCATCAAATTGAAAGATCTGATCGTCATAAAGCTCATAGCTTCCAAAAGCATTAAGTCTTGGTAAAAAGGCCATGTTATCTGCTTTATTCATGGTTTCATAAGCATTTGATGCTAATTGCATGGCTTTGATATCTGAACGATTTTCTGAAATAGTTTCTGTTCCCATAATTCCAAACGTATTTACCGATAAACTATCTGAAGGTATGTAAATAACATCGTTGGTATCATTCATTAAAAAAGATAAGTAATTAGATGCATTTTCGACATTGCTTTTAGCAGATTGCAATTGATTTTTAACTTCGTTGACACGAACCTCGACAGATAACACATCTGCTCTTTGAAGATACCCTTGTTTAAAACTATTATCTGCTAATCTTTTATTTTCGTTAGCAGCCTCTAATGCTTTTTCTAACACATCAACACCTTTATAAGCTAATTGCAATTGCATGTATGCTTTTTCAACTTCAAATGCATAATAATCTGAAGTTCTCTCTATTTGCAATGCTTGAGCTTCCATTTTAGATTTTGCAGCTTTACGTTGATACATACCATCTACATTAATTAATGGTTGTTGAATTTCAATTCGGGTTGCAAAATTTTCTACTTGACTAGGATTGTTTAAAAGGTCTGGATTAAAATCGGAAGCAGTTAAAATTTCCTGATTCAATTTAGAACCAAAAGCCATTAACGGATTTGTTGTAGCCATTCCAGTATGCGATGCAGTAATGTTTGGTAAAAACACTGCTCTGGTCTGATTAAAATCGGCTTTAGCCTCGAAGTATTCCTGTTCAGAAATTTTTATAGATTGGTTTTCTTCTGAAACCTTAGCTAACACTTCTGCTTTTGTAATTGGCACCAATTGTTGCGCTTGGACTACAACCGAAGATATTAATAAACTAAATATGTAAATATGTTTTTTCATTAATTATAATATTTATTACTGCAAATTTAAGTTTAATAAACCTGTTGGAAAGTAACCTAAGTTACCAAAGAAAAATCACAGATAATAAACTTTAAAATGTTTCCCAATTAGGTTTTTAATAGCAAAACCATTAATCCATGTGAGCTAAATTCAAACCTTTCACTTTTATTTTCCCTTATAAATGTCTTAGTTTGTACCCAATTAAAAAGACTACTTTTATCTTAAATGGATTCATTAACTCAAATTGTTTTAGGAGCTGCAGTTGGAGAGGCTGTTCTTGGAAGGAAAGTTGGCAACAAAGCCATACTTTATGGAGCAATTGCAGGTACTATTCCAGATTTAGACATATTTTCTTCTTATTTTACTGATACCGTTTCAGCATTAGAAATACATAGAGGGTTTACGCATTCTATCTTTTTTTCTGTCTTGTTAGCACCTATTTTTGGTTGGATTGTATCTAAGTATGAAACTTATAAAAATTTTAAAGGTTGGGCTTGGTTATTTTTCTGGGCCTTTATAACACATTCTGTTTTAGATGCACATACCACTTGGGGAACACAATTATTTTGGCCAATGGATTATAGGCTTGCTTTTAAAACCATTTTTGTAATAGACCCACTTTACACCTTCCCTTTTATGATGTTTTTAATATTGACTGCATTTCAAAAACGTAATGCTCCAAAAAGACGATTTTATAATAATATGGGTCTTATAGTTAGTAGCAGTTACTTGTTATTAACCTTCGGATTAAAAGGTTTGGCTTATAATCAATTTGAAAAAGCTTTGAAAGATCAAGGATTAGACTATACACAAATTGAAACAAAACCTTCACCATTAAATACCATATTATGGTCTGCTAATGTAGATACCAAAGACCATTATCTTATTGGTTATTATTCATTTTTTGATGAAAAACCTATTCATTTTGAAGCTTATCCAAAAAATCATGAGTTGTTGGGAGATTTAATTCATGAAGAAAATGTGCAACGAATGATTCATATTTCTAAAGGCTGGTATAGTATTACTAAAAAAGAAGACCATTTATTTTATAACGATTTACGCTTTGGCTTATTAAGTTTAACACCCAATGCTCAAAATTTTGTATTTCAATATGAAATAAAAGCAGATGATTTTGGCAAAATAATATTTACAGAAACGGTAAAGAATCGTGAGGATGCCAAACAGCTTTTAAGTGATCTATGGATACGAGTGAAAGGGAATTAAAATTCTGATATATTTAAAACGTGACTCTTATTCTTCAGTGTCTTCTTCTTTTTTTCCACTCATCATAAAATTAATAAGTATTCCAACTAAGGTAACACATACTAGTGCGAAAATAGCAATCATAATAACACCATTATTCCAATTTGCTAAAGCTAGGTTTTGAAAAATCATAATCGAGGAGTTTTTAATTGTTTTTAATTAACTGTAAAAATATTAGATATAAGTAATATTAAATATGACTTTAGTCAGTAAATATAACATACTTTAAAATTATAACAAAAAGGCGCTTTTATTTCTAAGAGCGCCTTTTCAAACCAACCAAAAATCACTGGCATAAGATTGCCAGTTTTCTTTAAAAACCAAATTATTATTTGGTTCAATATTATTTAATTACTCCTATTTATTATTTTTATTAAATCTTCTTTTTGTACAACACCAGATTGTCTCCAAAGTTGTTTTCCTTGTTTAAACAACAATAATGTTGGCACACCTCTTACCTGATATTTTGCAGCCAGAGGTTGATTTTTATCCACATCTATTTTTAAAATAGAAACGGCTTCGCCTAAACTGTCCTTAACGTCTTTAAGAATTGGCGACATCATTTTACAAGGACCACACCATTCGGCATAAAAATCAATAAGTACAGGTTTATCTTGATTTATTATTTCTGAAAATTTACTCATCTTTTTCTTTATTAAAATTTACTCGCCAAATACCTCTTACTTCATTTACATCGTATCCAATGGCCATATCTTTTGGATATAAAACCTTTATGGTTTTATAAGCTTCTGTATCCAACTCTTTATTTGGTGAACCATGGCATTGCAAACACATGGAGTTAGTCGTAATTGGATAATAAAAGTTTACAATATCTTCATTTTCTTCTAAAATAGGTTTTGGTTCTCGTCCACTTGCTATTACTTTTTTATAGGTTTCTATATGTTGTAATTCTATTGAATTAGCCTGATTTTCTGGATTCCTAGGTTTATCTGAAACACGTTTAATATTTGCATTATAAACTACAGACATACTATCTGTTAAAGGATAGGCTTTTATATTACAAAATTCAACTGCAGCTAAGGTGCCTTTTTTCTGAATAGTTCCCATTAAATTTTTCCCTAATACAGCTTTGGTACCTAATGCATATTTTAAGCCTTGTTCTTCATAGGTTAAATCTTGATCTTCAACTGATGTCTGCTTATTTTGCATACCTTTTCCCTTCCCCATACCTTTGCCTTTGCCTTTTTTCATACTTCTCTCTTCATTAAAATGATCTTCAAACCATTCTGGTTGCTCAATATCATTATCAAACATATAATCTGCTATTTGTTAAAT
>Ga0209344_10004117_pt1 | contig 13633 bp, 14 predicted proteins | sample Cruoilmetagenom6_FD_187293 | JGI IMG/M metagenome (GOLD analysis project Ga0209344, IMG submission 187293) | Oil polluted marine microbial communities from Coal Oil Point, Santa Barbara, California, USA - Santa Barbara Oil Seep Sample 6 (SPAdes)... | ecosystem: Environmental > Aquatic > Marine...
CTAGCTCTCCAACTTCTTACTCAGCACAATGCTAGTGGTGGTGCGGGTAACGCCTTTGATGTTGCGGATATCATCTAGTGCGTGGTCTAGGTTCTCCGACGTGTCGCTTTCTGCTACCGCGATCAGGTCAAACTCACCAGAGATTGTGTATAGCGCGGTAACGCGGTCATTTTTGCGGCACTGGGCAACAATTTGGTCTTGTGCTTTTGGTTCAATTTTCATCATGACATGGGCGGTCAGTTGCCGTGCTGTAAAAGCAGGGTCGAGCTTTACCGTATAGCCCGCGATCACGCCGCGCTCTTCTAGCCTAGTGATGCGGTCCTGCACCGTGGTGCGAGACAGGTTCATCTTACGGGCCAGCGCACTGGTGCTGAGCCGTGCGTTTTTTTGTAATGCCTTCAGTAAAAACTTGTCCTTATCGTCGAGTTGAACGCGCATGAAAAATGCTCCTTTTATCCAAAATAACGGTCAATTCGTTAATTCAACGGGACTTTAACACAAAATTGCCCATATTGAACCTTTTTTCTGACGGAAATATTAGAGATAAGTACATATGTTAAGGCCTCGGGTCTTCGACAGCGAATATTTGCGCTTAAGCGCACGCACTATCTGGTCGATAAAACGACCAAAAGGGGGATCAGAAATGATCACGGTTGATAGTTGAAGCTATCAGCCAAGGGGAGGGTCCGCCACATATTGTAGGCGGCACAGTTGGAGTAAAACTGATGAAAAAAGACGTTCTTTTAATGGGTGCTGGTAAAATTGGTGAGATGATCGCCGTTATGCTTGCGGCCTCTGGTGATTATCATGTGACAGTCGCTGACCGCGACGAAACGGCGCTAGCACGTATGCCAAAGCATGACGGCATTAGCACGCGTGTGGTGGATGCACTGAACCCTGAACAAATGGACGGCGCTGCTGCGGGTAAATTTGCTGTGCTTATGGCTTGCGGGCATGTGATGACCCACGTTATTGCGCCTGCCGCTAAAAAAGCGGGTGCGCATTATTTTGATCTGACCGAAGATGTGAAATCTACACGCCTTGTTAAAGAGCTAGCGGAAGACGCTGACACAGCGTTTGTACCGCAGTGTGGTTTGGCACCAGGTTTCATCACGATCGCCGCTTATGACTTGGCGAAAAAGTTTGATGACCTTAAAGATGTGCATATGCGCGTTGGGGCTTTGCCGCTATTTCCGTCTAATGCGCTTAAGTATAACCTGACATGGTCCACCGACGGCATGATCAACGAATTTTGTCAGCCCTGTGAAGCCATCGTAGCTGGCAGCCTTACTGAAGTGCCACCACTAGAAGAGCTAGAGCATATCACCATTGATGGCCTTGAATATGAAGCGATGAACACATCAGGCGGGCTTGGCACGCTGTGTGAAACGCTTGCGGGTAAGGTGCAAAACCTAAACTACCGCACCATTCGCTACCCCGGTCACCGCGACCTTCTCAAAATGTTGTTGCATGATCTGCGCCTTATTGAGCGCCAAGACCTGCTCCGTGAAATTTTTGAGCATGCTTTGCCTGCCACCGAGCAAGACGTGGTGCTGATTTTCGTGACCGTGTCTGGCATGAAAGACGGTCGCTATGTGCAAGAAAGCTACTCCCACAAGGTATATGCCCGTGAGATAGAAGGCCGTGTTCGCACCGCCATTCAGATCACCACTGCGGCGGGCATCTGTGGGATGCTAGACTTGGTAGCAGAAGGCAAACTGCCACAAAAAGGATTTGTAAAACAAGAGGATACGGACTTTAATGATTTCATAGAAAATCGTTTTGGTCGGGCATATGCCATGAATGCGGCTGATCATGCCCCTGATAAACAAGCAGCAGAATAAGATAAAGCTGCGTTATGCGTTATAGGGAATTTTTTTAGTGTCTACACGCGAGACAGATCAGCAGGCAACTGCTGCTACCGCCTTGGTAGCGGGCCTAGTGGCTCACGGTGCGACCCATGCGTTTGGGGTGCCCGGTGAGAGCTATTTAGCTGTGCTCGACGCGCTTTATGACGTGCAAGACACACTTCCTTTTATTACATGCAGGCATGAGGCTGCGGCCGCTAACATGGCAGAGGCCCACGGCAAGCTTACGGGCAGACCGGGCATTTGTTTTGTCACCCGCGGCCCCGGCGCCACCCACGCTAGTATAGGCGTTCACACAGCCTATCAAGACAGCACACCGATGATATTGTTTATCGGCCAAGTGGCACGGCACATGCGCGGCAAAGAAGCTTTTCAAGAAATGGATTATCATGCCTTTTTTGGCTCTACGGCAAAATGGGTTGTTGAAGTTGATGACGCCGCTGACATGAGCTCTGTTGTGGCTAAAGCATACCACACTGCTATTTCAGGGCGCCCTGGCCCTGTTGTTGTATCGCTACCTGAAGATATGTTGGTTGATGCTTGCACGGATACCGTAACAGCACCGTACAGTGCAGACATTGCAGCACCTAGTGATAGCGAAATAGTTTCCTTAGGGGGAATGCTGGACCGCGCCGCTCGCCCATTAATAATGGCGGGCGGCAGCGGCTGGTCGAAGAGGGCAGTGGCAGAGCTAGAAGCTTTTTCTGCTGAGAACAATATACCTGTTTGTGTCAGTTTCCGCTGTCAGGACCGCTTTGATAACACACATCCAAACTATGTGGGTGATATGGGTATTGGGGCCAACCCAAAACTGATTAAACGTATGCAAGAGGCAGACCTTTTATTAGTGCTGGGGCCAAGGCTTGGCGAAATGACCACCGATGGATACACAAGGCTGACCAGCGAGATGACAGCAAAAACAATGGTGCATGTGCATCAAGGCGCTGAAGAGCTGGGTCGCGTTTACGAGGCTGCACTGAGTATTAATGCCAGCCCTGTGACTATGATGGCAGCCCTTAAAGCCATGTCGATAGCCAAGTCTGACGCTTGGGCGGAGTATGCTGCTGCTGCCAGAGCAGACTATACGGTGTGGAACACGCCGCTTGAAATGGCAGGCGATGTGCAGCTAGGTGCGATTTATGACTATTTGAACGACACACTAGGCGAGGACGCAGTGCTTACAAACGGGGCAGGCAACTATGCAGGTTGGTTACACCGTTTTTACCGCTACACAACTTTTCCAAGCCAATTAGCGCCCACATGCGGGGCCATGGGCTACGGTGTGCCAGCAGCAATTGCTGCTAAAATCACTAATCCAAACCGCGAGGTTGTGTGCTTTGCTGGTGATGGTTGCTTCATGATGAGCAGCAATGAACTAGCAACTGCCGTGCAGTATGATGCGAATGTTATTTTCTTGGTGTTCAACAATAGTATATTGGGCACCATACGTATGCACCAGGAGCGAGATTATCCTGAGCGTGTGTCAGGCACTGAGCTTAAGAACCCAGATTTTGTTGCTTACGCCGAAAGCTTTGGCGCTTTTGCAGCGCGCGTGACGAACACAGACGAGTTTGCAGTTGCTTTTGAGGCCGCTCGCGGCGCAAATAAGCCTGCAGTGATAGAAATTATGGTTGAGACAGATGTGCTCAGCCCAACGACAACGATTAGCGCATTACGCGGTAAGTAAAGGGACTATTATGGTAAATATAGATCAAATTTTAGCAGACCTCGCAATGGACGCGGCAAGCCTGCAGGGCGGTAGCCTCAAGATTAACAGCCCTGTTGATGGCAGCCAAATTGCAGCACTCGAAGAGGACAGCAAAAAAAGCACCGATGCGAAAATTGCAGCTGCGGACGACGCCTTTAAAGCTTGGCGCTCAGTGCCAGCACCGCGTCGCGGAGAGCTTGTGCGTTTGTTGGGTGAAGAGCTGCGTGCTAATAAAGAAGCGCTATCAGCCCTTGTAACTGCTGAGTGCGGTAAAATTATTGAAGAAGGTCGCGGCGAAGTACAAGAGATGATTGATATCTGCGATTTTGCAGTGGGTCTTTCGCGTCAGCTATACGGTCTTACAATTGTCTCTGAGCGCCCAGGTCATCACATGCGCGAATTTTGGCAGCCGCTGGGTGTTGTTGGTGTGATCTCCGCTTTTAACTTCCCTGTTGCCGTATGGGCATGGAACTCAGCGCTCGCGCTTGTTTGCGGCGACGCAGTTGTTTGGAAACCATCCGAGAAAACGCCTTTGACAGCCCTTGCTTGTCAAAAAATTCTAGAGCGTGCGATTGAACGGTTCGGCGATGACGCGCCGGAGGGTTTGAGCAGCGTGCTCGTGGGTGGTCGCGAAGTGGGTGAGCAGATGGTAGATGACGAGCGTGTTGCACTGGTTTCAGCTACTGGTAGCACCGCCATGGGCCGCGCAGTTGGTCCGCGTGTGGCAAAACGCTTTGGCAAAAGCTTGCTTGAGCTAGGCGGCAACAACGCAATTATTGTGGCACCGTCCGCTGACCTTAGTCTTGTGCTGCCCGCTACCGTGTTTGGTGCGGTTGGCACTGCTGGGCAGCGCTGTACCTCTACACGTCGCCTTCTTGTGCATGAAAGCCTATATGACGATGTGGTAGCACGCCTTAAAAAAGCTTACGCCAGTATTCGTATTGGTAACCCGCTGGAAGCTGGTAATCTTGTTGGCCCGCTTATTGACGAAGACAGCTTTGACGGCATGGAAAAAGCCCTTAAGGCTGCCGTAAAAGAAGGTGGCACTGTAACGGGTGGTGGACGCGCGTTAGAAGACGAATTTCCAGGTGGCTATTACGTTAATCCAGCCATCGTAGAAATGCCTGAACAGACCCTGTCTGTGGTGGAGGAAACCTTTGCGCCCATCCTTTATGTGATGAAATATACTGATTTTGATGAAGCGCTCGCCATTCAAAACGATGTGCCTCAAGGTTTGTCTTCTTCGATTTTCACACTAGATGTTAGAGAAGCGGAGAAATTTATTTCCAGCGCTGGCTCTGATTGTGGCATTGCCAACGTTAATATCGGTACCTCGGGGGCTGAAATTGGTGGGGCCTTCGGCGGCGAGAAAGAAACAGGCGGCGGACGCGAAAGCGGTTCCGACGCATGGAAGGCTTATATGAGACGACAAACTTGTACAGTGAACTACAGCAATGATCTACCGCTTGCACAGGGCATAACGTTTGATCTGTAAACAAGTTACTTTTTTCCCTGAACTGGGTGGGGCTTCGGCCCCGCCCTTTTTTTTCGCAATTTCAGAAAAATTAGTTCATTCATTTTACATTCAGTTTCACCGTCGTATGGTGTAAGCATGGTCAACAACCACATTCGAAGGAAAGAACAATGCGCACCATAGTAAAGGGAACCTTAATTGCGTGCTTGAGCCTGTTAGCTACTGTGTCACTCGCGGCAGATGACGACGATGTTAAGAAAGCTAAAAAAGCACTAAAACCTGTTGCAGAGTATGAGCAAATGAAGCGCTATAAGGCCACAGGCAAGGTTGTTCATGATATTTCTCTTAGCCGAGTGGACCGCACACGTGTATTGGACGACAACACTATTTTGTTCATTATGCATGGCAAAAAAGCCTATGTGAACCGCATGAAGTACAAATGTCACGGCCTTAAGCGTGAAGATCGCTTTAGCTATGAAACGCATGCTGGACGCCTTACCAGCTTAGACACCATTTCTGTTTTAGATAGCTTTGGGCGCCGCTGGGCCAGCTGTGGTTTGGATGATTTTGTCGAGTATAAGCGTATTCCAAAACCCAAAAAAGGTAGCTAAAATCGCTGACCTTTCACTAACAAACGTATAAATGGCCTCTTTTGGGGCCATTTTTTTATCAAACACTCACATTTTCTCCATCCATCGCAGGGATGATGCATTTTGCCGCTTAGTCAGATTATTTTTCACGGGGCTTGCTAAAATGGTGTCATGACACGCGAGACAGACAAAATAATAAAAGACCAATTTTCAGTTGGCACCAAGGATGATGCACTCCATACTACCTCATCGGGTGGGATGGAAGGCGCTGCTGACCTTCCCGCCATTGAAGTTGAAGGGCAGGGGGCAGTACCGTACATGGAGCCAACTAAAAAAAGATCAAGTAAAGCCTTTTGGGTTTTGCAAACTGTCGGTTGGACGGGTTATGTGCCGCTGCGTTTGTTCGGGTCTTTCACGTTGGGTGCTTCCCTTGAGGAATCTTTTGTTAACAGTGTAACCGCTGCGGTCATTGGCTTCTGCCTCACGCTGTTGATGCGCCGCGTTTTCCACGGTTTGAAGGGCAAAGAGTTGCCTGTGGTCATCACTGTGGCCTCGCTGCTTTCTATCGTGCTTGGTCTTACCTTCTCCGCGCTAGAGATAATTATCTCAGGGCGGCAACTTGAAGACCTGATCCAAATGTTCGGTAACGCTACCTTCGAGACAACCGTCTTGTTCGCATGGTCCACACTGTACTTTGGCTTCCATTATTACAACGACCTGCAGCGTCAGCGCCAAAAGGCTTTGAAGGCGACAGCCCTAGCCCAGCAAGCGCAATTGACCATGTTGCGCTATCAGCTAAACCCACATTTTTTGTTTAATACCCTCAACGCTATCTCTACTCTGGTGTTGGAAAGTGATGGTAAAAACGCCAACCGCATGATTACGAAACTTAGTGCTTTTTTGCGCTATACGCTGGTCAATCAACCAACACAAAAGGTTAGCTTAGAGCAAGAACTAAAGGCGCTCGGTTTGTACCTTGAGATTGAAAAGGTGCGTTTTGAGACCCGCCTTAACATCGTTTATGAAATAAGCGAAGAGGCCAAAGAGGCGCTGATCCCAAGCTTGATCTTGCAGCCGCATATTGAGAACGCGGTTAAATATGCCATTGCGCCATCAGAAACTGGTGGTACGCTTAAGATCATTGGGCGCATCGATGGTAGGCATTTGGTGATGTCGGTGGAAGACGACGGACCTGGTATGGACGACCCTGATAAACCTATTTCAAAGTCTTCCTCTGGCGTGGGAATTGTAAACACCCGCGACAGACTCTATCAAATTTATGGCAGTAAACACGCCTTTCTAATTCAAAATATTGAGCCGGTGGGGCTTAGAGTTTGGATGAAAATACCATTCGAAAAAGAAACTGATGACAGCGATACTCTAAAAAAAGAAGGATAAGTGAGTATGACAAAAATTAAAACATTACTAGTGGACGATGAGCCGCTCGCAATTAGAGGCTTAAGTATTCGCCTCGGTGCGTTCGAGGATGTTGATATCATCGGCACCTGCTCTAACGGCCGTGAAGCCGTAAAGGCCATCCGCGAAAAGAAACCTGATTTGGTGTTTCTTGATATTCAAATGCCAGGCTTTGATGGCTTTTCGGTGCTGCGCTCTTTGGTCGGTGAGGCGGAGCTTCCGCTTGTGGTTTTTGTCACCGCCTTTGACGAATATGCGCTTGATGCCTTTAAGTCACACGCGCTGGATTATCTGTTGAAACCCGTTGAAGAAGAGCGACTAGCCGAAGCGGTACATAGGGTGCGCGAAAGCATGTCCCAGCGCACAGCGGTGGAGCAAAACGCACGGTTGGTATCACTCCTAGGAGATATGGATGATCCACCCAAGGAAGCACTTACCGCTATCTTGGAAGATCAGGTCAGCAAAACAGATGATCAACGCTATGACCATCAGCTGCGCATTAAAGACCGTGGTCACATCACCATCGTTAGTATCAGTGACATCGATTATGTCGACGCAGCGGGTGACTATATGTGCATCCATACTGGTGAGAAAACACACATCCTGCGTGAGACCATGAAAACCATGGAAGCGCGTCTTGATCCACGCATTTTCCAGCGTATTCATAGATCATCAATTGTGAACCTTGATAAGGTGCGTGAAGTGCGCCCTCACTCAAACGGTGAATGTTTCTTGCTGCTGGAAAGCGGTGAGGAGCTTAAGGTATCTCGCTCCTACAAAGATGTGGTTGGACGCTTTTTATAGATTAATTCGCTAACCTACTCAGCGTCGACCCATGTGACATGGCCCATTTTTCGGCCTTCGCGAGGCTCGCTTTTACCATAGTGGTGATAGTGGGCTTTGGGGTCTTTTAAATACTGCTCAACATCATTGATGTCTTCGCCAAGCAAGTTTTTCATCCGCACAGTACCGATGTTGCGTGGGTCGCCCAGTGGCAGGCCACAAATAGCGCGAACATGTTGCTCAAATTGGCTGGTGCGTGCGCCTTCTATGGACCAATGACCCGAGTTATGCACGCGCGGGGCAAATTCGTTGACGATAACCTCGCCGCTGTCTTCAATAATAAACATCTCAACGGTGATCACGCCGATATAGTCGAGCGCATCAGCCAGCTTTGCGCCCATGATGCGGGCCGTGTCCTCGATGACGCCGTCAATGTTAGCGGGCACGGTGGTCACGTCTAAAATATGGTTGGTGTGGACATTCTCCGCAATCGGATACGCCGCAACGCTGCCTTGTGGGTTGCGCGCGACAATAGCTGACACCTCTTTGTTGAAGGGCACGAAGCCTTCGAGTATAGCTGGGGCGCCGCCCATGGCTGCGTGGGCCTCTTCAATGTCGCTTTGTGAGCGGATAATCGCTTGGCCCTTACCGTCGTAACCAAAGCAGCGGGTTTTCGCCACGGCGGGCATGCCGATCTCTGCAACGGCTAACTCTAGCTCTTCAAGGCTTTCAAATGCCTTAAAGGGTGCTACTGCAAGCCCGTGATCGCTTAAGAATGTTTTTTCCACCAGACGGTCCTGCGCGGTGGCGAGGGCCGTGGCACCGGGGCGCAGCAGCGCATGTTCGCCGATCACTTCAGCAGTTTTGGCGGGCACGTTTTCAAATTCGTAGGTAACAACATCAACGGACTTGGCGAAGGCTTCTAACGCTGCTTCGTCTTCGTAGGCTGCAACCGTGTAACTGTCGGCCACCTGAAAGGCGGGACTGTTGGCCTCGGGGCAATAGATATGACATTTATAACCAAGCGGCGCAGCGGCGAGGGCGATCATGCGGCCTAACTGCCCGCCGCCCAAGATACCAATAGTGCTACCTGGTTTGATCATGTCCATGAGTGCGTTGTCCCTTAAGCGTCGTCGGTTGGTACGTCAGCGATAGACGCTGTTTGCGCAGCGCGGAAATCATCTAACGCGGCGGCAACAACCTCGCTTTGTAGTGCGATAACACTGGCGGATAAGATGCCTGCGTTTTTAGCACCCGCTTTGCCGATGGCGAGGGTGCCAACAGGGATACCACCCGGCATTTGCACGATGGAGAGCAAGCTATCTTGACCAGAGAGCGCCTTGCTCTCGATGGGTACACCAAAGACAGGTAGCGGGGTCATGGCTGCTGCCATGCCCGGCAAGTGTGCAGCACCGCCAGCGCCCGCGATGATAACTTGCAAGCCGCGGCCTTTGGCGGACTTAGCATACTCATACAAACGGTCAGGGGTGCGGTGGGCGGATACAATGCGGGTTTCATATGAAACGCCTAGGCTGTCCAGCACGTCAGCGGCGTGTTTCATGGTGGGCCAGTCACTTTGGCTGCCCATGATAATGCCAACTTGTGGGTTTTGTTCGGTCATAGCGCGTGGCTCCTAAAAAACAAAAGGCTGACGAATAAACATCGTCAGCGGAGCGCCTTATTATAGGAAAGTTCACAAAAAGGTGCAAGCATTATTCATATCAAGAGTTTAGGCGATGATATCAGGCGATAATATCAGGAATCAACATGTCTTCCAAGATGCGGATTTGGTCTTTGATGGAGAGCTTGTGTTTTTTCAACCGCTGGACTTTTAATTGGTCAAAACCAGTACCGCCTGCGAGCACGACAATCGCATCCTCTAGGTCCGCATGTTGTTGTAAAAGCTCACGGATTTTCTCTTCAATCACGTCATGGTCAATAGCCGCTCTATCATCCATTTTTATTGTTCCCCATGTCTTGCTCACTAGACGCATCGTGAAAATACTATACCATAAAAATAGGCTCAAGGAAAAGGGAAGCTGGGTGAGTACACAGTGAGTATTGAAAACGAGTTTTGGGATTACGGCGTTGAGGCCTTCACAGGTAGCAAGGTGGGTGAGACCTGCATTGCGCTGCAAGACGCCCACGGCACCGATAGCAATGTGATCCTGCTGTGCCTGTGGCGGCGCTTTAAGGGGCCAGAGGCGGCGTGGAACGCGGTGTTTGAACTGGCGGAAACATGGCAACGAGACGTGCTAAGGCCGATGCGAAATGTGCGCCGCACGGTCAAAGCCATGAACGCCCCACAGCTTTACGCCGATATCAAAAAAACTGAACTAAAGACGGAACGCGAGCAACAAGACGCGCTGATCGCCTGTTTTACGGAGCAGGGCGGGGAGCTTGTGGAGCAGGGCGAGGGCGATGATATGTTAGGGGTTTATTTAACTCGGTGTGGTGTTGAGGATGTGAAAATGCAAATATCTTGTGTTAAGGTTTAGCACAAACGCTGCTACCAAGTAACATTACAACGAATAACATTAAATCGCATTGATTTACTTATGTTTAAGAGCTATATTTTATATCGAGTTACATTAAAATTACATTAAGAAAGATTTTCCATGCCAGCAATCGATTTAGATGAAATGCTTATTCGTTTATCAGGGCTTCCTGCGGAGACTGAATGGGTGGAATTTAAGGTGAATAATGCTGATCCAAGAAAAATCGGTGAGTATTGTTCTGCGCTTGCTAATTCAGCATTGCTGGCTGATAAAAATTCTGGGTATTTAGTTTTTGGTGTAGAAAATGAAGGCCATAACCTTATGGGTACAAATGTTACTTTGCAAAATTTGAAGCAAGGTAATGAAGATTTTCAGAATTGGTTGCATAATAGGTTAGAACCACAAATTCACATTGAATTTTTTGAACATGAATTTGATTCAAAAAACTTCTTAATTCTTAAAATTAATCCGACTTACTTAAGTCCTGTCAGCTTTAACAAAGAAGCATATATTCGCGTAGGGTCATCTGTTCGCAACCTAAACTCAGAGCAACAAAAAGCACAAGCACTTTGGCAAAAATGTAGTGCGGCTACATTTGAGCAATCGATAGCAAGGCAAGGATTGAGTGCTGAGGAGACGATATCGCTTTTAGATATAGAATCCTATTATCGACAATTAGATATCCCTTATGAAAAGGATGAGGCGCTTGTTATTGATAGGCTTCTCGAAGAGAAAATGATTCAACAAGAAATTGATGGCACTTATAGTATCAAGAACCTCGGTGCAATTTTACTTGCGAAAAAGTTATCGGAGTTTCCTTCTGTTGCGCGACGTTCGGTGCGGATTATTAAATATGAAGGGAAAGGGCGCATCCATGCTAATGACGACCGAGAGGGAAATCTGGGTTATGTAAGTGGTTTTGCTGGCATGCTAGCCTATATTAACAGATCGTTACCATCGCGTGAAGTTATAGAGGGTGCTACAAGAGAAATTGTATATCAGTACCCTGTAGTTGCCTTACGTGAATTTATTGCCAACGCGATTATTCATCAAGACTTTTCTGTTAAAGGCTCAGGGCCCCTTGTAGAAATATTTAGTGACAGAGTGGAAATTTCTAATCCTGGAAAGCCATTAATGGATGTAATGCGTTTAATGGATAATCCGCCCATTTCAAGGAATGAAAGTTTAGCGCGCTTTATGCGTCGTTGTAATCTTTGCGAGGAGCGGGGGAGTGGCATAGACAGGGCGGTTTTTCTTATAGAAAAAGCAGAACTCCCAGCCCCAAGCTTCCATGTGACAGACACTCATATGAGGGTTACTTTATGGGGGCCGAAAGCATTTGCTGATTTAACTATCGAGGAGAGGCAATGGGCATGTTATTGGCACTGTTGTCTTTGCCACTTAGAGGGAAATATTATGACAAACGGTTCTATTCGCGAGCGGCTCGGAATCTCAAAACGTAATTACCCTCAGGCGTCTCAGGTAATTTCTGATACAAAAGCTAGGGGGTGGATAAAAGACTTTGATCCAGATAATAAAGCCCCTCGATATGCTAAGTATGTACCATTTTGGGCTTAAGTTGTTTTTAACGTAACTGTAGGTGGCCCAATGTTTGTAACCATATGATTATATTGATGTTTTAATGTAACCGTTAGAGTAACATCAGGTTAAAAGCAATATTGCTAATGATACTTCGCTATGCTGGGTGGGAATATAATAAGTGGTGGGGTGATCAAAGCGCTAGTTTAACTAATCACCCAAGTCTTCGCCCCAGCGCTTAGCTGCTTCGCATTCAATATCAAACAGGTCCAAACTTCGTGCGACGGTCTGCTGGACCATTTCATTTAGGTCTTTGGGTTTAGCGTAGTGCGCTGGCACAGGCGGAGCGATGACCGCGCCGATCTCTGTGAGGCTCGCCATTGTACGCAAGTGGCCCAAATGCAGTGGTGTTTCCCGCACCATCAACACCAACCGACGACGCTCTTTTAGCACCACATCGGCAGCGCGGCTTAGCAGGTTGCTGGTGATGCCTGTGTTGATCTCACCCATGGTTTTAATGGAGCAGGGGGCCACCAACATGCCAGCGGTTACAAACGACCCGCTTGCCACAGCCGCGCCAATGTCTTTGGGATTATAGCTGACGTCCGCCAGTGCTTTCACATCGCTTGCGCTCATGTCGCTCTCGTGTTTGAGGGTGCGCTCAGCGGCTTTTGACATGACCAAATGGGTCTCAACATCGCTGTCAGCTAGCAATTTTAGCGCCTCAATACCGTATGCTACGCCAGATGCGCCGCTTATGCCGATGATCAGCCTAGTTGTTTTGCGAGTCGTGTTCATAAGTGTTTACCGTGTCATGTTAAACCATGTGTCTAAGTGTCAGAAGATACAGCAATCTATCGCACCGACAAGTCTTTCTCGTGACAAGGCCTCAGATTTATGGTGAAGTATAGCTATCTGTTAAACATAAGGAGTAGGGAATGAATATTGAGTCTCATGTCGATCAACTTGAAACGAAACACCAAGATATTGAGAAAGTCATAGCCCAAGAGCTACTGCGACCAGCCCCGGACACGGTGAGAATTACCAAGCTGAAACGTAAGAAGCTCCAGATAAAAGAAGAACTATCGAGGCTAAGCCATTAGCTAAGTCAACATAAAACAGAAAAAAAGCGCGTAGGAAAAATCCTCGCGCTTTTTATCTGTCTGATCGAGATTTTAATTTCGCAGGACTACTCAGTAGCAGGAATATCTCTAGTAGCGTCTAGCTGTTCAGCCAGTGTGGCTGTTGCCGCTGCTTTCTCTGGGTTTTCTTTCGCAAGCTTTTCAGCTGCTTTTTGCACCACAGCATCTAGTTCAAGCTGTTTACATAGGCCAAGCGCCACAGGGTCTTTTGGCGTGATGTTGGTCATGTTCCAGTGGGTACGATCACGGATTTTCGTGATGGTATTTTTGGTCGTACCAATGAGGCGAGAGATTTGTGGGTCTTTCACTTCAGGGTGATAGCGCACAAGCCATGCAATGGCGTCTGGCTTGTCAGAGCGCCTAGATACTGGCGTATAGCGCGGACCTTTGGTGCGCGGTGTTACAAGCACTGCGTCCACGTTAATCACAAGGTCAGCGGCTGGGTCTGCTACACAGCGGTCAATCTCGTCTTGGCTCAGCTGGCCGTTTGCTGTTGGGTCTTGGCCCACCATGTGCACAGCAACGGTACCGTCTGCTATGCCTTGCACTTCAAGCTCATGCAGGTTGCAAAAGTTGCCGACCTGCTTAAATGTCAAACCTGTGTTATCCACGAGC
>Ga0209344_10004118_pt1 | contig 13632 bp, 11 predicted proteins | sample Cruoilmetagenom6_FD_187293 | JGI IMG/M metagenome (GOLD analysis project Ga0209344, IMG submission 187293) | Oil polluted marine microbial communities from Coal Oil Point, Santa Barbara, California, USA - Santa Barbara Oil Seep Sample 6 (SPAdes)... | ecosystem: Environmental > Aquatic > Marine...
CGAGATATTCTGGAAAAAACATGACAAAAGTGCATTTGACCACGTCGACAAGATTCTGGCTTGGGGTAAAAACGATGCGCAACTTTGGCCAAACTATGGTATTTCGCGTCTCGAAGATGTGGCGATTGTGGGAAATCCACGGTTTGACCTTTTGCGCCCCGAACTGGCGAGTTTTTACGCCTCTGATATTGAACAACTGCACCACCGGTTTGGGCGCTACGTATTACTCAATACCAACTTTCCCACAGTCAACAACCTGACCCCGCAGGGCGGTGGAGTGCGTATGGCAAAGTGGGCGATGGATAGCGAGGGGCAGCACCTGAATGACCGTTTTCTCGACTTCAAACGCAAGATGTTCGAGGAGGAACTTAGCCTTGTGGCCCCTTTGGCAAAAGCGATTGCCCCGCTTTCTTTGGTGGTGCGTCCTCATCCAAACGAGGACCATGGACCTTGGCAGCGCGCTGCCCGTGGCGCGCCCAATGTTCATGTCGCGTTTGAAGGTAACGTCGTGCCCTGGTTGGTCGGTGCCGAGGCTTTAGTTCACAACAATTGCACAACGGGTATCGAGGCGGTTGCGGCCGGAAAGCCGGTATTGAATTTCGTTCCCTTCGAGTCTGAATTCATCAATCCACTCTTCCAGGTATTCGGCACGGATTGCAGCGACGTCGAAGGCCTGGCGGCAGCGATCAACACAGAGTCACAGGCGCATAGTGGGACCAACCGGAAACGGCTACGCGCCTATGTTGCAAGCGTGGACGGCCCCCTGTCGAGCGAGCGCATTGCGCGGTTAATCGCATCGGGGTCGGCCGACCTGACACCGAGCTCTGGTCCGGGTCGACCTCGGCGCGTGCTCGCCGCGGCCGGCATCGAATTGAAACGTCAACTACGGTTGCTATCGTATCAGGTGAAGTCACGCGGTCGCGACAAGCGTCGATTTCTGGCAACGCACTACCCGGACACAACGCTCGCCAGTTTGGACTACGAACAATTAAGTTATAGCAAGCAGCAATTGGAACTGATGATGCGTCAGTTTCCGCCACTGGACCATGCGGTGTTGGATGAGCGCCTGACGCGTCTCGCGTCAGCCTTGGGTATAGGCACTCCTTGCCGGACAAAAAAATTGCGTGCAGGATTGGTCGAAGTCGTTTGATATCCAGCCAATAAATCCGGATCTTAGGAAGAATACCCAAAGGCCTTGAAGTCTTCCGCATAAAGCGTCGCAACGTGACCTGCGGTTTGCGCATCGTAGTAGTCCCGCCAACTGTCCAACCGCTGGAACCGTGACGGCAACATCCGCGCGCGCAAACTTCGGCCAAGTCGTTGCAACCTTTTCGGCTTTCCTTCGATGTCGGGCTGCGGCTTGAAACCGGTTGTGTTGCGCCGCGGCAGAACTGTGCACTTTACTCCGACAACCTTCGCCACGCGTGCAAATTCGGTATCAAGTATTTCAAAACGCAGCACATCGTTCACAAGCACCTTGCCGCGTAAATCGCATAGGAATTCAACTTGTGACCGGACGAACCAACGCGCCGGTGTACAGGGTGCGGCGGCAAGTGTTGGTGCAAGCCACGCCGTAACCCAATCGCGAAACACCATGTTCGGACCCAAATGTCGGTAAAGCGAAACCACGCGAGGAAATGGGTTGCGCACGACGGCAAAGCGATGGAATTCATCCCATTCCACAGACGTCATATAGCCAAGCGCGACATATTCGTCGGCCGTCAAATGAGCCAACCGCGGCGGACCCTTGGCAGAATCGTTGTTAGGGCGCAGCAGCAGGGGCGAACGCTCGTCCCAAGCCAATCCAAGATCGTCAAGGAAGGCCTGCTCAACGCTCTGACCCGCGGCCTTTGGCACATGAACGAAAACGGTTTTATGACTGCGTGATATCATTTTTGGTCACTCACCCGGGGTCCAGGATGGGTCATATCCCAAAACTTGGAAATCAGTCTCAAACAAACGACGTACAATTTGAGCGCCGTCGGCGTCGTAGAACTGGTGCAACAGATCATTGGCTTCGGTGCGATGAGCGCGCCCGCGCTTGAACGCCCCAGAGCTGTGCATATGGTCGGCGTCAATGCCCAAGCGCTCAAAAAAGCTTGCAAGCTCTTTCTCCAGCCTCTCGAACCGAATGACATCTGTGTAGTGATCGAGCGGAAGAATCAGCTGCTTTGTCTGCAGGTCCCAATGGGGATTTACACCCATCCCGCCGCTGTCGAGCCAACGAATAAATCGGGAAAAACCATCGGGTGTAGCCCCCAACTGGCCTACATCGGCACGAAATCTGGGTGAGTTGACTTTATTGAGGAAGGCAGAAAGCGTGCGCGAAAACGGGTCACGGACCACAACCATACGCGGCATCTCTGGCAGCTCTGCCATGTGCCGAACAGGCCAGTCGCCTAAATGCGGCACACTCTTGCGCGACCGGATATCCCCGCGCATGCATCCGGTTTCCAACCAATGAACGAAGATAATCACTGAAGAGTTTGCGTTCTTTTGCACCCGATTGTAAAGAAAACCGCTGCGACGAGCCACGGCAACCCGGTCCATTGCATTCAAATTTAACACGCGACAATCGAACACGTCTTTCAATGTAGCTTGCCTTTTGCGAATACCAATCCGCCGTCGCCAAGCACGAACTGGCTTCGAATGGATGATACGCCCTCGCAAAGCGGGCCCCTTCAAAGCTGGCCACGCGCGGCAAGAAAATCCGCCCAGACGAAGTCTTCTTCTGTATCGATATTTGCAAGCGGGCGCTCGATCACGACTGCGCCGGCTTTTGCGCCCTTAATGCTTCGTTGCCCTTCCAGGCATTCCCGTGTGATCGCATAGGCAACACCATTGCGGTGATAAACCGGGGTTAACTGCTGGCGTGCGATGACGCCCGCACCAGCCGCGTCAAAGTAGTCAAAGGTTCCGTCCGGGGCGAGCGTCAGTTGTTTGAGCGGATGCCCCTTGCTGTCGGTCTCGCTTAGTGTCCAAACCGCGTCAAACTCACCCTCGACCAAGGTCTGCAGGGTTCGGCGCACATCTTCTGCCCGCCGCCCGGGCGAAGTGGGCTGTAGCATCAACACAATGTCGTAGGTAACACCGTCGCGCTCTTCCATTTCTGAAAGGGCGTGATGCAGGACATCCCAATCCCCAATCCGATCACCCGATAGCGTTTCAGGTCGGCGAAAGGGCGCGGAAAGACCAGCGTTTTGGGCCGCATCCGCAATGCCGTCATGGTCCGTTGAGACAACAGAGCGATCAATCTCGGTCACCTCGGCGGCCACCATCCCCGCGCGCGCCACAAGAGGAATGCCACCAATTTCGCGCAGGTTCTTCAAGGCAACGCCCTTTGACCCGCCGCGCGCAGGCACTACCGTCAGAACGCGAAGCCCCGCGATCATTTCGAAGCACTAGGTTGCAGGCGCACCGGCCAACCGGCATCGGCGCGCAGAAAATGCGCGTCGTTCAGGTGTGTGGCCTGCGCGTCGCTTTCGCCGTCACCAATGAGTGTGGCCGTGCGTGCGCCAAAGCGCGTAATCCGGTCTGCCAGCGTATCGGGCTTGTTTGCGGGAAATCCGCGCATATCCGACAGCCACCTTTCCCAACCCCGCGTCTGAAGCGTGCCGACCAATTCTGAATACACCGTCATTGACAACACGCAAGCGACCCCTTGTTGAGCTGCCCCGGCCAGAGCATCCTCGGCAATTCCACCGCAGGTGCCTGCTGAACGCACTGAGCGACGGCAGTGCCGCAGGCGGCGGCCTGTTCGAGCGTCGGGTCATTTGCTAGGGTGGCCATGCGTGGGATGACCTCATGGCGCGAAGCGTCGAGCCATTGTAACAGAACCACCTCCACTACGCCCGAGCGCGCATTTGGGAAAACTTCGAAAAAGGTGGCACGCTTTTTTGCAGCCGTCTCTGGGGGCGTACCGTCAAAGTCAAACACCCAAAGATCAACCACGTGACCTCCCGTTAAAGAATGTTGCCCAGTTTTTCATCTTTGTCTTTCGGTCCTCGTTCAACATCCGGTCTATGGCCGGGTCCTCATAGAAGCTGTCGTTGACGATGGCGGTCGAGGAAATTTCCTCGAAAACGCAACCCTCAAGCGTGTGAAACTTGTGCCATTCGCCGGGAGCGACCAGCAACGTATCCCCTGGCATGAGCTTGTGCGGGCGCCCATCCTTGACGATCTCGACTTCTCCGGCCAGCAGTTGGAAAGTTTCCTCTTTCTGCTTGTGGAAGTGGTAGGGGTGTTTCTGCCGCGGCAGTTGCACGACCAGCTTCTTGGCGTAGTCACGGTTGACGCATGTGATCAGTACGGCCCCGTATTCGCGAAACCGCGCCAGCCCGTAGTGGTGCGAGATTTCAATCTCTGCATCCTCGTTGATGTAGATACCGGCGATGTTCAACATACCGCGCACCTGCAACATGATCTGGAAGATCGTATCACTAGAGTCGCCAGCAAAAATTACGTCCTCGGTTAGCGGCGCATTCGCCGCATAGTTCTTCGATGCAACCATCCCCGGGCGGAATTTCCCTGAATTAAGCTGACCTTCCTGAAACGGAATTGCGAAGAACACATCTTCGGCTCCGATCTTGTCGCCGGCTTTCACAGCACACCGCAGGAAGGTGCCGCGCTTGAGATCTCGCAGCGTTTGGCGCTCGTCAAGAGCAGCGGGGGCGCGTTCGGGCGAACCGATCATACCGCGGGCGGCGTTAAAACTGGCAAGCCAGCGGCCGAGCTGCGCGGGCGAGGACGAATAAGCGTTCAGTCCGTAGGTTTCGGTCGGCACGCCCACATGTCGCTCGAAAAGACTTGCGCCTAGTGCGTAGGCGATTTGAACGGCGCTCAGATTATCCTGATCCTCATGTGTCGACCAGCCAATCGGCACATCTCTGAACCGCTCTTTCAGCTGGCGCACTTGGTCAAGTTCCAGCTTTTCATCGGGCGTAGGATATTGCGCAACGCAATGCATCAGCGCGAAGTCCGCGCGCTCGGACTGAAGGTAGTTGACCAACCAGTCGATTTCGCCCAGCGCCAATCCAGCTGTCGACACGACGATAGGTTTATTAACCCGCGCCGCTTTTTGTATCAACGGCCGGTCGTCCGCCGAACAAGACGCAATTTTGATGATATCAAGATCCATGTCGCAGATCACGTCGACCGACGCTTCGTCGAACGGCGTAGACATCGTCAACAACCCGCACTCTCGCACGATCCCGGCGAGCGCCCGAAACTGCTCCATCTCGAGACGAGTCTCGCTGAAGCGCTTGATATATTTCAGGTCTGTCCGATCTTTGAAATCGGGATGGATGAAGACGTCGAGCTGGCGGAACTGGAATTTGAGGGCAGCCTTGACGCCCGCCTCGTTCGCGACCGCCGCAACCTCGCGAATAACCCGTTCGGCGTGGGCCATGTCGCCCATGTGATTATTGGCGAGGTCAAAAATGAATAGGTTCTTAAAGTCAAAGCCCTTGGCCATGCCACCGTCCATTATGTAAGCGCTGCGGGAACATAGCCGCGCGACCAATCAATAGAAACACGCCGACCCTCCGCATCAGATTTGAATATGGCCGCAATGACGACCTGCGTCTCTAACCCGCGCATCAGTGCTACTGGCGACTCTTGGACATCGCCGTCCAGCACAGCACCGAGGTGGTCTATCACCGCTATGAAATCGTCGGCGCGGGTCTTTTTGATCGGGACCTCATCCGTCTCGCGCCCCAGGCCGCCGCTGACAACAAGGTCCTCACCCGTTTTCGCGCCCACCTGCCACTCGATGAACCCTTCTTCGCCCTGCAGCCGCGCCGACTTTTCGGTCGGTCGAGTTACCACGTCCTGAATTACGTCTCCAATCAAGCCATTTTCGGTTTTGAGGGTCACGAACGCAGAACGGTCAAAAGCGACCCCGCCTGAACGCACCCAATCAAGCCTTGCAGAAACCTCGGTCACGCGCCCCTGCCCCGCGACATGTGCGAAGTGCTGCCAGATGTTCAACGCATGGCTATGCTCGCCCATGGCGCCACCGCCACGCTCGGCAAAGCCAAGATAGGAATCTATTGGCCCGGCCAGCCAAGAATGCGCGTCAAAAATTCCCTGCCAGTGTTCACGGGTGCGGGTCGAGATCGTCTGCAATTGACCCAGGCGACCATCGCGGATCAAGGTATCTGTGCAGACTGTATTCGCGCCCAGACAGTGATTGTAGCCCACAGCCGCAAAAACCCCCTGCTTAGTGCAACGTTCGGCTAGTGCCTGACATCCATAGAGGTCAGGTCCGGACAGCGGCTTTTCAATGACCAATGCCCGTGGTGGGACTCGGTCCAGAGCCTCGTTGGCAAGCGCAATATGTGTATCGGGGGGGGTACCGATATAGACGACATCCGCAAATTCGTTCGCAGCGTCGCCAGCAAGTTTCAACGAAATAGCCTTGTCCCAAGCGCCGTAGCGCTCCGGATATATTTCTTCACGGGTGCGACGCAAGGCAGCGACATCTATGTCGGTGACGGTCACTTGCCAATCCCGTTTGCGCGCAGCATGCGCAATATGGTTGCCTATCGAACCCGCGCCCACGATCCGTATCTTTTTGCGCATTTGAACTCCGCGAACTGTCACTGTTTCTCCATACGATGGGGCGGACACTGTGTCCATGATTTACAGCGGTCATTCAAAACAGACGGAGCGTCTGCGGCCAGTTGCGGAAGTTCAACCTTGTGGTTGGCGGGAATTTACGCTCACATGCAAAATGTGACATTCCCAGCCGCGCCACGCCCAAGTCAGGATGCGCCCATGACGCCGTTCTTCAAGGATATCCAGAATTCGATTGCAGCCTATGGCGGTATGTTCAACGCCCACCTGCACCTTGATCGCGCGGGAACCTACCACGCCACGGTCGACATTTTTCGCCAACAAGGCGTGGACGATGGCACGGCATTGCCGCTTTCGGGAAAGCACGCAATCATCCCGGCGATCCATGCAAGCGATTGCTATAATCCGGCTGAGCTGTACGACCGTGTGGATGGTTACGTGAAGGACATGATTTCTTGCGGCACAACCCGCGCCGACACTGTGGTTGATACGACGACAGATCGGGTAGGGCTTAGCGCGCTCGAAGTTTTCACCCGGCTCAGGGCCGACAATTCGTCTAAGATTGATCTGCGTATTGGTGCGTACTCTCCAGTGGGTTTTCGCGATGACGAACCCGATCGCTGGGCCCTGTTGGAGGAAGCTGCTGAGTTGGCCGATTTCGTCGGTCTTTTGCCCGAACGAGACGACATCGCCGACTACCCCGAGCACATCGGGTTTGAGGAATCCTGTCGGCGCGGCATCGGGCTGGCGCATCGACTGGGAAAGACGATCCACATACATTCTGATCAGGCGAACCACTTCAATGAAGACGGCAGCGAAGTAATCGCGCAAATTGTGCGCGACATGGGGCTGCGTTCGGACCCCGTTCACGAACCTTTCGTGTGGTTGGTCCATGTCATTTCGCCGTCAGCCTATGACGAACAGCGCTTTGCCAATCTGGCGGGAGAGCTTGCAATGCTAAACATTGGCGTCATTTGCTGCCCTGCGGCAGCATTATCCATGCGTCAGTGTCGTCAGCTCTATTCGCCGACCCATAATTCGATCGCGAGGGTTCTGGATCTTGTCGTCGCAGGCGTCCAAGTGCGCATTGGGTCCGACAATGTCTGCGACATCACCTCGCCCATGGGCACTCCGAACCTCATGGACGAAGTTCGCGTTCTGGCTGACGCCATGCGTTATTACGACGTCGATTTCCTGGCGCGGATCGCTGCGGGCAAGCCGATTGATGCCGATGGACTTGACAGGCTGCGCGCTCATCTCGCTAAAGACAAAGAGTTCGCGGAAAAGATAGTTGGCCGGATTGAGAGCGGAAGCCACCCACTTACACCCCGAGCATAGACTCCAAGTCAATCGAACCAGCTTGCAAATAATGTCTGAAGTGATCCCGCCCTTTTTGCTGAGTTCAGGACATTGTGCGATGTAAACTGCCCATGAAAATCATGCCGGGCTTCTGGAAACAGGTTCAAGATCTGCTGCGCGCAGCCGATATCGCGTTCGTTTCTTGCGTTGGAAATAACGATTTCTGTTGTGTTGGGGATAGATTTCACAGCGAGATCGCTGAGTGTGCGCTCTAGCTCTGCATGGATTGATGGCGAAGGCGGGCTCGCGGCGACCGCGCGTTCCCACCCAAAGGCCAAGGCCGTGTGGATTGCCGCCAGCCCGCCGCCGCTGGTACCCAAAGCAATCCGCCGTGCATAACCATTCGTGGTGGCAAATTCTTCAAGCCATGCCCCTAAGTTTTTCACGTTGTTGCCCATATTGGGCAACCCATTCGCGAACAAATTTCTTGTCATGTCACGTAGCAACAAAAGGTCGAAGCGGGCCGGGTTAAGGTGCAACAGAAATTGATATGTCGGCAACTGCAACCGCATAAGGTTACCCGTAAACCCAACGATGAGCGTTTTCTCCCGAACAGGGACCGACCCCTCGGCGAAATGCACGGCGGCCGTGTTTAAATTCTTACGTGACCATCCGATCGCCGGTTTCCCTGCCCCATCAATTTCTTTAATGACCTTGCCTGCATCTTGGCGGAACCGGAGTTTCATCAGATACCGAAGCGGGCCTGGCAAATCCTGGCAAACCACAGTCGAGTTGGCGCCCTGCAAGGCCGAGCGGATTGTTGCAGGTGTCTCGTAGACTATTAGTCCTTCAAAGGCTGCTTTCAGGTCTGCTTTGTTGCGTGCGGTCCGCAAAGCCGTCGCGAAGGCGTCCGCCCCATGCAGATCCTCTGTACCGATGCTGGTTTGCGCAAACGCGCGCTCTGCTGTGGCCTCGACGTCGCCGCTGTCGCTCTTGGACAGACGATAACCTGCGTCTGACAGGGCCATCGCCGCTTGGGCGACAGAGTTGAAATTCGAAACAAAATCATCTGGTACTGACCGGCCAAGGACTGTCTCCATGGCCAGACAGATGCGCAGCGCCGAGAGCGAGTCCCCCCCCAAAGCCGTGAAGTCGTGATGGATACCCACCGTGGGAAGAGCCAACTCACGTGACCACAAGCCGACAAGGAAACCCTCCATTTCATCGCGCGGTTCCTCGTTTTTTGTGACAGGCTCGACCTGGGCCAGGGCACTTTGACTGAGCGCCATGCGATCCAATTTTCCGACCGGGTTGCGGGGAAGTTCAGGCATGATTGATATCCGGCCCGGAATTTTATTCGCAGCCAGTAGATTTGAAAGAAATGTTCGCAGCTCCGCTGCATCGGCTCCGCTGTCCGCCGTCAGGCTGACTGCAGCTGCGATATCCTCACCAAGCGTCGGGTGCGCCAGGCCGAACACTGCCGCCTCATGTACAAAAGGATGGCGCGAAAGTGCCTCTTCTACCTCGGACGGCATGATCTTGTAGCCGCCTCGGTTAATTTGTTCCTTCGCACGACCAGTAAGAAAAAGATCGCCTTCGGAATCAAGATAACCATTGTCACCGGTCAAGAACCAGCCATCGCGGAAGGCTGCATGGTTCGCTTCGGGATTGTTCTCGTATCCTAGAAAGACGTTTTCGCCTTTTATTGCGATCTCGCCTGGTTGTCCTGCGTCGAGCACTTTCATAGCCGGGCCAAACACAGACAGTTCCGGGCCGCATGGACGCCCGACCGAGCCGGGTTTGTCCGCTTCAGGCGAAAGCCCCGTCGAGGTAATGAGCGGACTTGCTTCGGTCATACCCAAAGTGCGGATCACGGGCACGCCGAAAAGATCGGATACCTGGTTTTGCAGCTTCGGTGTCAGAGCGGCCGCGACACTTCGAATGAACCGCAGCGATGATCTGCGCGGCGCCAACGCGTGACGCTGTGCATGTTGAACCAATGCGCCGAGTGTGGTGGGAACCCCTTGGAACCAGGTCGGCTGGAACTTTTCAAGTAGTTCAAAAAAAAGCGCCTCGTTGAATCCACGCGTTACAAGCAGCGCGCTACCGGCCAGTAACGGCGCAAGCAAAAGGTCCACAAGCCCGCCGATGTGGAATTGTTGCCACATCACGAGACAGCGGTCCTGCGGTTCGAGCGCCACGGACCTCACCACATCCGAAGCCGAGCAACACACATTGCGGTGGCTCAGCGGCACGATCTTTGGCACCCCGGTCGAACCCGATGTCATCAGCACCAACGCGATGTCTTGCGGAGCAGGCGCAGGCACCGCCCCCCCTTCGCTGACTCCGACGATTTTCCCGTCCGGGGTCAGACGCAACAAAGGGAGACCCATGACCGTTGCAACCGCCGCCGCCGGCCCTTCGTCATTCTTCGACACAACAAGGGCGCTGATCCGCGTCTGGGAAAAATAGCGCTTGAACTCGGCCGCCGTCAACGCGGGATTGAACGGCGTGCATTCCCCCGCGATGGCGCCAGCGAGCAGTGTAACGGAAAGGTCAGGACCGTTCGGTAGCACAATCCCAATACGGGGTCGCCGACCAGTTGAAGGCACTGTTTTAGCCAATTGCGCCGCAAGCATTGAAACCTTTTCGGACAGCGCACGGTAGGATAACACCACCCCGTCCTCGCTGATCAGCGCCGCGGAATCTGGTACCAATCGTGCACTCTGCGCAATTAAATCCGCAACTGTACGGACCCCGGCATTTGTCGCTGGCGTATTATCCAATCCGGTGTTCCTTGGCATTTTCGTCAGACGGGTGCAGGCTACAGGGGCCAGCATTTTTGTGCCAGAGAGGCTTTCAAGAAATTTCAAGGTTGGGTTGCAAAAAACAACGGTATCCCAATGGCCTTACGGAGTGCCGTAGCATCGCGCAGCGCGATAAGCGCCCAGATCTCTTTAGGTTCGATCAGAATCTCATTCGCGACAGGCGTACTATCTATGCGGTATCCCGCCCGTTGCAACGGCTCCCGCAAGTCAGAATTGTAGAATATGATCATTGCAACGTCAGGTGGCTCGGGCAACGTGACGGCATAGTCCAGACGCGCAAAATCCCTCAATTCGACGCCAATTCGATCTATCAGCTGGGCGTGTTTGTGCACAATCAAGACACGGTCTGCTGGATCAAGCTGAGCAATCCGCGCTGCTGCAACTTGGCCTTCGGTCGGAAAAAGCACAGCGTGTGCTATCGGCAACTTGGCCAATTCAACGCCCGGAAAGAACAATGCGACAGCTGCGATACCTGCCAAGAGCGGCCGCGCCGCCAAAGCACGCCAGAGCAAAGGAAGACCTACGATCGCAACCATCACCCCCGCAATGCCCCATCCCACCGCGCCAAACAGTAGACCGATCAACGATCCAAGCAAAACAATCACCGCCAACAGTGGCAACAAGATACGCATTGCACGTCTCAGACCATTGGCAAGAGCATCCACCGGTAGCAACGACGCATAGGCTGCGGACAAAGCCATCAAAGCCGGAGCCGCAGGCAATGCATATCGTCCGTATACCTGACGCGAGAAAGCGAAGATCACGATATTGAGGACAATCCAGAGCGACAAAAAAACTATGGCGGCTTCGCGCAATCTCCGTTTATTCACATCCCGCCCGGCGGCGATGCGGGCGATGGCCAATGCTAACAATCCGGGTAGAGAGAGAATAAAAAGACTGCGTGAGGTCTTGCTAATCCCGGCCAAAACTGCCCGCCAATCGAATTTGACCTTCCCGGTAACCTGATCGCCAAAGAATTGCGCGATCAACTCATCAAAGTGCCAATACGCCAACAAAGCGAACCAAGACCCGCCCAACAGAAAGGCAAGGATCGCCGCAATGACCTCGTGGCGACGCAGGCTCGGCCCGATCGCAGGTGTGCCGGGCAGCCACCGAACCACCGCGTAAATCGGCAGCATGAGCAGCGCCAAAAACCCCTTGGCCAGCACCGCCCAAGCAATACCCGTCCACGCAAGATAAATATGCCATGGCCTTGCGGTGCCACGCAACACATGTACGAAACCAATGAGTGCTGCCGTGATCCCGAGGACCAATGGCATGTCGGGTATATATTGTGTCGAGGTTGTGAAAAAAAGCCGATTACCCACCATCATTGCCGCGCCCAGAGTGGCAGCAAGCACCGAAGCACCCAGTGCTCTTCCCAGGGAATAGACAAGCATCACGATCACCGTCGCGCTAACCAGAAAGAACAGTTTCGCGCCCGCAAGTGTCTCACCCAACAGCGCAAATCCCGCTGCGACGTAATAATAGGTTAGCGGCGGTTTTTTTAGGCGCAACTCACCAGTTTCCGATAGCGGAACAAGGTAGTCTCCTGAGGCGATCATCTCTACGGCGGCGATGGAATAGCGTCGCTCGTCTGGTTGGGGATCCAACGGCCATAAGACATAAGGCAGCGCCAAAACCAAATAAAGCGCCACGATGGCTGCGAGCGAGGGCAGTCTATTTCCCGAAGGATCGTGCCGATATGTCAGCCTCATTCCAATACGCGCCTGCTATCCCATTGACTGCATCTGTGCTTTTTCGCTTTTTTCTTGAGTGATTATCAAGCAAGTGGCAAGCGTTAACAATTCGTTGAGCCGTGAAGGCCACCGATGGATGCACAATTTAATTCGCTTTCTTGAACCCAAATGACAGGTGATCCCGTCACAGAACTAAGCACTGGATATGCTGTCCCGCCTTCTCCTGCCGACAAAGCAGGCGTGGGCCTGTCCCGCTTTCGTGCCACTCCGATTGCTCGTTCAGGTTCCCTAATTCGATACCGGGTAGCAAGGGTTTGAAACGGCTGCCAACTCGGTAAGAGTTGGATATTTTGAGGAATGCAAAGTAAAATTATGGATATGAGATTTGAAGTTTCAGAGAACGAAGAGCATGGTGCGGTATTAAAAATAAATGATGTCGAGCTGGCCGATGAATTTGACGACTTTTTGAATGAAAGTTGTTTCGTCTTCTCCAGTATCAAACACGAGTCTGACTGTGTGTATTTTTACTTTGGGCAAGCAGGTTGGGTTAAAAAAGTCAGAGAATTGTTGGAACAGTTCAACAAAAATATTAAACAGTCAAAGGTTTAACTAGCGCAACGACCGAGTTGCGACTTCTAGGGGAAACGGCGTGACATTGGCAACCTCGCAAACAGGAAACCGCAAATACCGACAAATTGAAAACTTAATGTAGCAGTGCCCAGTTAGAGTATGCTCGGATTATGCGAGCCCGTTTCTTGCGGATCTCCGTGGCGAACAACGGGCCGAATCTGTTCCATCAAAATCGGGCCGACTCGTCGCTGATATCGATACCACGCTCGTGCAGTAGGTCTTCGATATATCGCAGTGAGAGCGGAAACCGAACGTCCATCATCACTGCAAGGCGGATGACCTCACGCGACGTTTTAAGGTAGCAAAGGGGGTCGGATTTGAACATCAGCCAAAGCTACGAAACAGCCCTGCCCTTCCCAACCAGGTTTCCTCTGACACCGCTCTTTTGACAGGCCTGGCAAGCTACTTGACGCCAGTCATTTCAAAAAAATATTGACGCATTGTGAATCTGCATACAGTATAAATTCACTATGAATGCAATTCGACTATCTAAGTAGCAAATATGTGAGGTTGCGTGAACTACCAGAAACAAAAAGCGTCGCGGACACAATTTGACGAAAACGCCCCCTTGGCGGGGGTCCGGGTTCTGGAGTTCGGAC